>OBWW01001503.1_pt1 | contig 10104 bp, 10 predicted proteins | sample 1538091 | NCBI WGS metagenome assembly OBWW01 (sample SAMEA2580125, study PRJEB22360) | human gut metagenome | biome: human gut; feature: human-associated habitat; material: faeces | place: Denmark | collected 2008/2010 | reverse complement strand
GGCCGAGGCGAACCCTGAGGAATACGGGAATGACGTTATTTATCACATCGGCGAAAGCGAGGCCGATTACAAGAAAGCCTGCATCGACTATATTGCGGGCATGACCGACACGTATGCCGAGAAAATTTTCGGGGAAATGACGACCTTTTAGAGAAGAAACCTTGACTTTAATGAGTCGTATTGGTATAATTTTTTATGTTAAAGATTAAGCAGAAGCCGTCCGCTTCTCACCTTACATGGCGTTCGTGTTACTAAGGTCGTCTCTTGCGCAGATATGAGCGGATAGCCATGCTATTCGCTCTTTTTTTGCGGAGGTGAAAGATTATTAGTAAGGAATTGCGTATCAACGAACAAATCAGAGCCAAGGATGTGCGCTTGGTCAGTGATACGAATGAACAGCTCGGTGTTATGTCTTTACGCTCTGCACGCCAGATTGCGGAAGAACGCCGTCTGGATTTAGTGGAAGTGGCTTCCAACGCGAACCCGCCCGTATGCCGCATTATGAATTACGGTAAGTACCGTTATGAACAGCAGAAACGGGAAAAGGAAGCAAAAAAGAAACAGAAAGTGTTTACCCTTAAGGAAGTTAAGCTGCGTCCCAATATTGAAGACCATGATTTTTACGTGAAGATGAAGGCGGCGCAGCGTTTCTTGGACGAAGGCAGCAAGGTGAAGGTTACGATTATGTTCAGGGGCCGTGAAATGAGCCATCCCGAATTGGGCGAAAAGCTGCTCGTTCGTTTTGCAGATGAGTTGAAAGAAGTCGCCCATGTTGAAAAGGCGCCTAAGATAGAAGGCAGAAATATGACCATGGTTATTGCTGCCAATAAGGCGAAGTAAGAGGAGGAATTTTATAATGGGGAAATTGAAAACCCGCCGTGCTGCGGCAAAACGTTTTAATGTGACAGGTACAGGTAAATTCAAACGCGCCAAGGCTTATAAGAGCCATATTTTGGAAAAGAAGTCTCCAAAGCGTAAACGTAATCTTCGCAAAGCGACTCTTGTCGCCAAGAGCTACATTGAAACAGTGCGCAAGATGTGCCCGTTTGTTTAATCCGTTTGACAGTACTGTAAGAGTGGGAGGAATATATAATGGCCAGAATTAAAGTTGGCGTTACAGCACACGCCCGTCATAAAAAAATCATTAAGATGGCAAAAGGGTATCGCGGTACGCGCAGCCGTCTTTTCAAAAAAGCTAATGAAAGCGTAATGAAGGCGCTCTTTTATGCGCGTCGCGACCGGCGCCAGAAAAAACGTGAATTCCGCAAGTTATGGATTACGCGTATCAATGCGGCAACCCGTGCAAACGGCATGAGTTACAGCCGCTTTATTAACGGTTTGATGAAGGCCGGTGTGATCGTCAACCGTAAAATGTTGGCCGATCTTGCTGTAAACGATGCGGCTGCATTTACTAAACTGGTGGAATTGGCAAAAGCGCAGTAATATACTGAAACATGGACCGCACGTAACGGTGCGGTCCTTTTGTATGATTACACATCTCTTTTTCAGGCCGCATGAGCCATTTCTTCATTGAACCTCCCTGTTAAGCGGGCAATTGGCTTTCTTATGATATTTTATGATAAAATATCCAGAGGATTTATGAAAGAACGGTTCTGAAAAGAAGCGCGATTTCTTGTCTTTGCACTCTGTATCCTGTACAATTACAAATGGAGCGTGACGCAATGCATATTGTAATGGTGGAACCGGAGATTCCCGGCAATACAGGTAATATTTCCCGCCTGTGCGCGGCTAATCATATAACCTTGCATCTTGTAAAGCCGTTGGGCTTTTCTTTGGAAGACAGATATTTGAAGCGGGCCGGGCTTGATTATTGGGATCTGCTCAGGCTGGAAGTGCATGAGAACTTTGCGGCGCTTCAAATGAAGTACCCGGATAATCGATATTTTTATTTAACGACGAAGGCTGAACGGTGCTATGCGGATATTGCGTTTCTCCCGGAGGATATGCTTGTTTTCGGAAAGGAAACGAAAGGGCTGCCCGAAGAGTTGTTGAAGGCCAATAGGGAGTACTGTTTCCGTATTCCCATGATTGACGAGGCGCGGAGTCTCAATTTGTCCAACGCGGTTGCCATTGTTTCGTATGAAGCGCTGCGGCAGCTTGATTTCCCTGATCTTGCCAAAAGCGGCAGGGGAATAGAGAATTTGTAATAAGAGAGGGTTCCGGCATGGAAGAAGTATATGTGAAAGCAAATGAGTTGGCTGCGGCAATCGGTGCGTGCGAAGGGTATAAAAAGCTCCTTGCCGCCGGCGAAAAATTGGCGGGGGAAGAACCGACGCGCAAGAATGTACGCGATTTTCTCGTCTTGCAGGCTAAGCTTGCATACGCGCAGTCCATGGGCGATAAGCCGATTAAGAAAAAGGTTGAAGACTTGAACCGTTTGGCGGAAATTCTTAAAAATAAACCTGTAGCCATGGAATATTTACAGGCGTATAACGCATGGCAGTCGAAGGCCGGCGAAATTTATCAGATTATTCAGAATTCCATGGCGGAAGGGATGAGCATTCTTGACCAGTAAGGCTATTGCGGCGTTTAAGGAGCGCCTTGCAAAAGAGGTGCCGTCAGACCGTGTTTTTATCGATGAACCTATGCGCGATCATACGACTTTTGCCGTCGGCGGTCCCGCGGATGTTCTCGTCCTGCCCCGTTCCGTAAAGGAGTTGTCGTTGGCCATTCGTGCGGCACGGGCCCTGCATATCCCTTTGACCGTTCTGGGCGGCGGTTCCAACGTTCTCGTTCTTGACGGCGGGATCCGCGGTGTCGTCATCCAGCTGAACGATATGAAGCGTGTCTTGTCCTGTCATGATGACAGAATACACGCCGCGTCCGGGTATATGCTTGCCGATGTCTGTAGGTTCGCGCGCGACAATTCACTGACAGGGGCGGAGTTTGCCTGCGGCATTCCCGGTACGCTCGGCGGCGCCGTTTTTATGAATGCCGGAGCGTACGGAGGTGAAATGAGCCATATTGTTTCCCGCGTACGTACGGTTAACGGGCATGGCGGCGTTACGACCTATGAGCGCGGTACATTCGGCTTCGCTTATCGGACCAGCGTGTTTCAGGAGCTGCAGGAATACGTGGTCGAAGTGGAATTACAGTTACAACACGGCGACAGGGCGGAAATTCAGGCGACGATGGATGACCTGACGGAGCGTCGGATGAGTAAGCAGCCCCTTGAAATGCACAGTGCCGGCAGTACCTTTAAGCGGCCGCCCGGATATTTCGCAGGGACGCTTATTGATCAGACCGGTTTGAAGGGCCTGTCACACGGCGATGCGGAAGTGTCGACGAAGCATGCCGGTTTTGTCGTCAATAAAGGCAATGCGACCGCGGCGGATATTCTTGCCGTCATCCATGAAGTGCAGCAATGTGTCAAAGAAATGCACGGCGTTGATTTGGAAACGGAAGTACGAATTATCGGTGAAGCGGCGGAATAAGCTGCAGCGGCTTAAAGGCCGGACGACACGGTTTTATAAAAAGTAAGGTCCCGCTCAGGATAGACAAGACCCGTAAGGCAGTGCCTTACGGGTCTTGTGATATTCCCGGGGAATATTTTTGTTGCACATCGGGGGCCCCCGTTGTTGAGAATGTGGAAACCCCGTAGGTTTATTGGATATAATGCATTTTCTGTGCTATACTGATACAGTTATATAAAAGCAGAGTTTTCTGATAGGAGAGAAATACATGGAACGTAAGGATATTCGCAACATTGCAATCATTGCCCACGTTGACCACGGTAAAACGACGCTCGTCGATGCGATGCTCAAACAGAGCCACGTTTTCCGTTCCAACGAAAAAATCGCCGAACGGGTCATGGACTCCGGCGATATTGAACGTGAAAGAGGCATTACGATTTTATCTAAAAATACATCCGTCATGCACGACGGCGTTAAAATAAATATTGTCGACACTCCGGGCCATGCCGATTTCGGCGGCGAAGTAGAACGTGTCCTCAACATGGTTGACGGGGTGCTTCTTCTCGTCGACGCGTTTGAAGGCCCGATGCCGCAGACGAAATACGTACTGCGCAAGGCCTTGGAACAGAACCTGAAACCCATCGTCGTTATCAATAAAATTGACAAACCTGACGCGCGTATTGAAGAGGTTGAAGACGAAGTGCTGGAGCTTTTCATGGAACTTGATGCAAGTGATGAACAGCTTGATTTCCCCGTTATTTATGCTAACGGCCGTGACGGCGTGGCTAAGACGGATATGGCTGACGAAGCTGTGGATTTGCAACCTCTCTTCAAGGCGATTGTGGAACACTGCCCGTGCCCGAAGGGCGATCTTGAAGGCCCTCTTCAATTCATGGTTACGACCCTGGACTATGACGATTATGTAGGGAAAATTGCTGTCGGCCGCATTGTGCGCGGCAATATGAAGCCGAATCAGAATGTCCTTGTCGTTGACGGGGAAAGTCAGCGCAAAGCGAAGATCGCCCGCGTTTATACTTATGAAGGGTTGAACCGCATTGAACGGGAAGACGGCGCCTCAATGGGGGATATAGCTTGTATCGTCGGTATTCCCGATATTAAAATCGGTGAGACCGTAGCGGATCCGACCAATCCGGAAGCACTGCCCAAAATAGATATTGACGAACCGACATTGTCCATGATTTTTTATGTAAATGACAGTCCTTTTGCCGGACAGGAAGGCGATCTTGTAACGAGCCGCCATCTTCGTGACCGGCTTTTCCGCGAAGTACAGACCAACGTATCCCTGCGCGTCGAAGAAACGGGATCCGCCGACGCGTTCAAGGTGTCGGGGCGCGGCGAACTCCATATTGCCGTCCTCATTGAAGAGATGCGCCGTCAGGGATATGAAATGCAGATCGGTAAACCGAGCGTCATTACAAAAGAGATTCACGGGCAGAAATGTGAGCCGCTGGAAGCGTTGACGATCGATGTACCGCAGGAATTCATGGGAGCCGTTATGGAACGTCTCGGCACACGCAAAGCGGAGATGGTCAATATGGTTGACCTCGCCGGCTATACGCGCCTTGAATTTATCATTCCCGCCCGCGGGCTTATCGGGTTCCGCAGCGAATTCCTTACGGCTACGAAAGGCAACGGTATTATGTATCATGTCTTTCACGGCTATGCGCCCTGGAAAGGGGAAATCCCGGGCCGTACGCGCGGCAGCCTTGTCGCTTTTGAAGGGGGCGAAACGACGGCTTACGGCATTTATAACCTGCAGGACCGCGGGACTATGTTCATCTCGCCGGCACAGGACATTTATTTGGGTCAGGTCATCGGTGAAAGTAATCGCGATGTCGATATTGACGTTAACCCGTGCAAGAAGAAGCATCTCAGCAATACCCGTTCCTCCGCCTCCGATGAAGCGCTGCGTCTCGTGCCGCCCCGCATCATGAGTTTGGAACAGGCGCTTGAATGGATTAACGATGACGAACTGGTCGAAGTTACGCCGAAGAGCATTCGGCTCCGCAAGGCTATTCTTGACAAACATGACCGCAAGAGGGCCGCAAAGAAAAACTGAGCGTATTTTATGCATAACCGGCCGCAGGGCCGGTTATTTTTGCAGTAAAGAAAACTGGCAGCCCTTGTGCAAGAGCTGCCATGACCATAAGACGATGACGGAAGACCGGAATGTTAAGTACAAGTATTAAAATAAATCGGCGTGGGAACCTGTGCGAACAAGAAATAGTTCTTTAGCGAGCTTTAAATCTTTCCTAAATCGGTTGGATGTGATGATATCCAGCTTCATTGCCTACATCCTTTACCAAATCCGAGAAGCTGTGGTACCGTTTATATTTTTCCGGATGTGCTTTCATTTCGTCATATTCAGCTAAAGTAAAATGAGATGTCAGAACAACTGACATTGAATTATGATGACCCGTTTACGGGGGATAAGTAACCGATAGCAAATGGCGGACCGGACATGCGCTTCCATGTGCGGCCGGTAACAGTTTTCATGACAACGGTATTGAATAGTGGTATTATAATAAAAGTATCACTAAATAACGATAAAAATTTAACTCAGAGGGGGATTTATCATGAAAAAAAGAATCGTCGGTGTGGTCGGGCTGGGGCATGTAGGCGCACACGTCGCCTTTGTCCTGGGTATGCGCGGTGCTGCCGATGTTGTTAAACTCTGCGACATTAATGAACAGAAAGCTGTCAGTGAACGTCAGGATTTAATGGATGCCGTCATGTTCATGCCTCATCGGGTTGAGTATGTGTCGGCTGCATATGAAGAACTCGGGGATTGCGATATCATCATCAACGCCATGGGTAAGGTCGCGCTCTGCGCCACCGGCAGCCGTGATGACGAAATGGGCTTTACCGTTCCCGGAGTCGCCGGGTATATCTCCAAAATCATGGCCGGCGGGTTCAACGGCTGCTTTATAAATATTACGAATCCCTGTGATGTTATTACAAACCTGATCCAACGCCTGAGCGGTCTGCCGGCCCGTAAGGTTATAGGTACGGGTACAGGCCTCGACAGCTCCCGCCTGATCAGCGCCATCTCTCAACAGACGGGTTTGGATCATCATTCTTTCTCGGCTTTTATGTTCGGCGAACACGGCAATTCTCAGATGACGCCGTGGTCTGTAGTCACATTTGCGGGGCAGCCGTATTTGGAAATTGCGGAGCATGACGAACGGTTCCGCTTTGATCGGAAGGAATTGCAGGAACGCGCCATCAAAGGCGGCTGGGTAACATTCGTCGGCAAACAGTGCACGGAATACGGTATTGCTTCTACAGGTGTCCGTATTGCCGAAGCCGTTCTCCATGATGAACAGGTCATTATGGCCGCCAGCGTCAAGCTTGACGGACAGTACGGCGAATCCGGCATTTACTGCGGCGTACCCGCCGTTATCGGGGCCGGTGGCGTGGAACGCATTATGGAATATGCCCTTACGCCGGAAGAATTAAAAGAATTTCACGGTTGCTGCGATAAAATCCGCACCAATATTGAAAAAGCCGAGGCCTTGCTGAAGAAATAAACGGGCGGCGGTAAACTGTTCGTCTTTTATGTTTTAGGGAGAGACTGTGTTCGGACGGTCTCTCCGTTTTTATTTGAGACCACTCAGCCTTGTATCTTGCGGGCGCAACTAAGTATCCCGATGCGGTTGGCTTTGGGATACAGAGGAAATAAAGCGCAGTAGTTTATGGCATTCCTCCTCTGCGAGTCGTCAGAACGCGCATAACCCTTGCGGGCGCGACTAAGTATCCCGACGCTGTTGGCTTTGGGATACAGAGGAAGAAAAGCGCAGTAGTTTATGGCATTCATCCTCCTCTGCGAGTCGTCAGAACGCGCATAACCCTTGCGGGCGCAATTCTAAAATTTCACGGCTTCGTAGAAGCTGTGAAATTAAGAATTGCTGCCCTTTGCGAAAAAGGGACGGTGATGGTATGATGTGGTGTATGGTATTGTAGGAGGAATAAATGTTTAGGCATGTGTTGTTTGACCTCGACGGGACGCTGACGGAGTCGCATGAAGGTATCCTCAGATCCGTCGCGTATGCATTGGAGAAAGAAGGGGAGCCGACGGACGGCCGCCTTGACCGGAAGATTGTTATCGGCCCGCCGCTTATGTATACGTTTACTCATACATACCGTTTCCCGAAAGAGAAGGCCCGGCGTGTGTACGGGTATTTTCAGGAGCGGTACGGCACAATCGGCTTGTTTGAAAATCACCCGTATGACGGTATTCCGGCATTGCTGAAGAGTCTTCATGATGCGGGCATCCGGTCTTATGTGGCGACATCGAAGCCGCGCGTTCATGCCGTTGCCATTTGTGATGCATTCGGCCTGACCCCTTATTTATCGAAGATCGCCGGCGCCGAATTCGGCGGCGAGGAAGATAAAACCGCTATTATGGAGAGCATCCTGCAGGGGATCCCGGACCGGCGGTGATCGCAGGTTTGATGTCATCGGGGCCCGCAGGTGTGACATTCCCGTTATCGGTGTCGGTTTCGGTTACGGCAATGAAAAGGAACGGGAAGAATTTACTCCCGATTATTATGCGCCTACCGTAGCGGCGCTTCGGGATATTTTACTGAATAAGGAGATAATTTAATGGTACATAAGGCAGGTTGGGAAGTTTCCGCAAAGCATCACGGTTTTCGCGTGGATAAGGTTGAATATATAAAAGAGGCGCAGAGCACGGCGTACGAGATGATTCATGAACAGTCGGGCGCAAGGGTGTTTTATCTTGCAAACGACGATGATAACAAGGTGTTCTCCGTCTCGTTCCGGACAACGCCGGCAGACAGTACGGGCGTGCCTCATATTTGTGAACATTCGACGCTCTGCGGTTCGCGCAAATTCCCTCTGAAAGAGCCGTTTGTCGAGCTCGTAAAGGGCTCGCTCAATACATTTCTTAACGCCATGACTTTTCCCGACAAGACGATGTATCCCGTGGCCAGTCGCAACGCCGTTGATTTTAAAAATTTGATGGATGTTTATCTGGATGCCGTGTTCTTTCCGAATTTTTTGAAAGATCCGCAGATTCTCAGTCAGGAAGGCTGGCATTATGAGCTGGAAGCCCCGGACGCTCCGCTCACATACAGCGGTGTCGTGTATAATGAAATGAAGGGCGTGTTCTCGTCGCCCGATGCGCAGCTTGAACGCAGGGTGATGCAGCATCTGTTTCCGGATACGACGTACGGTGTCGAATCCGGCGGCGATCCCGATGATATTCCCGATTTGACGCAAAAAGATTTCGTCGCTTTCCACAGACGGTATTATCATCCGTCGAACAGCTACATCTTCCTTTACGGCGATCTGGATATCGATGATACGCTGGCGTTCATTGACCGTGAATATTTGAGCGCTTTTTCGGCTGAAGATGTTCATACGGAAATTACGCGGCAGGCATGCCCGGGCAGTGTCGTAAAAACATATCCCTACGGCATCGCTTCCGATGAAAGTACGGAACACGGGACGCTGCATTCTCTGACATATGTCATTGACGACGCTCTCGATACGACGTTGGGGCTGGCTATGAGGGCACTGACTTATGTATATCTCACTTCGCCGGCCGCTCCCTTGAAAAAGGTGTTTGTCGATGAAGGACTGGGCAAAGATATTTCCGGCGATTTCCAAGACGGTATTTTGCAGCCGTTGTGGGGGATCAGGATTAACGGTTCCGAGCCGGATGCGCAGAAACGGATTTTGCCGCTTATGCGGGATTTCTTCCGCAAAGTTGTCGCACAGGGGATCGACAGGACTCTTCTTACCGCTTCCTTAAACCGCCTTGAATTCGCTCTTCGCGAAGCGGATTTTTCCGGTCGTCCGAAGGGGTTGATCTACGGTATCTGCTGCATGAATACATGGCTTTATGACCGCGCGCCGGGAGATGCTATCCGCTACGAAGATTCTCTGAAGATCCTGCGCGCCGGTATTGAAACGGACTATTTTGAACGGATTATTGAAAAATATATTCTCCATAATCCCCACTATGCGCTTGTGTCCCTCGTGCCAGAACCGGGACTCACGGAGCAGAAAGAAAAGGCCCTGGCCGATAAGCTCGCGGCGTATAAAGCAACCTTATCCGAGAAGGAACTGAAAGATATCATGGCGGCCGCGAAGGCATTGAAAAAACGTCAGGAAACACCCGATTCGGCGGAGGCGCTGGCGTCAATTCCCATGTTGTCACGTGGCGATTTAAAAAAGGAAGCGGACTATGAAGAAGCGGCTGTCTCCGAAGCCGGCGGCGTACCTTTCTGCCATGTGGAGGATAAGACGAACGGTATCATCTATATTAACGCCTTCTTCGATTTGCACGGTTTTACTAAGGACGAATTGCCTTATGTCTATCTGCTTGCCGACGTGCTCGGCGATTTGGATACAAAAAGCCGTGACTACAGCGAGCTTTCCGCGTTAATCGATCTTCATACGGGCGGCATCCTGTACAGCGTCGGTTCCATTTCAAAGCGGGGCGACGGCAGTGATTACATGCCCTTTTTCCGCATAAAAGCAAAGGCCTTGACCTGTAATACGGAAAAGGCCGTGGAGCTTTTGCAGGAAATTACATTACAAACCGTTTATACGAAAGGCTCCCGTCTGGCCGAGCTTATTGAAGAAGAAAAAACCGGCTGGGATGCGGATGCCTTCCGTA
>OBWW01001490.1_pt1 | contig 10202 bp, 9 predicted proteins | sample 1538091 | NCBI WGS metagenome assembly OBWW01 (sample SAMEA2580125, study PRJEB22360) | human gut metagenome | biome: human gut; feature: human-associated habitat; material: faeces | place: Denmark | collected 2008/2010 | reverse complement strand
ATAGGGGGAGCGGGCGCCTTTCTGCATCTTCCGCTGTGATTTCCTACAAAGGGGCCGGCGAGGAGTTTGCCCCCTCAGCGCGCCCGCTTACCGGGGTGGCAGATGGGCGACACGGTGGGCAAGCACCCAGGGGGCCAGAGTGGAAGGAGGCCCGGGCTGCGGGGCACCGCTGTATATAGGCTCCACCTCCACCACATAAGGGATCCCGTCTACTGTAATGCGGTAAAATTCCTTTTTTGGCATCGCTTTTGCCTCCTCCGCTGTGCTGTACTGGTCGTTTGCACTATTGTATCAGAGAAAACAATAAAATTCCATTCATCTTTTTGAAATAATCCATAATATCAAAGTTATGAAAATGGGATCGGTGGGCTAGGGACTGAATTTTTGCTTCAGAAAGTCGGCGAACTGTCGGGAGGCGCGGTTCAAATACCGTCCTTTCCGATGGACCATCACAATGTCACGGGTGTGATGCACGTCCTCGATATCCAGAAAACGAATATTCTCGCTGAACAGATGCCGAAAGGAGGCAGACTGGGAAGCGATGGTGACGCCGGCGTTGGCGTTGATCAGCTCCCGCCGGAGCAGATGGTCGCACTCCATGATGTAGTGGGGCGTGATGCCCAGGTCTGCAAAGATCCGGTCGGTCTGAGCGCGGAAGGGCAGTCCCTTCAGAAGCATGATGAAGCGCTGGTCGGTGAGCTCCTCCAGACGGACACTTTTCCGCTGTGCCAAGGGGTTGTCCTTATGGACAGCCAGCTTGAAGATGTCCCGAAGCAGCAGGGTGGATTCAAATACCTCCCCATAAATGCCCGGGGAGGTGACCGCCAGATCGATTTGACCCCGGTTGAGCAGCGCAGCGATCTCCTTGTTTTCTGCGACCCGCTGATTCCACTTGTAGTTGGGGTGCTGGTACATGAAGGCGTGCATCCCCTGAAGAAACTGAGAGGAGGAGACCGCCAGGGAAATGGAGTTGTCCCCCTCATCGGCAATGTCCTGGAGCTCCCTCTTTGAGTTCTCCACCTCCATCAGGATATGGTTGACCCGCTGGAGAAACCGCTGTCCATTCTGGTTCAAGATGATAGACCGTCCATTGTGGTCAAAGAGCGGAACTCCCAGCTCCTTCTCCAGTCTGGAAATCATCGTACTCAGGGCAGGCTGGGAGATATTGAGTTCTTCTGCCGCCCGGGAGATATGCTGGTAATAGGCCGCGGTCTGAAAATAGCGGAGCTGGGTCAGTTCCATGATATGTCCCTCCAGATCCATAATTTTTATCTTATACTAATATAAAAAATCGATAATTGCAATATGCGTTAAAACAGATTAACCTAAAGAAAAAAGAAAAATATTTGATTTTTGTTGGATTGTGACCAAAGGCGCAGCAGAGAGGAGGACCTTGTCGTGGGCGAAAAAACAAAGCTTCAAGAGATGCTTGAGAAAAAGGAAAAGATCAGACAGGGAGGGGGAGAAAAAAAGGTCGCGAAGCAGCACGGCGCGGGTAAGCTGACAGCCCGGGAGCGCATCGACCTGCTGTTTGATCCCGGTACTTTCCAGGAGTACAACATTTTTATGAAGCACCGCTGCCATGACTTTGGGATGGAGAAGGTAGACACACCGGCGGAAGGGGTGGTGACGGGATACGGATTGATTCATGGGAGAGGGGCCTTTGCCTTTGCCCACGACTTTACGGTCCTGGGCGGCGCCATGGGGGAGATGCAGGGCATGAAGGTCAAGCGGATTCAGGAGCTGGCCATGGACGCCGGCGTGCCGCTGATCGGCCTGAATGACTCGGGGGGCGGGCGGATCCAGGAGGGGCCTGCCACTTCCTATGGGGCCATCTTCTTCAACAACGTGATGGCTTCTGGGGTGATCCCCCAGATCTCAGCCATCATGGGGCCCTGCGCCGGCGGGACCGTGTATTCCCCCGCGCTGACCGACTTCATTTTTTCCGTGGACAAGACCAGCCGCTCCTTTATCACCGGACCGCAGGTCATCAAGAACGTGACCGGGGAGGTGGTGGATGCGGAGAAGCTGGGAGGAGCGCGGACCCATAATACGGTGTCAGGCGTGTCTCACTTTTTCTGTGCGGACGACCGGGACTGCATTGAGAAGATCAAGACCCTGCTGAGCTACCTGCCCCCAAACTGCCGGGAGATGCCGCCCATCATGCCCTGCGGCGACTCTCCGGACCGCCGCTGTGAGATGCTCAACACCTTCATTCCGGATAACCTGAAAAAGGCCTACGATATCAAGGATGTTATCCGGGAGATCGCGGATGGGCACGAGTTTTTTGAGACCCAGGCCATGTATGCCACCAATATGGTCACCGGATTTATCCGCATGAACGGCCGGTCGGTGGGGGTGGTGGCCAACCAGCCCAAGGCGATGGCAGGCTGTATCGACATCAACGCTTCGGACAAGGCGGCCCGTTTTATCCGCACCTGCGACTGCTTCAATGTGCCCCTGCTGTCCATTGTTGATGTGCCCGGATACATGCCCGGCACCAATCAGGAGTACGGAGGGATCATCCGGCACGGGGCAAAGATGATCTACGCCTGGGCAGAGGCCACAGTCCCGAAGATCGTGATGGCGGTGGGAAAGGTCGTGGGCGGCGCCCGGCCTGCAATGTGCTCCTGGGAGCTTCGGCCGGACTTCATTTTCGCCTGGCCCACGGCGCAGATGGTAGTCGTGGGGGCAGAGGGGGCTGTGGACATCTGCCGGAAGCACGAGCTGAAGCGGGCTGAGGAGAGCGGTGAGGATGTGGCTGCCCTCCGTGCCCACTACATCGAGGAGTACAAGGAAGAATTTTTTAACCCGTATAAGGCGGCGGAATATGGGAAGTTTGAGGACGTGATCGAGCCTGCGGAGTCTCGGCGGGTCATCATCCGGACTCTGGAGCTGTTTCAGAACAAACAGGTGGTCCTGCCAGCCAAAAAACACGGGAATATGCCGGTCTGACGGCGGCGCGGAAAGGAGCTTGGTTCAATATGGCGGTTGGATACGGCCCCCTGAGCGGGGTAACAGTGGTGGACCTGACGCAGTTTTTGTCCGGTCCCCTGGCCACGATGATCATGGCGGACCTGGGGGCGGATGTGATCAAGGTGGAGCGGCCGGACCGGCCCAAGGCCAGCGGCCCGTTTCTCAACGGGGAGCGGGTCTACGACCTGTCGGTCCAGCGCAGTAAGAAGAGCATCACCCTGAACCTGAAGGCGGAGACAGATAAGAAGGTGCTGCTGGAGCTGGTGAAAAAAGCGGACGTTCTGGTGGAAAATTTCAAACCCGGCACGATGGAGCGCATGGGCCTGGGTTATGATATCATTGCCGCAGCCAATCCCAGGATCATTTATATGGCGGTCTCCGGCTTTGGCTATACGGGGCCATACCGTTCCAGAGGCGCGCTGGATATGATCGTTCAGGGGATGAGCGGACTGATGAGCCTGACCGGTGAGCCGGATGGCCCGGCCATGCGCTGCGGGACCTCGGCCAGCGACGTGTTTACCGGGCTGTATGCCTTCGGTGCCATCTCGGCGGCCCTGTATGACCGGGAAAAGACCGGAAAGGGACAGTTTATCGATGTGGCGATGCTGGATGCCACCTTCTCCTGCCTGGAAAACGCGGTGATCAATACCTGTGTCTTTGGCACCGATCCCCAGAGGGTGGGCAACAGCCACCCCACCAGCGTCCCCTTCGGGACGTTCCCCACCTCCGATGGAGAGATCATTATCACCTGCTCCCGGGATCCTGCATTTTACAGTCTGTGCCGCGCCCTGGGACGGGAGGATATGGTGGAGGACCCGCGCTTCTCCAAGGCGGAGGCCAGACGCCAGCACAAGGCGGAGCTGACTGAGGAGATCTCCAGATTTACCCGGGCCCGCACACTGGATGAATGCGAGCGGATCTTTGAGGCTCACGGGGTGCCCAATGGCCGCATCAACACCATGAAGATGATCTGTGCGGACCCTCAGATCGCGGCCCGCAATATGATTGTAGAGGTGGAGCACCCGGTGGCTGGAACGTATCGGATGGCGGGCAGCCCGCTGAAATTCGGAAATTACCCGGATACCACCTATGAGCCCGCCCCCACCCTGGGACAGCATACCCGGGAGGTCCTGGCGGAGTACTTAAAAATGCCGGAGGAGGAGATCGAAACCATGCTGAAGGAGCAGAAGGAGCTGGTGCATACATAAGATGGCGGGCGGAGCGCGGGACAGGGGACCGGCCTGTGGAATGGAAGATTTTGTTTTGTGCCTGACGTGCGGAATCTGGTATAATCCGATGCGTATTTTGTGGATAAAAGCAAAAGGAGGTATCGAGCTCTGAGCTGTGCGGACCAGCAAAGATCATAGATAAGACTAGAGGGAGGATACTATGAAGATAAAAGCCAAAACCGGAGATCTCGCACTGGGGATCTTTTCGATTCTGGGCGGAATCATCATCCTGATCCTGACAAAGGTGCAGGGACTTCAGCTGATAAAGAGCGGACAGATGGGGCCCGGTTTTTTCCCCACAATCTGCGGGATCGCCATCGCGATCTGCGGGGCCATGGTCCTTCTGGAGGCGGCGCGCCGGATCGCCCGCGCCAAAACGGCCCAGGCGGAGAAGGAAGAACTGGAGACAAATATCCTGAACCTGACAGAGCTGAAGAATCTGTTGCTTTTTATGCTGCTGGGGACTGGGGTACTGCTGCTCTCCGACTATCTGGGGCTGCTGACCTGCCTGGGACTGAGTGTGATCGCCTATTTGAAAATATGGGGCCGAGAAAAGTGGATCAAGTCGATCGTGATCGGTGTATGTATGGTGGCGTTCCTGTACGGGGTCTTTGTCCTGTTCCTGCATGTGCCGGTCCCCAAAGGTCCGCTGGGCTTTTAAGGAGGAGGTACACATATGGACTTGCTGCATAACCTTGCGCTGGGCTTCTCAGTCCTGGCTGATCCCATGACCATTGTGTACTCCCTGATCGGCGTAGTGTGCGGTGTTATCATCGGTGCGCTGCCCGGTCTGGGGCCTTCGGTGGGCATCGCAGTGCTCCTGCCCATGTGCTACGGACTTGATCCGGCCTGTGCCCTGTGCATGCTGTGCGGGATCTACTACGGGGCCATGTACGGTGGTTCCATTACCTCCATCCTGATCAATACGCCCGGTGACTCTGCCGCCATTATGACGACCCTGGACGGATATCCCATGGCGCGGCAGGGAAAAGCAGGGAAGGCCCTGGGCATGTCCTGTCTGGCATCGGTCATCGGCGGGACGATATCTGTGGTGTTGTTCATGTCTCTGGCACCTGTGGTATCCAATTTTGCTACAAAGTTCGGGCCGTCCGAATATTTCGCCCTGATGGTGCTGGGGCTTACCTCTATTGCGGGCATGACAGGGAAATCTCCTGCAAAGGGTTTTTTGGCTGCGTTTATCGGCCTGTTTGTGGCGGGGATCGGGATTGACCTGATCTTTGGTACTACAAAGTTCGTATTCGGCAATGTAAACCTCTACTCCGGCATTGACTTTGTGCCGGTGGCCATGGGCTTGTTTGGGATCGCAGAGATCGTATGCAACTATTCTGACAATAATCTTAAAGTGGATAAGGGGAGCCTGAAGGTCAAAAATCTGCTGCCCAGCAGACATGAGTGGAAGCTGTCCCTGCCCCACATCGGCCGGGGGACGATTTTAGGCTTTATTGTGGGGATGCTGCCAGGGGCGGGTGCTACGATCGCTTCTTTTCTCTCCTACGACATGGCAAAGCGCACCTCAAAGCGGGGAGAGGAGTTCGGCACCGGTGTGATCGAGGGTGTGGCGGCCCCGGAGTGTGCCAACAACGCTGCCTCCATGGGGGCCATGGTTCCTATGCTGACCTTGGGCGTCCCCGGTTCGGGCGCGACGGCCATCATGATGGGTGCGCTGATGATGCTGGGCATCTCACCTGGTCCCTCCTTCTTTGTGAATGAGGCTGACGTTGCCTGGGGACTGATCGCCTCCATGTATCTGGGAAATGTCATTCTGGTGTGCATTGGTCTCGGCGCGCTCTCCCTGTTCGTGCGCATCCTGAATGTAAAGACCTCCACCCTGAACGCGCTGATCTTTGCATTCATTCTGGTGGGCGCCTATGCGCTGGAGAACTCCATGTTCACTGTGGGAGTGACTCTTTTCTTCGGCCTGCTGGGTTATATCCTGAAAAAGGTGGGGGTCCCTGCGGCACCCATGGTGCTGGCGCTGGTGCTGGGTGCGATCACTGAGACCAATTTGAGACAGGCGCTGATCATTGACAACAACAATTTTGGAGCGGTCATCTCCCATCCCATTTCCGCGGTCATCCTGGTGCTGGCGGTCCTGCTGGCGTTCGGCACCCCCATCAAATCCCTGATCACAAAACTGTGGGCAAAAAAGAAAGCGTGACCGGCGTTGACCTTATGTATGATCGGGCGGTGCCCGGTTATATAAAATGAAAAAAGGAGAAAAAGAAATGAAAAAATTGCTTGCTCTGATTTTGGCGGCCGCAATGTCGCTCTCTCTTGCGGCGTGTGGAAACGGTAGCACCTCCTCTGGCGGAGGGAGCACATCGGAGCCCGCCGGAACTCCCGCGGCATCTTCAGGGGAGGAGACCGGATGGGTCCCCACAGAGGACATTGAATTTGTGATCCCCTTCGGCGCGGGCGGCGGAAATGACGTTATGGTCCGAAAAATCCTGGAGATCGTTGAAAAATACGATATGTGTCCGGTGAATATCGTCCCGGTGAACAAAGAAGGTGGTTCCGGAGTGGTAGGCTATACCTATCTCACCTCCAAGGGCGCCGGGTATGAGTACGCGCTGGCCTCCACATCCGCCAGCTTTTACACCCAGCCGCTGACGGGAAATTCTCCCTTTACGCCGGACGAAAGCACGTTTTCCTTCGTGGCACATATGGTAAAAGACCCTGTGGTGCTGGTGGCCCACCCCTCCTACGGTTTCACATGTATCCAGGATGTGGTCGACTATGCCAAGGAGCACCCCGGTGAGCTGAAATGGGGCGGTGTCGGCAACGCATCTGACGACGCGATCATCATGTATATGCTGAACAATATCGCCGGGATCGATCTGACCTATGTGCCCTATGACGATGGGGGAATGTGCCAGGCGGCGCTGCTGGGCGGACACATCGGCCTGAGCACCGTCTCTCTGGCAGAGGCGGAGGAGCACATGGCGGCAGGCAACATGGTGGCGCTGGCCGCCTGCGCGGATGAGCGGTTTGACGCGATCCCCGAGGTCCCCACCGCGGCAGAGCAGGGCTTTGACATCGGCCATCAGCAGAGCCGGGGCATCGTGATGAACGCCGGCGTGCCCGAAGAGGTGCTGGCCTATTATTCCGACCTGTTCCAGAGAGTCTCTGAAACAGAGGACTGGATCGAGTATGCAGAGTCCAACGCCATGACGGTGTCCTTTATGCCTTATCAGGAGTTCGCAGCATATGCCGCTGAGATGCTGGAGGACTATACCACCTACCTGGGCATGATCCCCCAGGATTGATCCAGGGCTGATCTACCTGGATCTGGATGCAGGGCCGGCCCCTCTTTTTGATGGGGCCGGCCCTGCCGTTTTGCGCCGCCCCCTTGCATTGGGTGCCCAAATCCGCTACACTTATTTATCATCCTTATCATCATCCGGGAAGGGCAGAGGGGGCAGAGGGCATGGACCATGAGGCATATATGCGGCGGGCGCTGGAGCTGGCCGCTCAGGCGGCGGAGCAGGGGGATGTGCCGGTGGGGTGTGTCATCGTCCGGGACGGGGAGATCGTGGGAGAGGGACGCAACCGCCGGGAGGAGAATGGGGACGCCACCGCCCACGCGGAACTGGAGGCCATCCGGGACGCCTGCCGCCGGCTGGGGAGCTGGAGGCTGCACCGGTGCACTATGTATGTCACCCTGGAGCCCTGCCCCATGTGTGCCGGGGGAATCATCAACGCCCGGATCGGCACCGTGCGCTATGGGGCCAAGGATGACAAGGCGGGGGCCTGCGGATCGGTGCTCAACCTGTTCGAGGAGCGGTTCAACCACCGTCCCAGGCTCTATCGGGGCCCCATGGAGGCGGAGTGCGGCCGTGCCCTGCGGGCCTTTTTCGAGGACCTGCGGGAAAAAGACGGATTTTCGGAGGAGATTTAATCCTTTTGTAACATCTGCGGGTGACTTATTTAATAAAAACTGGATATTATAATACTTGCAAGGCAAGAGCATCTTTTCATTCTATCCTCCAATTCTTTTGGAAGGCCGACAGGGGACTGTCGGCCTTTCCTCTTTTTCCACGGCTGCGGGAGGGAAGGGAGAAAAAACCAGTGCGATTTAATGGTTATGTAACATTTGCCCCTTCATTTCTTAATAACTCCAGGGTATCTTGATACTTGCAAGAGACAGTTTGTTTCATTTTAATCCTCTTTTTCAGCAGAAAGTCCCGAGCGCTTTGGAGCAGGCGTTCGGGACTTTCTGTTTTTCTGCATAGATTTCCAGATCCAAGGGAGAATACAGGGGGAAAGGAGGGCGCATATGGCTGAACAGAAGCAGGATGGACCTCACCCCCGCCGGGAGCCCAGATTTCCCGGTCCCCTGACCCTGGAGGGAGTGGAGCAGATCTTTGAGGGCTGCTCCGACTTTGCAGAACGCACCGCGCTGCTGCATAACGACCCACAGAGGCAGGTGACCCTCTGCTATATCAACGGCATGGTGCGGGGGGAGCGGATCAACGACTATCTGCTGCGGCCGCTGGCCCAGGACCCGCGCCTGTCTGCGGTATCTGAGGCGGAGGCATTCCAGCTGCTGGGACAGGGGGCGCTCTATAATTTATATGTAGAGCGCCGCACCACGCTGGACCAGGCGGCGGTGGATCTGACTATGGGCTGGTGTGTCCTGTTCTTTCCCGGGCGGATGGACGCACTCTCTTTCTTCGTAGGGACAGAGGAAAAGCGGGCGGTGGGGCAGTCGGAGAACGAGCCCGCCCTGAAGGGGGCCCGGGACTCCTTTGTGGAGTCCATCCTCACCAACACCTCCCTGGTCCGCCGCCGCCTGCGGGCGCCGGAGCTGAAGGTCCGGCAGCATGTGGTCGGACGGCAGTCCCTCACCCCGGCCATGGTGGTCTATCTGGACGGGATCGCCGACCCGGACACGGTGAAGCGGGTAGAGGAGAAGCTGGACGCCATCGACATCGACGGGGTGGAGTCGGCAGGGAACCTGGAGGAGTACCTCACCGATGCGTCCCGGACCCCCTTTCCCCTGATGCCGTTCACCCAGCGGCCGGACCGGTTCTGCGCCGGGCTGCTGGAGGGGCGGGTGGTGCTGCTGTGTGACGGCCTCCCCTTCGGCTATCTGCTGCCGGGCACCATGGACCAGTTCTTCCGGACCAGCCAGGACCGGGCCTTCAACTGGATGACTGCCTCTATGCTGCTCCTGCTGCGCTATTTCTGCATGGCGGCCACCCTGCTTATCCCCGGGCTCTATATCGCCCTGGTGACCTTCCACCCGGAGGCCATCCCGGTGAAGCTGGCCCTGTCCATCGTGGCGGCCAAGCAGGAGGTCCCCTTCTCTACTGTCTTTGAGGTACTGATTATGCTGGTAGCCTTCGAGGTGCTCCAGGAGGCGGGGCTGAGGCTGCCCTCTCCTATCGGAGCTACTGTGTCCATCCTGGGCGGCCTGGTGGTGGGCAACGCCGCAGTGGAGGCCCACATCGTCTCTCCGGCGGTGCTCATCGCGGTGGCCATTGCAGGGGTGGCGGGATACACCATGCCCAGCCAGGACATGGCGGCCGCCCTGCGGCTGTGGCGCTTCCTGCTGGCCATCCTGGCCAGCCTGGGGGGACTGTTCGGCCTGGCGATGGGCTGTGCGGCCCTGATCTGCCATCTGGCCGGGCTGGAGAGCTTCGGCGTGCCCTATTTGGCGCCGTTTACGTCCGCAGCAGGACAGGAGCGGGGGAGCCCTGATCTGATCCGGCTGCCCCTGCCCTGGATGAAGTGGCGGAACGGTGCGGCGCGGTCGGCCAACCGGAGGAATCAGCGATGAAAAAAGTTTTAGCAGCGGCCCTGTGCGGCGCGGTGATGTTCCTGCTCCCAGGATGCGGCGGGGAGCGGCTTCCCTATGCCCGGGAGATGGGGGACATGGCCCTGATGCGCACCATGGGAGTGGACACGGGGGAGGGCGGAGCGGAGCAGCTCCATGTTACGGTGTCCAGCGGCCGCCGGGCCAGAGGCTTGCAG
>OBWW01001489.1_pt1 | contig 10205 bp, 8 predicted proteins | sample 1538091 | NCBI WGS metagenome assembly OBWW01 (sample SAMEA2580125, study PRJEB22360) | human gut metagenome | biome: human gut; feature: human-associated habitat; material: faeces | place: Denmark | collected 2008/2010 | reverse complement strand
TTTTCGATCTTCATGACGACGCCGCCATATGCATTGTGGATACTGCCGGAGAAGCCCGTCTGTGGTATAATAAAAAGCAGCCTCATGCATACAGCCCGATTGCCTCCGTCCTGGTGCCCGCACTGCGCCATGAAGGAATATTCTCCCTTTCCGAAGTTCGCGTTTACGGTGCAGGTGCTGAGCGTGCAGTCGGGGATCTGACGGAAAATTTCAGGATAAATGAGATAGTATCCGGAGCTGCGACGGATCCCGACATTTCTTTCGCCGGCCTCAGGATACATGCGAGAACGGGGACAATTGACGGTCTGCCGCTGAATACAAAAAAGCACGGACAGATAAAAGGACGTTACTGTCGGGAACACTGGCATTTTAAGACATATAACGGTGAGTCGTATGAAATACGTTAAAATAATATACGGTACAGAACCGTATTTAATGGAAAAAGCAAAAGCCGCCTATCTTGCGGAATGCGCGTCGGACTGCGGCAGTGCTCCGGAAGTGGTGTCATTCCAAAAGGATGAGCCGCCGCCGACAGTCGCGGAATCGCTGGAAGACAGTTCGCTGTTCGGCGCGGCAACCGTTACCGTATGGCAGGGTCCGCCGTATCTGCCTGTAAGGCGGGGAGGGCGGTCGCGCAATAAAGTGGATAAAAAGGAAGCGTGGTTTCTGGAGAAAACCGCTTCGTTGGGAAGGGGCAGTTATGCCGTGTTTATTGTCCACGGTCCGTTGGATGTCAATGCCGCGTTTTTTAAAGCGTTGAAACCGTATGCCGATATCAGTGCCTGTGAAGCGGTTACGGAAAAAAATGTCATGCCCTATGTTGAAGCGTATTTGCAGCAGCTCGGTTTTACTCTTGCTCCGGAAGCGGGGCGGCAGATGCAGGAAATGTTCCATACGTGGAATGAAATTTCTCTTTTATACGTTTTTTCGGAGCTGGAAAAACTTACGCTTGCATCTCCTCACGGCAACATTATTCATAGGGAAGCGTTAAGCGGCTTTTTCGCCGGCACGGTCGAAAAAAATTTATATACGTTTACCGATTATTTTCTGAATCGTGACGGTGCGGGCTGTGTACCCCTTATTGACGGGCTGTTCGGCAAGCCCGATGTTTTTTTGAAGAGCACTGCTTATGTATTGTCACGCGTGCGGATGTTACGGGCTTATATGGAACTGAAAGAGGCCCGTGTCAACGCGGCGGAGGCGGAACGGCTATTGAGCAGGATCAACAAGGGCAGGCCCGTTAAGAACAGCATATATTATTTGCAAAAATCGGGTAAGTATTGGCGACTTGGAGAATTGAACGAGCTTATTTCCGGGCTTTTCACACTGCAGCTGCATATACGCAGGGGGACGGCGTCAATAAAGGACATGGAAGCTCTTATTTGTCTTTATTGCGTGCGTGAAAGAGGTTAATTTTGAAAGAAAATCATGACCGTGAGATAGAGGATGCGGCGGGCCGGAGGGGCCGGCGTAATTTGAAAAAAAATAAGAAGGCCGTACCCTTGGCGGTGCGGCTGATATCAGTAACCGTTTTGGTTTTACTCTCCGCTTTTTTTGCAGCCCGATATGTGGCGGACGGGTGCGTAGAATTAGACGGACAGCCGGTTTCGCTTATGTCCCGGCAGGATGTTGCCGCGTATTTGGAAAAGTCCGAGCGGGCTGTAGCCGATAAATCGTTCCTGCTCACAACGGCAGGCATTGCGGAAGAATTACCCTTTTCACGCCTTGACGCGCATGTGGACAAAGAGCGGATTTATGATGAGCTCTATCTCGTCGGCCGACACGGCGGGCCGGCCGAGCGTGTTGCCGAGGTTTTTGATGTCCTTGTGTACGGCCGCAATGTGCCGGTCCGTTTTACGGCTAATGAAGAAAAACTCATGCAGGCCCTTACCGCCGTTCATGACAAATACAATATAACGCCTGTCAACGCGTATGCCGAACTTATGGCGGACGGCACCGTTACGCTTCATGCGGAGCGGGAAGGCGCCGTTATTGATACGGACGCTGCCCGTGACCGCATTCGTGAAAAATTGGCCGACGGGGAAGCGGGGCAGGTGGATTTGCCCGTGTCGGAACGGCGCGAGGCGGCTGTAAAAAAGGCTGACCTTGCCGGGATCGATACGCTTTTATCAAGTTATACGACTCATTTTGACGGCAGCGATACCAACCGGAGCGAAAACATAGGCATTGCCGCGCGTCTCTTGAACCATACGCTGGTGAAAGCCGGCGCCGCCTGCTCTTTTAATGATACGGTCGGCACGCGTACGCGTGACAAGGGGTATAAAGATGCGCCCGTGTATTTTGATAATAAACTGGCTATGGATGCGGGCGGCGGTGTCTGCCAGGTCAGCACGACTCTTTTTAATGCCGTCCTGCGGGCCGGGCTGCGTATTGACAGCAGATCGCCTCATTTTGCCCCGGCCGGTTATGTTCCCGTCGGCATGGATGCGACGGTTGCAGATAATTCGTTGGACTTTATTTTTTCCAATCCTTTTACACACGGCGTGTATATCTGTACGGAATGTACGCATGATGCGATAACCGTTTATATTCTCGGCAATCATGAAGACGGCTGCTCCGTTGCCTTTGTGACGACGGAACAAAAGACGCTGCCCCATAATGTCATCAAAAAGCATGATCCTTTTATAACGGAGGATAAAAAAGAACAGGAAGGGTATGACGGCCGTGAAATAACTATCAAAAGAGACGTATATTACAAGGACGGATCTGTTTATACCGACTTTATTGAATCCCGTTACGAACCCAATGATGATATTACCCTGACCTGCGGCGGTGATTCATGTTACAGTACGCCGCCGGCCGCTGCGGACGGGGCACATAATCAGGATGAAATGATTAATAAGCGGTATGATCCGCTCGGACCGTAAAATGAGGGGAAAAGCATGAAATATTACCATATTGTACCGAAAGGAAATTTGTATATACCTTTGAAAGACGGGGAATCGGTGCGTATTGAGCGCATCAGCACCTGCCTTGCCGACATGTCGTGGCGGATTGTCGCCGATGTGCCCTGCGGCGCCGACGCGGTCCTTTTAGAGAAGGCCGTCCGCGATACCTTTGCCATTACCGGTTCGTTACAGATAGAACGGGTAACGGTTGATGCTCTTGAGCGCGACGGCGAAGCTCTCGACGTGACTGATACAGTCGATCAGGCCGATGATTTTTCTTCTGACGATATGGAAGGCTATTCCATCCCTTATGAAGATATTTATGACGAAGACGAAGAACTGTATGACGAGGCTTACAGAAAAGCCTGCAAGGCGGCAAGAACGTCCGGAGAAGAAAGGCGTTTAAAAAAGAAAAGAAATACCTCTTTGTCGGCTGAAACGGCAGACGGGCGCGTGCTCCTGGGGAAGGTTTTTTCTACAGCCGAAATTCCCGGAATAGGTGAGATATTAGGCGATGAACGCAATAATATCGTCCTTCGCGGGAAGATTGTCAAGGTTGAATTTAAAGAATTGAAGTCAAAACGAATTCTCCTGGCTTTTCAAATAGCCGATAAGACAAACGGTATCAGCGCCAAAACGTTTATCGACACCGGCAATTCCGGAAAATTCGGCCGTAAAAACGCGCTGACGGACGAACAGCTGGCCGTATTGAAGAAAACCATGGAAGTGAATACGTTTATTTACGCTCACGGTAACGTACGCTATGATAATTATCAAAATGACTATGTTTTAAATGCCGATGCCATTATGACGGCGGAAAGCAATGTCGTCGAACGGGTTGATGAAAATCCCACGCCCCGCGTTGAACTGCATCTTCATACGACGATGAGCGACATGGATGCGCTGATTACGGTTAAAGATCTGATCAGGACCGTCAAAAAATGGAACCATCCGGCCGTTGCCGTCACGGATCACGGCGTCGTACAATCCTTCCCGGCCTTGCAGGAAATGGCTGCCGCCAATGATGTGAAAGTGATATACGGTATGGAAGGGTATCTTTTTGATAATGAAATAGATAAATCGTACCATATCATTATTCTGGCGAAAAATCAGATCGGCCTGCGTAATCTGTATAAACTTGTCAGTATTTCTCATTTAAAATATATTTACCGCGGCAGGCCGCGTATTCCCCGCGCTGTTTTAAATGAATACAGAGAAGGGCTTATTCTCGGTTCCGCCTGTGAAGCGGGTGAACTCATCCGTTCGATGGTACAAAAAAGATTGGCCTATGATGAACTGAAGAAGGTAGCTTCATACTATGATTATCTGGAAATCCAGCCGATTTGCAATAATGAATTCCTCGTCCGCGAAGGATATGTCGATGACGACGAAGGCTTGCGGGAGATCAACCGCACTATACTGAAGCTCGGCGACGAGTTGGGTAAGCTGACCGTCGCAACCTGTGACGCCCATTTTCTTAATAAAGAAGACAAGATATACAGAGAGATCCTTATGACCGGCAAAGGCTTTAAAGACGCCGAATTTCAGCCGGACTTATATTTGCGCACAACTGACGAAATGATTGACGAATTCTCCTACCTGGGGGAAGAGCGGGCCAGAGAAGTCGTAATTACCAACCCGAATAAGATTAACGCCATGATTGACGCTGTCACGCCCGTACCGAAAGCAAACCTCTATTTCCCGAGAATTGAAGGGGCGTCTGAAGCGTTGAAACAAATGTGTCTGGATAAGGCCCACAAGATATACGGCACCCCGTTGCCGGCTGTAGTTGAAACCAGACTGAATGAAGAATTTACTTCTATTTTCGGCAACGGGTTCGGCGTGCTTTACTATATTGCGCATAAACTGGTAAAGCATTCTAACGATGACGGCTATCTCGTGGGATCCCGCGGCTCGGTCGGTTCGTCTTTCGTCGCCACCATGGCGGATATAACGGAAGTTAACCCGTTGCCGCCTCACTATGTATGCCCCGCGTGCCGGTACAGTGAATTTTTTGAAGACGGTTCCGTAGCCGGCGGCTTCGATTTGCCGGATAAACCGTGTCCCGTCTGCGGCACACCCCTTCATAAAGACGGGCATAATATACCGTTTGCCGTTTTTCTCGGTTTTGAAGGCGATAAGGTTCCCGATATCGATCTTAATTTTTCCGGTGAATATCATCCTAAGGCGCACAAGTATACGGAGGAGCTGTTCGGCAAGGACAATGTGTTTCGTGCAGGGACCATCGGTGCGGTCAAAGACAAGACGGCCTTCGGATATGTGAAAAAATGGGCCGAAGCGCGCGGTATTACGGCCAATGATGCATATATTAACAGTCTTGTCAACGGCTGCACGGGCATCAAAAACACGACGGGGCAGCATCCGGGCGGTGTTATGGTCATACCCCGTGATATTGATATACATCATTTTACGCCCGTCCAGTATCCGGCCAATAAGAAAGATTGCGGTATCATAACGACGCACTTCGATTACCATTCTATTGAAGGCCGGCTCGTCAAACTCGATATTCTCGGGCATGATGATCCGACGGTAATTCGCATGCTTGAAGATATGACGGGGATTAAGGCGACGACCGTACCTTTTGACGATCCGCAGACGATGAGCCTTTTCAGTTCTACCGAGGCGTTGGGGCTGACGCCCGAAGAATTAGGCTCTCCCGTAGGGAGTCTGGGTATCCCCGAATTCGGTACGTCTTTTGTCAGGAAAATGCTCGTCGATACGCGTCCGAAAACCTTTTCCGGTCTCGTCCGCATATCCGGTTTCTCGCACGGTACGGATGTCTGGCTGAATAATGCGCAGGAATTAATCACCTCCGGTACGGCAACGTTGAATGAAGCCGTATCTGCACGCGATGATATTATGAACTATCTCATCAATCACGGGGTCAAGCCGAAAACGAGCTTTAAAGTTATGGAAAATGTCCGTAAGGGAAACGGTATTGATAAGCCTGAAAAGGCGACGGGACGAAAGACCACCGACTATGAAGGAGAATTGCGGAAGAATAATATTCCCGAATGGTTTATTCAATCGTGCTCGAAAATCGGCTATCTCTTTCCGAGGGCTCATGCGGTAGCCTATGTCATGATGGCTTTCCGTATTGCCTGGTATAAGATTAATCAGCCTCTTGCTTATTATGCGGCTTTCTTTACCGTTCGCGCTAAGGCGTTCAGTATACCCATGATGGTACACGGCCTTGACACGGCGCGGAAAGCGATGAAGGTGATCGCTGCAAAAGGCGACAACGCGACGAAAATTGAAGAAGATCTGTATACGACGTTGGAACTGGTAGTGGAAATGAATTTACGCGGCATCTCTTTTCTGAACATTGATATTAATAAATCCGATGCCACGAAGTTCATCATCTGTGACGGCAAAATCCTGCTTCCTTTTACGGCGCTCGACGGATTGGGGAAGAATGTTGCCGAACAGATCGTGGCGGCCCGTGAAGAACAGCCGTACTCGTCTAAAGAAGACTTGAAATACAGAGGCAAGGTCGGACAGACATTGATCGACGCCCTGGCGGAACAGGGCTGTTTAGGAGAACTGCCGGAAGATGAACAGCTTGACTTATTTGCTATTTAAAGAAGTATGGACAAGCCGATAGGTGTAGCTTATAATAAAGAGCAAATTTATCCGGTATTATTCAGGAAGCGGGGTGATTGCAGTGAGCGTTAATGAAAAACTGAAGGACGGACTTCATGACCAGCTCTTCGAGGCTGTTTTACAGTTGAAATCCCTGGAAGAATGTTATGAATTTTTTGAGGACATCTGCACGGTGCAGGAAATGAAGGCTATTTCAGCGCGTCTGGAAGTAGCTCGCATGCTCAGAGCCGGAGATATTTATGAGGATATTGTGAAGAAGACCGGAGCCAGTACGGCCACCATCAGCCGGATCAAACGGTGCCTGAACTACGGCACGGGCGGTTATGATAAAATCATGGAGCGCATGGCTGCGGCTGATCCCGATTTTTTTGAAAAGGGAAGGCATAAAAAATAATTACTAATAAAGGAGTTTTTAATTATGAAAGCACTTTTACAGGAATTTAAAACTTTTGCCGTACAGGGGAATGTCATGGACATGGCGGTCGGCGTCGTCATCGGTGCGGCTTTCGGAAAAATCGTAGCCTCGTTGGTAACGAATGTCATTATGCCGCCTATCGGTATTCTTCTCGGCGGTGTGGATTTTACCGATTTTTTTATTCCCCTCAGTTCAACGACGGCTAAAACTCTTGCTGAGGCTCAGGCGCAGGGCGTGCCTGTTATTGCGTACGGCCTTTTCCTGAATACGGTAATCGAATTTATCATCATCGCCTTTGCTATTTTCATTATCATCGGACAGCTTAACCGCTTAAAGAAGCCTGCGGCGGAGTCGAGCCTTTGCCCCTTCTGCAAAGAACCCGTGGCGGAAGACGCAAGACGCTGCCCCCATTGCACGAGTGAAATAAAGGCATAACAATGCGTTCAAAAATCGGGATCACTTTTTTTCGTAACGGCAACGTAAATATATACGATGCGACGCTGTCCGAAGAATTATGGCACGATTACAAGGCCTTTGCACAACTGGCGGCCGGGAAAAAACAAAAAGATACGCGTCAGGGGGAATGGGCGGCCCGAAGATATGAAAGAGCCGCGGCGCTTTCTTTATATGCCTTTTTCGAGATTGTTCTGAGAAAGTGGTATGCTGAACTGAAAGAAACGTGCTTTTGCCCGTACGGAGACGAAGCCCCGCTCTTTCAAACCGTACGGCTTTTACGAGAATACGCCGTTACCCGGGGCGGAAGGGGACAAACGTACCATATCGGCCATTTACAGGCTTTATTGGAGCGATATGAGCGGCATGACGGCACGGTATGGGAACATGCCAACGCCGAAATGCTGGCCGACAGTGAAAAAACATTTGTTTCTTTTCTCAATTACGTGGAAACGAATACGGAATTGAAACGGTTCCGGTCAACAGGAGAGCAGTCTAAAAATCTGCTCGACCGGCTCGGAAAATTTTTGCGGGACGAGCCGTAAGCGGGTCGTTCATGTATTACGACAAGGTGCCGTTAAGGGCCCTTGATTTCAAAAATATAAGTTCCGTTTTGTACAATTTAAATATCCGTGCATTCTTGGCAATGCAGTAAAGTCATCAACACGGTAACAACGAGGCAAGAAAAACATACTAAAGCCGTGTTTTTGTGATAAATAATGTGTTTTACAGTGGATTTTTTTCTTAAAGGTGGTATACTTATAACTGTAAAGAGGTGGTTTTAAAGGGTAAGGATTACTTTATCTTCGCTAAATCTGTGAAAAAAATCACGCTAAAGGAGGAGTTCAACATGTTTTGTAAAAAAGTAATGGTTATTGGTGCAGGTACGATGGGATCGGGTATTGCTCAGGTATTCCTCACACACGGCTGTGACGTAGTCCTCAACGACATCAAACAGGAATTTATCGACGGCGGTATTAAAAAAATCGATAAGAGCCTCACGAAATTGGTGGCGAAAGAAAAAATGACGCAGGCAGACAAAGATGCAGCCATGGGCCGCATCACAAGTTTTGTTGAAATTACGGAAGACGGCATGAAAGATGTCGATCTCGTAGTGGAAGCCGCTATTGAAGATATGAAGATCAAGGCTCAGATTTTCAAAAATCTGGGTGAAAAATGCCCGGCTCACACCATTTTGGCATCAAATACGTCGTCCTTGCCCATTACGAAGATTGCCGCCGCTACCAACCGTCCGGACAAAGTTATCGGCATGCATTTCTTCAACCCTGCGCCGGTCATGAAACTGATTGAGATCATCAACGGGATCGCAACATCTGACGAAACGTTCAAAAAAGTATTCGAAGCGTCTCAGGAACTCGGCAAGAGCCCCGTTAAGGTTAATGATTTCCCCGGTTTCGTAGGCAACCGTGTTGTTATCCCCATGATCAACGAAGCCATTCAGGCTTTGATGGAAGGCGTTGCGTCCAAGGAAGATATTGATGCGGTCTGCAAGCTCGGCTTCAATCATCCTATGGGACCGTTGGCTCTTTCCGATCTTATCGGCAATGATGTTGTTCTCCATATTATGGAAGTATTGTATGAAGGGTTCGGCGATCCCAAATATCGTCCGAGCGCGCTTCTTCGCCAATATGTCAATGCAGGCTACTTGGGCCGCAAGACGGGCAAAGGCTTTTACGATTACGAATAAATCTTTACTCCCTTGTGCCGCTACGGCATAAAGAGGCGCCTTCCGCAAGGAAGGCGTTTCTTTTTATGTTCTACTGTGTTTATAAGGCGCCGTTTGTTAGGGCATTTTTTTCGGGAAAAGCGGAATTTTTCGATTCTTATGGTATAATGGATTAGAATTTATTCAGCAGAAGGTGAAATAATGATCCTCTCAGGAAAAGAAATAGTCAAGCATATGGGGAAAGAAATCGTTATTGAACCGTTCGATCCGAAACGGGTGAATCCGAACAGTTATAACCTTTCCCTCTACAATGAACTGATGGTATATAATGACAGAGAACTGGATATGGCAAAGCAGAATTCAGTATCGGTTATCAGGATGCCCGAAGAAGGGTATGTGCTGCAGCCGAATACGCTTTATCTGGGCAGAACCAATGAGTACACGAAAACAGAAAATTATATACCCATGCTGGAAGGGCGTTCGTCGGTCGGCCGCCTCGGCGTTTTTATTCACGTGACGGCCGGATTCGGTGATGTAGGGTTTGCCGGGTATTGGACGCTGGAAATATTCTGTGTCCAGCCGATTCGCATTTATCCGGATGTGGAAATTTGTCAAATTTACTATCACGACATAGACGGCGAATACGATTGTTACGAAAGCGGCAAGTATCAGCACAATAACGGGATCCAGCCGTCCATGCTCTGGAAGGATTTTCTTAAATAGGCCATGCTGCACCGTATTGATATAAAAGAAATTAAAGGAATACGCATCGGTCATGCCGAAGATACGTGCGGCGGTACAGGCTGTACCGTATGCATTGCCCCGGGCGGCGCTCCGTGCGGTATAGATGTGCGCGGCGGCGGGCCGGCATCGCGCGAAACGGAACTGTTGAAACCGACAGCTGCAGCGGAATGTGTTCATGCCGTGATTTTATGCGGCGGCAGCGCTTTCGGCCTAGCCGCGGCCGACGGGGTTATGAAATATCTGAAAGAACGGGATATAGGCTTTGAAACCGCTTACGGCGTCGTCCCCCTGGTTGCCGCTTCCTCTGTCTTTGACCTGCCCTGCGGCGACAGTACGGCTTATCCTGACAGTTCGATGGGATATAAAGCGGCGG
>OBWW01001484.1_pt1 | contig 10233 bp, 12 predicted proteins | sample 1538091 | NCBI WGS metagenome assembly OBWW01 (sample SAMEA2580125, study PRJEB22360) | human gut metagenome | biome: human gut; feature: human-associated habitat; material: faeces | place: Denmark | collected 2008/2010 | reverse complement strand
CCCAGCCACTGCCGCAAACGTGATTGCTACTTTCGGCAAAGGAAAAAAGCTTGCTTACTCTGCTCATATCGACACGAAGCCTACCACATCGGGTGCGTTAGACAACGGTACCGGAGTCGCAGTTCTACTGACGTTAGCTGAACAATTGATCCAAAACGAATTAGACAATCAACTTGAATTTGTTTTGTTTAATGGTGAAGACTACTATTCAATGCCCGGGGAAATGATGTTTATGGAACAATCGTTAAACCACCCTGAAGAATATGAATTCGCCATTAACGTAGACGGTGCCGGGATGCAAAATAGTACGATATCCTACTCCCTTTACGAATGTCCAGATCAACTAACCGAACAGCTGGAAAACTTTACGACGGATTATTCCACCATCAAAAAAGTCGAACCTTGGCCAATGGGCGATCATATGTTGTTTGCCGGAGTAGGAATCCCGGCGGTCGCGATCACTTCAACACAAATCTATCTATTGATGGAAGCGGTCATGCATACACCAAAAGATAACTTATCGATCGTCGACTTTCAGCGTTTAGAAGAAACCGTCATTTTCTTGAACAATCTGACCACAGCACAAATGAAGTAACTAAAAAGCAGTCTACCGCTTACCGGTAGGCTGTCTTTTGTGTCTTTCCGATTAATCGGCTCATTAAAAAACTGTAACAATTCTTCTCATTATGAAGGGCCTTGCCGTTCATTTATTGCTGCTTACTCCATTCGTAAATGAATTCCCCACATTTCACAATATCATCAGAAGCGCTGGTTTTTCGTCGGATGAGATAAAAATTCCGCTTGTAGCTTTCGTCCAATCTCTGATGTGAAATTCCTTCAACCGCTCGTTCCGAAACTAATGAACAGCCAAAGCCTTGCTTCAATAAGCCCACAATCACTTCATTATTTTGGATTTCCATGACTGGACTGTCTATATCCTTTTCCTCCAAAAATCGTTTTGTGTAATAATAGACTCCGGATGTATTTTCTCTCACCAGCCATGGACCCTTTTCTAGATTCCCTGCTAAAACTAACTGATCCTCCATCAATGAAAAACGCTTAATAGTAGGAGCAGACAAAGGCTTCTCGATAAATCCCAGATCTACTGTATGATGCTCTACCGCTTGTAAAACCTCTAAAGAGTTCATCATTTGAACACTAAAACGAATATGCGGAAATTCCTGCTGCAATTGGATTAGAAGTGACGGCAAGACATAAGTGGCAAATGTATGGGAAGCCCCAATCACGCAACGAATAATCTGTTGTTGATTGGTTTGAACAGCTTGATATAAATTTTCCCAATCGTTCATTAAATCAACGGCCCGTTCATATAAAATATCTGCTTGCGGTGTTACTAACACTTCTTTTCTTCCGCTACGGATAAATAATTGTGTTCCAAATTCATTTTCTAATTGCTTGATTTGGGCTGAGACAGTTGGCTGGGAAATAAATAAAATCTCTGATGCTTTAGAAAAGTTTTTCGTTTCATAAACTACTTTGAACGTTTCTAACCATTTGAACATCGCAATCACTTCCATTATTTTTTTCTATTTAAGGTATTATATCAATAAATTATAATAATGGAAGATATCGGTTATAATTTATCATGCAAATGAAATACCAATGAAAATCAATTGATTTTTTACGTAAGAAAAGCTTTTTAATAACAAGAACTATCTAATTTTCGGGTGGTTTCACTTGCCCAATAAGTAGTTACCCTTCAATTTTATAAGAAAGAGGTCTAACGATGTTTACAAATTTTTATACTAAAACAAAACCGATTTTACCTGGTTTAAGCTTGTCCATAGGAGTAGCAATCATTGCAAAACTATTCGCTTTGTTTTTACCTAAGCTTGGTGGTGCCACTTTAGCCATCCTATTAGGAATCATTTTGGGAAATACCTTCTTTAAACAACCGGATCTAGCCGCTGGGACGAAGTTCTCAGAAAGCAAATTACTAGAATATTCGGTGGTACTGCTTGGGCTCACCGTCACCTTCCAAACGATTGGAGAAATGGGCATCAAAGGATTGATTTTTATCCTGCTAATCATGACTACCGTTATCATCGGTGCTTATTGGATCGGTCGTAAACTTGGGTTTAATGAAAAAATGGCTTTGATGATGGCTGGTGGAAATGCCGTTTGCGGTTCATCAGCGATTGGTGCGATTGCACCGGCGATTGAAGCAAACGATGAGGAAAAAGGTCAAATTATTACCCTTGTTAATTTACTAGGAACAGTAATGATGTTGACACTCCCCTTTTTAGGAATGTCACTTTTCGGAGATACGTTATTAAGTAAAAGTGCCTTACTTGGCGGAACGTTGCAATCGGTGGGACAAGTTGTTGCTGGCGCTAGCTTGGTTAATCCTGAAACAGTGAAATACTCTATGCTCTTTAAAATAACACGGATCATTTTCTTAGTCGTAGTCGTTTTCTTGTTCGAACGCAAAGCACAAAAAGATGGACTAAAGACAACTAAAGGATCAAAGAAAAAATTCCCGATCCCCTGGTATGTTACTAGCTTTTTGATTTTCTGTATCATCAATAGTTTCTTTTCACTGCCGCCAATCTTTAGCGATGGTGCGCATTTCATCAGTACTTGGTTTGAAACGACTGCTTTGGCCGCAATCGGATTGCGCCTAGACTTCAGAAAATTTTTAAAAGAAGGCCCACGCTTTTTACTTTACGGACTATCGGTTGGCGCTGTTCAAACCATTGCTGCCTTACTATTTATTTTTATTTTACATATTTAATCTAAATAGCAACGATTCGTGTACCGTGTGCCTCAGATAGATTTAATTGGGCAAGAACATAATCCACATTATCAAAACGAATGCCTGCCCCTGGTAAAATAATGATTCGTCGGTTGGCATGATCGATCAACTTTATTAAATGGGGAATATTATCAATAATGGTGTTATCAGCCGGTCCACCATGGGTCAAAATGCGCTTAACACCATGGTCTGCTAACCAATCAATTGCTTTAAACTGATTTTCGATACTTAATTCGTCAAAAGCCATGTGGAATGTAACGTCTAGATTCCCCGCTTGATCTAATAGTATCTGGATCAGCTCTTCATCCAGCCATCCTTCTTTCAGACAGCCAAATACGATACCCTCTGCCTGCAATGCTTGGCATATCTCTATATCTGCTTTCATGATTGCTGCCTCTGCTTCATCATATTCGAAGTCCCTGCCTCTTGGTCTGATCATTACCATGGTAGGGACATTTTTTCTTTTCGTATAAGAAAGAGTTTGCTTGATTACACCATAGCTGGGTGTGGTTCCGCCTTGTGCAAGGTTATCGCAAAGCTCAATTCTGCCAGCACCCGCGGCAATGGCTTGGGGAATGTATTCAAAATTTTCAGCACAAAATTCTTTAATCATTTTGTATCTCCTTTTTCTTACTTTATTTTCAAAACGTTTATCATCTAATTAAACCTCTCAATCAGCAACTTATCTTGATAATTTATTGTTTCCTTTCTTGTCAGCCACCCCGATTAAAGTTGATCTGATATTCTTTTTTAAATTGCTTTTTCTTCGATGGCTCTCATAAATCGAGCCATTCCTACTTTTAAAATATCCAATGGACAGCCGAAATTTATCCGAATATAATCACCGTCACCCTCTTCAAAAATCGTCCCTTCATGCACATCAACACCATACTGATTTTTCAGAACCATTCTAATCTCATCAGAATCAGCGCATGGACTATCGATGATCCTCAACCATGCGAGATAGGAGCCCTCAGATTTGATTAGTTCAACCCGCTCAATTCCAGCAATAAGTTGTTCAAGATAATGATAGTTTTCTTCTAAGTGCTCAATCAGCTCGTTTAACCACGCAAGCGCTTGTTCAGGATGACTATATATAGTATTTAACATTTCTATTGCAAATAGATCTAAGTCATTTAACCCATTCAATTTAAAAACGAATTCCATTCTTCTCTTTATTTCAGGATTTCTAGTAATGGTATAAGAAGCCTTTATTCCTGCAACATTGAACGTTTTTGCTGGGGAAGAAAGAACGATTATTTTTTCTTCAGGCTCACAGTTTCGTAAAACAGAATGGAAGGTATGGCCTTTAAAGATAAGATCTCCATGGATTTCATCAGAAATTAGATATAGTTTTTTCGTTTGTACTAGTTGCTTTATTTCACTTAATTCTTGTTCATTCCAAACACGCCCTACTGGATTATGAGGGTTACACAGAACGACGGCTTCAATCTTCTGATCATCAGTCAAGAACTGCCTTGTTCGTTCAATATCAACCTGATAATTGCCATCCCTATTTAAAAGCGGTACTTCGATCACTTCAATTCCACAATTTTTCGCGATAGTCATCAATGGCGGATAGATTGGTGTAAACAATAAAAGCTTTCCTTCTGTTGTTATAAATGTTTCCAAAATTACGCGATAGCTGTGTAAAACACTGGTTGAAAAAAGAATGTCCGCTTCATCAACTTTACAATTATAATGTTCTTCATACCAGCTACTAATTCCTTCATTTATTTCTTTAGAAATGTCCGTATATCCAAAATAGTCCGCTTTTACTCTATTGATTAAATGTTCTGCTAAAAACTCTGGTGACTTAAAATCCATATCGGCAATCCAAAAAGGAAGAATATCCTTTGTTCCATACCGTGACCATTTCTTTGAATAGGTCTGCTTTCTAATCTCTGCAATTGCCTTCATTGACTAACTCCAATCATGTACTTAGTTTTTCAAGATTGACCCAAAATTCTAAAAAGGCCTCAAACTTGAAAAAGACAAGTTTAAGACCTAACTTCTTAAATGTGGAAGATCCGATCAGCATAGTTGTTCTCTATTTCTAAATTCCGTTCATGCCCGCCATCAACATTGGCACTCATATATACCGGCGGTTCAAAGCCTTTTTCCACCATGATCTTGATTGCTTCATACATTGTTTGCTGCAAAAGGAATGTCGCTGCAAAGAGGTTCCACAAACTTTTGTTTCTAAACCTTCGATTTCTAATGCCGCATCACCAAATCCTGAGTGATTATCTAGTACAACATCTGCAAATTCGTATAACATTTTTCCGCTATGATGACGCGAAGTCGTTGCTTTCGAAATATCCAAAGCAGTAACAACGATCAGTTTATTGCCACGCTTTTTGACTTCTTCCGCAATTTCAATAGCCATTGGATTTCTGCCTGAATTTGAGATCAAGAAGAAGATATCATTAGGATCAACCATTACTTTATGCATCAAAGTTTTCCCAACACCTGCACACTGTTCATACATGCCGCCAGCCGGGTCCATGATTGTTTTTGATGTGATTAGCCCACCCGCACGTCCACTGATTTCAATCGCCGCTGCATAAGAATGTCCACTACCAAACGCTTGAGTGATTCCTCCGTTCATAATTCCTTCGGCTACAATCTCAGCCGCTTTAGAAATGTTTTCCCCTTCATTTTCCTCAATAATTTGCGTTATTCGTTTACATTCTTCAAAAAATTCTAATGTCATTTTTCTTTCCCCTTTTTCATTCTGATATATTATTTTTCATTGCAAACTACGTACCATTTAACCTAGAATTCTAAGATTGTAGAAAACAATCGATAGTACCATAACTAACAGAATAGCTTTTGTTGATGTCATCCCCTTTTTACCTAACAGCCAATAAACGAGAGCGACCAAGCAGGCTGGAATAAGGGCCGGCATGATTTGATCAAGAATCTCTTGCAATTTCATCGTAACCTCGCCAGACTTATAGACGAAAGAGACATTTGCGGTAATAACAGTTGGAATAAGAGCTCCGACAACTGTCACCCCTAATAAAATTGCCGCATCTGTTAGCGCATTAAGCTTATCGCTGAATTCATTGACCAACTTCAGCCCCTGCTTGTAGCCGAATGGAAGGAAGGTAAATCTGGCGATACAAACGGCAATATTTACCAATAACCAAATGATTACCCCTGTTACATTGCCTTTTTGTCCCATGTAAGCCGCGATCGATCCTAAAACCGTCGGTAGTAGAACCCCAAAGATCGTGTCACCGACTCCAGCGAATGGCCCCATCAAGCCGGTTTTGATCCCGGTAATAACTTCTTTCGATTCGAAGCCTTCCTGTTCTTCAATCGCCAAGTCCATCCCGACAATAAAGTGTCCCATCATGGGATTACAGTTGAAGAATTGGTTGTGGGTCTCCAGCATCTCTATATTTCTTCTCTAGGAAAGGTAGCATCGTGTAAATATAGCCAGTAGACATCATACGTTCATAATTCCAACAAATTTGGCTTCCTAACATCCAGCGATAACTCGCTCGAAAAAGGTCTTTTTTAGTGATAATATTATTCTTCGTATTCTCCATCTTCATAACCTCCTAAAGTGATCGTTGCATTAGCCGCTGCCACTGTCGCGGTCTCAACGTTCTTATCCTCACCAGCTTTATGATTGAAATGATTGATCGCTAGTGCAAAACCGACTAAAGCCACACCCAGCATAGGGACCTTTAAGTAAGCCGCGAGGAAAAAGCCAGCAATCAAGTAGGCAATATATTTATTCGTGGGAAGATACTTCAACAGAACAGCGATCCCGACTACCGGAAGCAAGCCTCCTGCTACCTTCAATCCGCCCATTAGCCAATCAGGCATATCATTGACGATCACATCAACTACTTTTTGTCCAAAAATGAGCATGATCCCTACTGGAATAGCACGAGATAAGCCCCAAGGAAACATTCCTAAAACCGTATTTCTTGCAATTCCTTTTGTATCTAACTCTTCGATGTTTTTATCAATTCTGTGTAAGAAGAACGTGTTGGCAAAACGAGCTAGGACATCTAATTGAACCATCAGCAGCCCTACTGGAACCGCAATCGCTAATGCAAACTCGATCCCTTTACCAGAGATATGCGCAAAGGCTGTACCAACGATCGCCCCGGTCGTGAAATCCGGAACGGAAGCGCCTCCATAAGTTCCCACCCCAAGAACCATTAGTTGCAAGGTAGCTCCGATTGTCAATCCTAAAGTAACATCCCCAACGATCAATCCGGCAATGGTCCCTACGATTACCGGAAACTGCATTCCGATGACTAACGTTAAGTTGTCCAAAATACAAAAGAACGAAAAAATGATTAAAATAGCAATTTGCCAAGTAGCTAGCTCCATATTAATTCTCCTCTCTCAACAATTTCATAAAATCGCTTTTGTCCTCATTAGGTACCATCTGGGCGACTAATTTCACACCCTTCTCATTTAGATGTTTGAACGCTTCAATATCTTCAGGTGTAACACCAATTGATTTTGCGACTTGTTTTGAGCCTTTTTTGGCTGACATGTTCCCAATGTTTATCTCTTCCAACATCACGCCATTGTCCACTAACTCAACGAGCGTTGCTGGATTTTTGACGATCAGAAAAACTCTTTGATCATCGTATTGTCCATTAGTTATTCGAGCAGAAGCTCCTTTTGTGGTCAAAATACTGAGCTTGACTGAGTTGGGCTTAGCCATCTTGAGAACATCTTTTTCCATCTCATTTTTAACGACTACATTATCGACTACCATGATCCGATTTACTTTTAAGTGATTCGTCCACATTGTTGCTACCTGTCCGTGGATCAAGCGTTCATCGATTCGAACATTCACGATCATTTTCCTCGCCTCCAATTTCTATAATTCCTTGATAGATTCCTTTGCACCAATCAAACTATTCTCGATACTTTCCCCCATGACCAGACTGAGCATCATTGATAGATTCAATCCCGTAAATACCCGTATCCCGTTACTATTCTTTTTGGTCAACAGAGCCGCATTTGCTGGACTGCCTCCAGGAATATCACAATAGATTGATACCTCATCCTCAGCAAATGCTATCCGTTTATTGTATTGCTCGATAATATCTGTCACAGACATCTCTTCTGTAAAATCAATCGAGAAGATATTGTCCTGCTTTCCTGCAATCATCTCTACACTATTTTTTATCGTTTCCCCGTACTTGCCATGTCCACATAAAAGAATCATCTTCTCACCTTCCTAGACAGATGCCACAGTGACATCAAAGTAGTTATATTTTTTATATGACAGAATAAATTCAATTAACTTGTTATCGGTTGAAAATGTTTTTTGCGTCATGAGTACAACTGGCTCTGAGTCAGACAACTTCAGTAGTTTTTTTACATCATCAGGAACAGGAAATAAAATTTTGAAATTTTCTTCAAACTTGGCATTAAATAAATTAATATTTTTCTTCTCGCGAACCGTGTCATAGATCGATTTCAGCTGTTCCTTAGAAGCTCCCTGGATGTAATTTGAATCAATATAGGTCACTGCCAGTTGAATCGCTTCGTTCCGCGCATACTTCAATCGCGTAATTTTCTGAACTTCGATACCTTCATCAAACTCACCAAGAATTTCTGAAGTCAACTCATTTTGAACAGAAATGACCTCTGTGTGCTCATCGCTGCGATCGTAATATTTATAGTCATTCTCGAAGTATCGTACAGTTGATCCTCTAAGTGCTTTCGTAACAAAGGTACCTTTTCCTTGGATTCTGTGAACGTATCCTTCAGAAACAAGTTCATTTAGCGCTTTGACTACCGTTGTGGAACTGACGTTGTATTTACTCTTCAAATCGGCTTCACTAGAAATTTTTTGTCCGGGTTGAAATTCCTTCGATAAGATTCGTTTGACGATATCTTGTTTTATTTCTTCATATTTTGCTATGGCCATGATTTAGCTCCTCCTATCTACTTAACACGTTAACCTGTTAACACGTCCATAATAGCACCTCGAAAAACCTATTGCAAGCGTTTTCTTAAAATTGATTTTTTCCTTATTTTAGAAAATGAAGCCTAATGACTATTTCACCAACATAAAAAAGCCTTCCAATTATTGATAGGAAGGCTTTAAACGTATTTATTAAATTGACGTTTACTCAACAACCGCAATAATCTCAACTTCTACCAACGCATCCTTCGGCAAGTTTGCGACACCCACACAAGAACGACTGGGTTTTTCCTTATCAAAAAAGCTAGCATAAATTTGGTTAAATGCTGCAAAATCAGACATGTTTTTCAAGAAGCAAGTCGTTTTTACTACCTTGTCGTAATCTGCTCCAACAGCCTTCAATACCCCGCCGACATTTCGTAATACTTGATACGTTTGGTCTTCAATCGTTTCTCCGACTAATTCTCCGCTTACTGGATCTAACGCGATCTGACCAGAAGCATACAGCATGCCGTTTACAACTTTTGCTTGGACATATGGTCCAATTGCTTGTGGTGCCTCCGTTGTTTCCACCGTATAGATTGATTTTTCTTGAAAGTTCACTTCTGTTACGTTATTTTCCAATTGCTCCACTCCTTTTTTTTCATTACAATTAACCAACAAATCATTCAACCGAAACAAGACTATTACTCTGCTAAACTGAAAAAAGCATCTCACCGATTGGTGGGATGCTTGGAGAATCCCACTCAACAAATGTCAAACAGGACTTCAAACTGTTTTTCCAAAACAGATTTCAAGTCCTCAGTCTAATAATAATGATCATTTGTCTAGTAGTCGTCGCGTTCATAGAAATTCTCCTTTTAAAATTAAATTTAAATGGCATTTAAATTAATTTATGATTGTAATGATAACGGAGGTTCCATTTATTGTCAATGAGTTTAAAGAATTTTCTGACATTTCTATCTCACATTTTTGTAAGAAGATTGTTCGCTCAATAAATGGATGGATGGAAAAAATTTCGTTATCCTCTTGTTAAGAAAGAGAGGATTTTTTTATGAATAAAGGGATGAATGGTTTCCAGTTAAAAGTTTTAGGGGTCGTGACCATGGTACTCGATCACATTGCGGAGTTTTTTCTATTTTTAGGAGTGCCCATGTGGTTTCATTGGATTGGTCGAATCGCCGCACCAATTTTTCTTTTTGAAAGTTCAGAAGGTTTTGTCCACACCCGTAATCGAAAAAAATATATGTTTCGTTTATTAGCCGGTTTTTGGCTGATGGGAATTATCAATATGATTTTGAATCGCTATTTTGCGGTTGGAGACGCAATCGTTATTAATAATATTTTTGGCACGTTATTCTTAGGTACTGTCTACATGCAAGCATGCGAATATATTAAAGACCGTAAAGTGGCTAAGGGAGTAATTTGGTTCCTTGTTCCAACCCTATTAAGTGTTTTGACAATCGGCCTGTTGTCTAGCGGATTACTTGATTCTAAATTCGGCATGCTTTTTTTCCAAGCATTTAATTTACTTGTACCA
>OBWW01001480.1_pt1 | contig 10283 bp, 9 predicted proteins | sample 1538091 | NCBI WGS metagenome assembly OBWW01 (sample SAMEA2580125, study PRJEB22360) | human gut metagenome | biome: human gut; feature: human-associated habitat; material: faeces | place: Denmark | collected 2008/2010 | reverse complement strand
ATCCCGTGCGGAGACAAAAAAGAACCAGTACACGAATGTGTTAGCAGCATGCACCCTGTTAGACATTCCTAGCCGGTGGAACCCGCGGGCTAAACAAAGCCATACTATGGCTTTGTTTGCGGTGCTTCGCACCGCCGCCCTGTTCAAATCCCGTGCGGAGACAAAAAAGAACCAGTACACGAATGTGTTAGCAGCATGCACCTTGTTAGACATTCCTACCGGTTGGGACCCTCGCACTAATCAAAGCCCCACTGGGGCTTTGATTACCTCGCCTACGGCGCGGCCCGTGCTCCTTCAAATCCCGCGCGGAGACAAAAAAGAACCAGTACACGAATGTGTACTGGTTCTTTTTGGTCGGAGCAGCGGGATTTGAACCCACGGCCTCCTCGTCCCGAACGAGGCGCGCTACCAACTGCGCTATGCCCCGAAAATACCGCAGCCAGTTGAGACTGCGGTTTTCTTGGTTGGGGATGAGAGAATCGAACTCCCACAAGTAGAGTCAGAGTCTACCGCACTACCACTATGCAAATCCCCATTATTCAGTTTGTCTGCCGCGCCGTGCGCTGCTGACAAGGGATATTATACTCAAAAGGCCCGCGCTTGTCAACCATTTTTTTATTTTTTCTGCAAAAGTTTTCCCGCTGTTCTCCTGCCCGCAGAAATGCACCGTGGAAGCGTGTAAATTTTCTGCGCTTCTCTTGACAGCAGCCCCCATCCGGAATAATCTTATACTATAAACAGGTAGATCTCCGGGCAGACTGACTTTGAAAGGCAGAACGCGCGGCGCTGAATACCAAATGAAAGAGGGCTTTTGAATGAAAAAACGTGTTGGAATCCTGACCTCCGGCGGCGACTGTCCGGGTCTGAACGCCACCATCCGCGGCGTAGCAAAAGCACTGTATGCCCGCATGGGCGATAACGTGGAGATCGTTGGCATCCTGAACGGATACAGCGGCCTGATTAACGGCGACTACAAGGAGATGTGCGAGGACGATTTCCGCGGCATCCTGACGCTGGGCGGCACCATTCTGGGCACCAAGCGCACCCCCTTTAAAATGATGCGTGTGGTGGAGGACGACAACATTGATAAAGTTGCCGCCATGAAAAAGACCTACAAGGAAGCCAAGCTGGACTGCCTGCTGTGCCTGGGCGGCAATGGCACCCACAAAACCGCAAACCTGCTCTCACAGGAGGGTCTGAACATCATCGGCCTGCCCAAGACCATTGATAACGATATCTATGGTACCGACGTAACCTTCGGCTTCCACACCGCCGTGGACATTGCCACCGATGTGATCGACCGCATCCACACCACCGCAGGCAGCCACAGCCGCGTGATGTGCATTGAGATCATGGGCAACAAGGCAGGCTGGCTGACGCTGTATTCCGGCATTGCAGGTGGTGCAGATATTATTCTGCTGCCGGAACAGCCCTATGATATCGACCGTGTGTGCTCTGCCGTGGAACGCCGCGCAAAGAAGGGTTCCAACTTCTCCATCATCGCTGTGGCCGAGGGTGCCATCAACTGCGAGGAAGCCGGCATGAAGCGCAAGGAATGGATGGCAAAGCGCGCCGAGGCAGGCTTTGGCACCACCGCCACCAACCGCATTGCACAGGCCGTGCAGAAAAAAACCGGCATGGAGACCCGTGTGTGCATCCCGGGCCACATGCAGCGCGGCGGCAGCCCCAGCGCCTACGACCGTGTGCTGGCCACCCAGTTCGGCAGCTATGCGGCAAAGCTGGTGGAGATCGAGCGCTACGGCGTGACCGTTGCCATGGTGAACCGCCATGTCACCCAGAACCGTCTGGCCGACATTGCAGGCAAGACCCGCAACGTGCCGGAGAACTGCGACCTGCTCACCGTCGCCCGCCGCATGGGCATCAGTCTGGGTTGATTACCATTTGAATGCTCTCCGCTTTGCTCTGAGCATTTTTAGCGGAATAATTATTTTTTATTGGGGATTCCTGAAAATCTGCGGATTTTCAGGAATCCCTTTTTCACCGGAAGGGTCCCAACCGGCAGATGCTTCAAACAAACGGAATGCCGTTTTCCGCTGCACCCCCTCCCGTGAAAATGCAGATCCCGGCAGACCGTAGTCTGCCGGGATCTGCTCTATTCAGAAATACTGTTTCCGCTGAAGATGGCCAGAGTGCAACGGTGGCCATTCAAAATCGTCCGCCGGACAAATCAAAGGTCCGTCACATCATGCCGGGTGGGCTGGCCTTTTTCAAAGGCAACCGCGCTTTCCAGCACACCGCGCACCATGCTCTCCACATCCTCGTGGGTGTAGAAAGCCGTGTGGTCGGTCAGGATCACATTGGGCATGCTGCGCAGAGCCGCCAGCTCCGGGTTCGGGATCACATCGCCCATGCGATTATAATAATACAGGCCGTTCTCATTTTCCAGCACGTCCAGGCCCGCCGCGCCAATCTTGCCGCTTTCCAGCCCGGCGATCAGTGCATCGCTGTCGATCAGCTTGCCGCGGGCGGTGTTGATGATGGTCACGCCCGGCTTCATGCTCTCAATTGCTTTGGTGTCGATGAGATGGTGATTCTCCTCCGTAGCGTTGGTGTGCAGAGTGATGACATCGCTTTCCGCCAGCAGGGTCTCCAGCGGCACATACTCGGCGATCTTCTTTACCTCGTCGTTGGGGTACAGGTCGTAGGCCAGCAGGCGGCAGCCAAAGCCGGACAGATGCTGCAGCACCGTGCGGCCAATGCGGCCTGTACCGATCACACCCACAGTGCAGGTGGAAATATCGCGGCCGATTTTTCCCTGCAGGGAGTAGTCCTGCGCTTCGCCGCGCTTGAGGATGTGCCCTGCCTTGCGCAGGCTCATCAGCATGAGCATAATGGCAAAGTTTGCAACGCCGTTTGGCGGGTAGTCCACATTGGCCACCTTCATGCCCAGTTCCCGGGCCGTCTCGCGGTCTACGTGGTCATAGCCGATGGAACGGCAGCAGATGGACTTTACGCCCAGCTCGTGAAACCGCTTGACCATGGGCGCGCTCATATCACAAGGCGTTACCGACACGGCATCATAGCCCTTTGCCAGTTCAGCGTTTTCCAGCGTTGGATACTCCTGCGTAGAGCCAAACTCAACGTCCAGCTGCGGTGCCAGCCGCTGCGCGATGCCCAGCTCATCGTAGGGGCGCAGGGTGTAAAAAAAGACTTTTGTTGCCATAAAACTTCCCTCCCAGCTTATTTTGTACCTATTGTAGCACGTTCTGCACAGATGGATGCATTTTACTGCGTGAATTTTGTTCACCTTAAAAATGAGGATTCATCTTTCCATATGAATGCGCGCAAAACAGTTGTAAATTGTCGGAAAAGAGGGTATGATAAAGGAACTGAGAAGTATACATCACTGAAATATAAAAGGAGTGTGCCTTATGCGCGCTTATGAACGGCTTTTGAATTATGTCCGGGTGCATACCACCTCGGACGAAAACTCCGGTACGCACCCTTCCGCTGAACGGGAGTTTGACCTTGCCCGCCAGCTGGTGGATGAGATGAAGGCCCTTGGCATGGAGGATGCCCATGTGGACGAGCACTGCTACGTCTATGGCACCCTGCCTGCCACGCCCGGCTGTGAGGATCAACACGCTCTGGGCCTGATTGCCCACATGGACACTGCCGACGATGCCAGCGGTGAGAATGTGCAGCCCGTTGTGTGGGAAAACTACAACGGCGGCGACGTAACTCTGCCCGCCACCGGCATGGTGATGAAGCCCTCTGTGTTCCCCTTCCTTACTTCCATGAAGGGCGAGACCCTCATCACCTCAGACGGTACCACCCTGCTGGGTGCCGACGATAAGGCCGGTATTGCCGAAATTTTGACCGCTGTTGAAACCATTCAGGAAAAAGGCCTGCCCCACGGCAAGCTGTGTATCGCCTTTACTCCGGATGAAGAGATCGGCGAGGGTGCAGAGCTGTTCGATATTCCGGGCTTCGGTGCCGACTTTGCCTATACGGTGGACGGCAGCGATGCCGGCTCCATTGAGTACGAGAACTTCAACGCCGCTTCCGCCACCGTGACCATCCGCGGCTTCTCGGTGCACCCGGGCACCGCCAAGGACACCATGATCAACGCTTCCAATGTGGCCATGGAGTTTCATCAGGCGCTGCCCATCACCGCCCGCCCCGAAACGACCGAGGGCCGGCAGGGCTTCTACCACCTGTGCCAGATGTACGGCGATGTGACCACCGCAAAGCTGGGCTACATCCTGCGCGACCACGATGCCGCAAAGCTACAGTTCAAGAAGGACAACATGCTGGATATTGCCGAATTTTTGAACGGAAAGTACGGCGAAGGCACTGTGACCGTGGAGATCAAGGACAGCTACCGCAACATGCTGGAAAAAATCAAGCCGCATTTCCACTTAGTAGAGACCGCCCGCAAGGCCACCCGCATGGCCGGGCTGGAACCGGAAGAAATTCCGGTGCGCGGCGGCACCGACGGTGCTATGCTGAGCTGGAAAGGCCTGCCCTGCCCCAATCTGGGCACCGGCGGCTTCAATTTCCACGGCGTATGCGAGTGCATCACCGCTGAGCGCATGGACCGCTGCACTGAGATCTTGCTGAACATCATAAAGCTGTACGCAGAGTAAATTTTATTTTTCAATATACAAAAAAGTGGGTGCTATTTTCGGATAGCACCCACTTTTGTTATACTCTGACGCTTATCTCTACGACTCCACTCGTGAAAATGCATTTGGAGCAGCCCTGCGGTTGCGTAGCAATGAAAGCCCCAGTGGGGCTTTCAAGCAGGCGAGCGGTCTGCGTTAGCAGATGGAAGGGATTCGCCCTGACAAGCGTCAGGGCTGCGACAAATGCGAAAAATAAAAATCAAATTCCACTGAACATGCCCAGAGTACAACAACGACGACCGCTGCCTGCGGCAGAAGCAGGGAGGAGTTGTTGGGGTCGCGGCCAGCAAGACACGAATGCCGCTCAAGGCATGAAGTGGATGCTGGGAGCCGCAACTCTAGGAGGGCATTCAAAATCGTTTAACCAACGTTGATATGCCCCACCGGCATGATCTTCCGTTTGTTGTCGTCCGGCTTTGCTGTCAGGCTCATGGCCAGCGACACCGGGCCGACACGGCCCATGAACATGACCAGCATATACAGGATTTTTGCGCCCCGGTTCAGCTGAGCGGTAACGCCCACCGAAAGGCCAACTGTGCCAAAGGCAGAGCAGGACTCGAAAATAGCGTCAATGACCGACACAGCGTCCGAGGTGTTATAGAACACCACCACAGCCGAGCCAACCGCCGCCAGCCCGCCGAGCACGATAATGGTCAAAGCACGATAAACCGTCTTGGACTCGATGTGGTGCTCTGCGATCACACAGTCGTCGCGACCCTGAGCCACACTGCGGATCGTCAGGATGATCACAGCGAACGTAGTCACCTTCACGCCGCCGCCGGTAGAGCCGGGTGCCGCACCAATGAACTGCAGCGCGCTCATCAGCAGTTTGGTGATGGGGCCGCAGGCCGCAAGGTCGATGGTATTCATGCCCGCAGTACGAGTGGACACCGACTGGAACAGTGCCGCCATCAGCTTGCCGGGCACAGAGAGCCCGCCCATGCTGGCAGGATTGTTCCACTCCATCAGCGCGATGAGCGCCGCGCCGCCGAGCCACAGGATCACCGAGAAGCTCAGCACCACCTTGGCCTGCAGGGAAAGCCGGTGCTTTTTGCGGTATTGACCGATCTCCACCCATACCATGAAGCCCAGACCGCCGGAAATGATCATGAACATCACAACGGCCTGAACATAGTAATTGTTCACATAGGGTGCCAGTGAGGAATACTGGCCGAACCGGCCAAACAGATCAAAGCCCGCGTTACAGAAAGCCGAGATGGCCGTGAACACGCTCACCCAGATGCCTTCCAGCCCGAACTGCGGCACAAAGGCGAACAGCAGCAGCACAATGCCAATGCCTTCAAACAGGCCAGCCAGTCCCACCACGATCTTCAGCACGTCCTTGGCCTGCGCATATCCGTCCGCTGAGACGCTTTCTCCCAGCAGCCGCAGATCGCGGAAGCCCATGCGCCGCCGCATAGCCAGCGCGAAGAAGCTGGTGAGGGTGACCAACCCCAGACCACCCACCTGAATGAGCAGCAGGATCACCACCTGCCCAAAGTAGGTGAACTGGGTCCAGGTATCCCGCACGATCAGACCAGTAACGCAGGTAGCGCTTGTGGCGGTGAACATGGCATCCAGTACATCCAGCCGCCCATGCTTGCTGGCAACAGGCAGGCTGAGCAGAAAGGTGCCCAGCGCGATCACGATGACAAAGCTCACACAGATGATCTGCGTAGGCGTATACATCCCCTTGCGCTTGCCCGCCGGGCGGTAAAACAGCTTTTTCCCTTTTGCCTTTTCCATAAGTTCCTCCGCACGCGGCAAAGCCTGCCGCGGCTATTTTCATTTCCTCTATAGCATACACCATTTTGCCCTCCGGTTCAACTTGATTTTATCCGCAAAATGCTGTATTATAATAGGGCATCCGTCTCCGTAGCTCAGATGGATAGAGCGCAAGCCTCCTAAGAATTCGGTCAACCTGATACCTTGGGTGCAGAAGTGATTGCTCTATTCAAAAGCAAAACCGAGAATCACGGTTTTCTCAACAAATTTTGATGCAACAAGTTTAACACCGTTCCGGTTGCAACGCAGTCGGTCACTTCGATGTGAAAATCATTCTGCATATTCGTTTCCAAGCGCGTTGAATTTCAAAAAATCAACGATAATACATAATATGCCTCAGTAGCTTAGCTGGATAAAGCGCCTCCCTCCTAAGGAGGAGACCGCAGGTTCGAATCCTGTCTGGGGTATCCCTTTATGAAAATGCGAAGGTCATTTTTCCATGTGAAAGACGATCTTCGCATTTTTCATTTTGAACCTATCACCAAAATTAGCCAGCTAATGCCATTAGCAGAATTTTCGGTTTCAGCTAATAAAATCAGGTTTCCAGCTAATGAAGCCCCATAAAGCACCTTTTGAACTCTGTTTTCCCGCTCTCTGCTAAAATTGGTAGCCGCTTTCCTGTAAATCCATGTAAATACAAGATAATTTGTGTGAATCTATTTTCCACATTCCCGCCCAAAACCGTGCAAAACACTTTTCTCCATACATAGCGCGTTCACTCGCTGTTCTCTCGGAACAGAAAGAGGAACGCGCTTTTTTGTTTTCGGGCTGAACTTCCCGAATCCATCAAAGGAGGGTTTACCAATGAAAAAAGTTCTGACCGTCACGATGGACGGTATCCGCTACCATGCTTCCCGCCCGGCAGATTGCCGGCACTGCTTCTTCTGGAAGAATCGAAAGAAGGGCTGCGTTCTCGGCAAAGAGAACTGCTACTACCTGATCGAGCCGCCCAAAGGCCCCAGCAAGTGCGAAGGGTGCCCCTACAAGCGGGCAAAGCCCTGTGTGCTGGTTCCCTGCTACAAAGACCTGATGGCACCGCTGGAGAAACGAGGTGATGCCAAGTGAGCCACAAGCGAAACGAAGCTCTGCGCCATGTTCAGCACTCCATGTACCATGTGATCGCCGCTGGCGAAGGTTCCGACCGTGCCCCGGACAGTTGCAAGCTGTGCCCGTACTATCGACCCGATTTCAAGTTCCGCACCTGCCTGTATGCCCACTGCCCTTATAAGAAGCAGGTCAATGTATTCCGTTCCACACCTGAAAAATGGGATATTCTCTATCAGCGACGATGTGCCGATGGCTCTCTGTTACGACCCTCGTCAGGTCATCACACTGGCTGGCAAGCGGTATCTGTCCGGTGCCGTTGTCTTTGTTCGCTACGATACCAATGGCAGCTTTGTTGCCCTTACCACCAGTGATCTGTACCTGATTCAGTGTTATCTGGCCGAGAACAGCGTCCCTCTTATGGCTGGCCGCGAGAAGATTTAATAAGAAAGGATTGCTTATGGACGAGTAACGGATATCGAGAGCAGACCAAGGATTTTGACTTTCCTGCATCTCAGAAAGACTGGACAAAATACCCTGATTCCTCTTGGGCTGGTGTTCTGGTAGATGCAACAAATCGCGTTGGCTGCTACTATGTTGTCAATATTGCTGCAAAGACCGGAAAGACTTGGTATGTTGAAATTTCAAATAATATCCGATAACCGTTTTTGAGCAAGGAGTTTTTTATGCTACCGTTTTTTAACCAAAAAGAGTTGGTGGTTTGCTCAAATCAATCACAATACCAAAAATACACATCTCTTTTAGAAAAAGAGGGAATCGGATATCGAACAAAAGTACGCGATTTATCATCGCCGTCTTTGTTTTCGATGGGAACCCGTGAAAGAGCTGGAACCGCATTTCAAAAGGTCAATTGTCAAACGATTTACACAATATACGTTCGCAAAGCTGATTACGAGCGCGCTGTTCACGTTATCATTGTTTGATTAAACAGCCAAAACCATATACGCTTTTCCTCGCCAAACAATCAGTTGCAAAGTAGGTCTGATTGTTTGGCTTTTTATTTTCTGAAAAGTAGCGTGATGCCATGACCCAACCTAAAACCGACCTTGCCTATCTCCGCAACGAAAAAGCCAAAGCAGAACAGAAGCTGCGCTCTTGCCAGCACCGGGAGAAAATCCTTGAACGCCAAATGTCAGAGCTGAACCGGAGAGAGCGTGTGCATCGTCTTTGTACCCGTGCTGGAATGCTTGAAAGTTTTCTGGTCTGTCCGGGAGAACTGACCGATGATCAGGTGATGGAACTGCTGAAGATCTCATTCCGCCAACCGGAAGTTGTACTGGCTCTTGCAAAGATGGTGCATGACGTTCACGAAAAGCAGAACGTTCCGAACCCCCTATGAAATAGGGCGCAATTATACACCTCGTCGTCACTTGCTGCGTATCGTTCGCATTCTCAAAAAGATGGTTGTCTTTGGGCTGTTTTCGTTGCCTACCTATCGGCCCATTGAATGCCATTGGGTAATAACGTCAGAAAAGTCACCTCCGAGAACTTTCCTACAGATGCAGGTCACCAAGGGCATGACCATCACGGTGCGCTACTTCAAGGAAGACACCGCCCACCCGGAGGTTCCAGCAGTGGGTAACTACATCACACTGACCGGAAAAGCAGACCGCATCGACCCGGTGTTCCGCACCTTGCAAGTGGGCGACACCGTGGTGCCCTTTGAAGATCTGGTGGAAATCAGCGGGGAGGGCATCATGGAGATCGACCAATATCTCAGCATCTCCGAGTAAAAAAAACGCTGGGAGAAATCTCCCAGCGCAAGCAGCCCTAGTCGCGGTATCGATATGTACCAAGCCAAAGCGGACCCAGCACCCACAACCAAGGCAATGAAAACACTTTCGTTACTTTTAATACGATAAGGACCAGCGTTAAAGCAAATAAGAGGGTCGTTGTAATTATTTCGGAACGGTCAGGTTTCTTCTCCATACGCAGATCACCTCGAAAATCCGGTCACATCTGAGAAATAGCATAAAAGTCAGTATGCTTCATCCGGTTCGGTAGGTGCTGCGATAATATCGCGGTAGAAAGTGGCCCATGCAGCTTCCTCATAGGGACGTACAAAAAAGAAGCCAATGCTCAATGGAATTGTCAGCAGAAGAAAAAGAGAAATCGCCATAGCCTCTGAACCGGTGAAATATTTGAGAACCAGAAAACCCCCGGCATACAGTGGCAACGAACAGAGCAACTCCCAGCCAATGAAGCTGAAATCCAGACAGAACAGCCGCCATTTGTTGCCATTCATGATTCGCCGGGATTCTGTGATCGCTTCATTTGCAGTCAACGAAGGATGCTCGGACATGATGTAAGGTGTCATCGCATAGCTGTATGTTTTCACGATTCCCGGAATCACCAACAGCAGCGACCAGAGGGCGATGTACAGACCCTGCAGGAATTTCATGCAGAAGCCATCCCACAGACGATCTTTCTGAGAGAACAAGTCCGAGATGGCAGCATCATTTCCATCTACAAGGTTCAGATTAAAATGAGCATATCCCAGTTGAACTGCACCGCCCACGATCAGTTGGAGGATTGCCCACAGACCAATGCCGACAAGCAAAACAGCAAGCAGCCGACCGCCGTTTGGCTGGGCGAACAGGTTAAAATGAATGTCCTTTGCCTGATTGGAATTGGAAACGACACTGTTGGAACTGCTCACAATGGTAGCACCGAGCGCACTGGCGGCAATACCTGTCAGAACAGCAGTTTTCCATTTTCCGCGCAGAGCATGTAAATGTCAATGAATTTCTTTACCATTGATACCGAATTTGTTTACCACTATTG
>OBWW01001477.1_pt1 | contig 10306 bp, 9 predicted proteins | sample 1538091 | NCBI WGS metagenome assembly OBWW01 (sample SAMEA2580125, study PRJEB22360) | human gut metagenome | biome: human gut; feature: human-associated habitat; material: faeces | place: Denmark | collected 2008/2010 | reverse complement strand
TTTCAACTGGTTCTGGTGATCAAGCCGCAGCTTCAGATGAAATGAAGAAAATTGAACCGAAAAAAGATGTTTACGTGGTTGCTAGCGATTCTGCTTTTGCACCATTTGAGTACAAAGATAGTGATGGAAAATACAAAGGAATCGATGTCGATTTGCTAAAACGAGCAGCTGAACTGCAAGGTTTTAAATTAGATATGAAGTTTATCGGCTTCTCTTCTGCTATGCAGGCTCTTGAATCGGGGCAAGCTGATGGCATGATTGCTGGGATGACTATTACAGATGAACGTAAGGCCAACTATGATTTCTCCGATCCTTACTTCCAAAGTGGGATTCAATTAGCCGTTGCAAAAGACAATAAAGATATCAAATCTTACAAAGATTTAAAAGATAAAACAGTTGGGGCCAAAGTTGGTACTGAAAGTGCTGATTTTCTGGAAGCACACAAGAAAGAATATGGGTATAACGTCAAGAGCTTCGATGCTGCCGATCAATTATATGATGCATTGAAGGTTGGATCAATTGATGCCATGATGGATGACTACCCTGTTATCGGTTATGCCGTAAATCAAGGGCAAAACTTGAAAACACCGATCAAACGTGAAATTGGCGGGGAGTATGGTTTTGCAGTTAAAAAAGGGCAAAATGCTGAGCTTCGTGAAATGTTCACCGAAGCTTTAAAAGAGATGAAACGAACTGGCGAATACGATGAGATCGTGAATAAATACATTGGTACTGAAAAGGAAGAGAAAAAAGATGCTGTGGATGAATCAACGATCACCGGCTTATTAAAAAACAACTATAAATCATTGTTGGATGGTTTATGGAAGACGATCGTTTTAGCTTTAGTCTCATTTGCTCTCGCATTGGTATTAGGAGTAATCTTCGGACTGTTCCGTGTCTCACCTGTTCGAGGTCTACGCACTTTTGCAGGTATTTATATCGACATTATTCGTGGTATTCCAATGATGGTATTAGCCTTCTTTATTTTCTTCGGCTTACCTGGGATTACAGGCATCAAAATTCCTGATTTCGCAGCTGGGATTATTACTTTAACCTTGAACGCAAGTGCATACATCGCTGAAATTGTTCGTGGTGGTATCAATGCTGTTCCAGTTGGGCAAATGGAGGCTTCGCGCAGCTTAGGTCTATCGTACAATCGCACCATGCAGAAAATTATTTTACCGCAGGCTGTGAAAATTATGATCCCTTCTTTCATCAATCAATTTGTTATCAGTTTGAAGGATACAACGATCATTTCCGCAATTGGTGTGGTAGAATTACTGCAAACTGGTAAGATCATTGTAGCTCGAACCACACAAAGTTCTTACGTTTACTTGATCATTGCGATTATGTACTTGATCTTGATCACGATCTTGACTAAGTTAGCGAACCGTTTAGAAAAGAAGGTGAAATAGATGGAAAAAATGATGGATAATAAAATCGTCGTCAATCATTTAGTTAAAAAATTCGGAGACAATACTGTTTTAAATGACTTAAATATCACTATCAGTGAAGGTGAAGTGGTCTGCATCATCGGACCATCTGGTTCTGGGAAAAGTACGTTCTTACGTTGTATGAACCACTTAGAAGAACCTACTTCAGGTGAGATCATTATTGATGGACAGGATCTGACAGATAAACATACAGATATCAATTTGGTGCGTCAGCACATTGGAATGGTTTTCCAACATTTCAATTTGTTCCCTCACCTGACTGTATTAGAAAACATCACATTAGCCCCTCTTGATTTAAAGGGGGAATCAAAAGAGTCTGCTGACAAACGTGGCGTTGAACTACTAACACAAGTTGGGCTTGCAGAAAAGAAAAATGACTATCCAGACAGTTTATCAGGTGGTCAAAAGCAGCGTGTGGCGATTGCGCGTGCGTTAGCCATGAATCCTGATATTATGTTGTTTGACGAACCTACTTCGGCGCTTGACCCAGAAATGGTTGGGGACGTACTAAAGGTTATGAAGGATTTGGCCTTACAAGGGATGACCATGGTGATCGTTACCCACGAAATGGGCTTTGCTAAAGAAGTAGCGGACCGTGTAATCTTTACAGATGGCGGAAAAATATTAGAAGATGGCACGCCAGAACAGGTCTTCAATAATCCTCACAATCCAAGAACACAAGATTTCTTAAATAAAGTGTTGAATATTTAACAAAAACCCGTGAAATCATTTTAGATTTCACGGGTTTTTCTAAATGTCAGCAGATTTTTATAAACATTAGTTTTTGTAGCTGGCGAGTGACTGCGAAGGATTCCATCTTCTGGTGAAAAAGCAAGCTCAGTGACTTTCTTTAACTCTTCAGCTGCTGGAAAAATTGATAGCTCCTCATAAAAGTTCGGCAGTGCTAATTTTTCAAATAGCGTTTGATAGCGTGCAAGCTCTTCTTCTCGTCCCTCAATTCGTAATTGCTGCAAAGTGGTCAACGCGATGATTTGACCGTGACTTCCCTTTATCTCGTTTCCCCACAGACTGACCATCGCATTATGCAGTGCATGAGCGATACTTAATCCGCCAGATTCAAAACCGATTCCACTTAATAATGTATTCGCTTCAACTACAGCTTCGAAGGCCGGTGTAATTATATGTTTTTCATTTGCCTCCACTGCCTCCTCAGCAAATTCAAGCAACACCTCGCGACATTTTTCCGCAATTGCTTCAGCTGCCAATGTCGGCGCAGCACCTAAAGTATTCACACCACTATTTTCTCGTACTGTTCTTGCTTCAATTGAAGTCGATAACCCATCTGCGATTCCCGCCGTCAAAAAATGAACCGGACTATTGATTAAAATTGCTGTATCAATTAAAACAAGATCAGGACTTTTAGCATAATAGGAATATTTCTCGAAATAACCGTTATGGTATTTCACCGAGATACGTGATGTTGGCGCGTCGGTTGCTGCCGATGTAGGAACAACGATACAGGACGCATTTGATTCAAAAGCCAACGCCTTTCCTAAATCAATCGCCCGACCACCGCCTAAAGCAACAATATAATCGAACGTTTCACTTGGTCTATCTTCTTCTATTACCCATACAAACATTTCTCCGCCTAGCTTCGTTAGTTTCTGGTACAATCGTTCTCCCAGCATTTGATAAACAAAACCATCAGTTACAATTAAACCTTTTTGACCAAAAGCTAGAATATCTTCTAAGTGATTCCACAGAACATTTTCTCCCTGACGATAAGTCATAGGACTAACAAACACTTTTTCCATAGGCTCTCCTTTTTATCCCGTTTAAAAATATCATAGCAATCAAATAAAATAGGCGCAAGGCGAGTTTTAAAGAACACAAAAAACACGCAACGACTAGCGTTGCGTGTTAATCAATTCTATTTATGCTTCGATTTCAGTTACGATACCTGAACCAACGGTACGTCCGCCCTCACGAATAGAGAAAGTCGTTCCTTTTTCTACCGCAATTGGGTGAATCAATTCAACGTCGATTGTAACGTTATCCCCAGGCATAACCATTTCAGTTCCTTCTGGCAATGCGATGTTTCCGGTAACGTCAGTTGTACGGAAATAGAATTGAGGACGATAGTTGTTGAAGAATGGTGTATGACGTCCACCTTCTTCTTTCGTCAATACGTAAACTTCTGCACTGAATTTTGTATGTGGTGTGATTGAACCTGGTTTAGCTAAGACTTGACCACGTTCGATTTCATCACGTGTAATCCCACGTAATAGAACCCCAACGTTATCGCCAGCTTCACCATAATCTAAAGTTTTACGGAACATTTCAAGTCCAGTTACGACTGCTTTTTGAATTTCAGGTTTGATCCCGATGATTTCAACTTCATCGCCGACTTTAACTTCACCACGATCAATCCGTCCAGACGCTACAGTCCCACGACCAGTGATAGAAAATACATCTTCGACTGGTAACAAGAATGGCTTGTCAGTGTCACGTTCTGGAGTTGGGATATATTCGTCAACTGTATCCATTAAATCAAGGATTACTTGTTCTTGTTCAGGATCGCCTTCTAATGCTTTCAAAGCTGAACCTTTGAGAACTGGAATATCGTCACCTGGGAAACCATATTCAGAAAGTAATTCACGGACTTCCATTTCAACTAGATCGATCAATTCTTCATCATCGACTAAATCAACTTTGTTTAAAAATACGATTAAGTGTTTAACACCCTCTTGCCGTGATAGCAAAATATGTTCACGTGTTTGCGGCATTGGACCATCAGTAGCTGATACTACTAGGATTGCACCATCCATTTGAGCCGCACCGGTGATCATGTTTTTCACATAGTCCGCGTGTCCTGGAGCATCAATATGAGCATAGTGGCGTTTTTCAGTTTCATATTCAACGTGTGCAGTGTTGATAGTGATTCCACGTTCACGTTCTTCGGGTGCAGCATCGATACTAGCATAGTCTTGAGGGTTTGCTAGACCTTTCTTCCTTAATACCGTTGAGATTGCTGCCGTTAAAGTTGTTTTCCCATGGTCGACGTGACCAATGGTACCAATATTAACGTGTGGTTTACTTCTATCGTAATGTTCTTTTGCCATAATAAACAAACCTCCTAATAAGTGTAAAAATTCTTACGGATATAGTGTAAAACATTTTGAGTTAAATGAAAAAGATTTACACTTTTTTACTTTTTGTAAGTAACTATCCGAAATCATAATACATCAGAATTGGTCAAACTCCAAATGATATGTTTTGCTTTTTATCAAAAAAAGAAAATTACTAGAAAAAACTCTGAAAACGCAAGAAACTCAATCTCACCTACTTTTCAGGAAATTAGTAAGTTATAATAGGCTCAATAAGTGTACAGAAGTAAAAAAGACTGGTTTAATAGAATTGGCTTTTTTGATGATAGGACTTTGAAGAGAAATAATGAATGGAGGATATTCATGGAAAATTTTCAAGAAAAACTAGCTCAGCTTCCAACTGAAATAAAAAGAGCTTGGAGTGTTGGCTTTGTTTTTATTAAGGAAAATGATCACTACTGGCATTTTCCAGCAAGACAATGGAGCGAACAACAGACTCAAGACTATTTTTTAGATCGTTTTGGAAAAACAAGTACCTTTAAACTTTATCCTAAACTAAAGCTAAAACATTTAATCGTGAAGAATATGCCTGCACTTTTGGTAGTCGTTCCTTATGAACCTAGAAAGGAAAGTATTTGATATGGTTTTATTAAAACTGGATGCTGTCAGTTATCAAAGTGATCAGCGAATCATTTTAGATCAGATTTCTTTGATAGTAGAACAAGGAGCTTTCTTAACAATTTCGGGTCCTTCAGGAGGAGGAAAAAGTACATTACTTCGATTGATTGCTTCGTTGCTAACTCCAACCAGTGGCGAAATTCTTTTTCAGGGAAAGTCTCAGCAACAATACGACTATACCGAATACCGTCAACAGGTCTCCTATTGTTTTCAGCAACCTTCATTATTTGGTGAAACTGTACTGGACAATTTAACTCTGCCTTATACTATTAGGAACCTTACTCCTGATCAAAGCAAAATGATGGAACATTTAGAAATGGTCGATCTGCCAAAGGAATATCTGACTAAAAATATTTCTGAGCTATCTGGTGGTGAACGTCAACGAGTAGCACTGATCCGCAACATTTTATTTTTGCCGCAGATTTTGTTATTGGATGAGGTAACGACAGGTTTGGATGAACAAACAAAGAGAATCATTCATCGCTTAATCAAAAACATTCAACAAAAGGGCTGTACGATCTTACAGGTGACGCATGATGAAGCAGAGATCCAAGAAGCAGAAAAATTACTACTTATCCAAGGAGGGAAACTTAAACAATGAATCAATTAGCTGTCAATGATCTTTCTTTAGTCTTAGCTTTTGCATTAGTACTAATCGCTGTTGTCATTAGTTCCAAAGAAAAATTGAATTTATCGAAAGACATCTTTCTTAGTATTATCCGAGCTATCATCCAATTAGTTATTGTTGGTTATTTATTAAAATATATTTTTCAAGTTAACAATGATCTTTTGACAATCGCAATGAGTTTATTCATTGTATTCAATGCTGCTTGGAATGCCCATAAGAGAAATCCCAGTCTTCATAAAAAATATCTTCATTCATTAGCAGCAATTTTTATTAGCACTTATACTACTCTTGGCGTATTGATTTTCGCTGGAGCTATTAAATTTATTCCTTCTCAAATCGTTCCTATCACTGGAATGATCGCCAGCAACTCAATGGTAGCAATCGGTCTATGCTATCGGGCGTTGAATACTCAATTTCACGACTTAAGACAACAGGTGTTAGAAAAATTGGCGCTGGGAGCTTCAATCAAGTTGGCTTCTAAACCGATCCTACAGCAAAGTATCAAAACCGCCATGCAGCCTACCATTGATTCTGCTAAAACAGTAGGTCTCGTTAGTTTGCCAGGCATGATGTCAGGATTGATTTTCGCTGGACTAGATCCAGTCCACGCAATCAAATATCAAATTATGGTCACCTTTATGCTGCTTTCGGCTACAAGTTTAGGCTCTATAATAGGCGGTTATACTGCCTATAAAAATTATTTTAATTCTAATCATCAATTGATCATATAAAAAAAGGAACTCCGAAAATTATCTCTTTCGGGTTCCTTTTTTAATCAAACCAATAAATTATAAAGGGTCTTATGTTGACTTAATTCGATATAGGTCGAATCAAATTCTTTTAACCGCTTCAATAAATCTGGCAAGGTTTCAGGCTTCTTCAACAACACACCAATTACCACTGGTCCAGTGCCACGATTACTTTTCTTCGTATATTCGAAACGTGTAATATCATCGCCCTCCCCTAAGACCTCTGATACAAATTCCTTCAATGCTCCTGGACGTTGTGGAAAATTCACGACAAAGTAATGCTTCAAGCCTTCATAAATCAACGAACGCTCTTCGATCTCAGCCATTCGGTTAATATCGTTGTTTCCACCACTGATAACACAGATCACTGTTTTCCCTTTAATCTGGTCTTTCATCAAATCTAAAGCAGCTACACTCATAGCGCCCGCTGGTTCAACTACTATGGCTTGTTTACCATACAAATCTAAGATAGTTGAACAGATTAAGCCTTCATCAACTGACATCAGTTCGTCAACATATTCCCTACTATGAGAATATGTGATTTCACCGACACGTTGAACTGCTGCTCCATCGACGAATTTATCGATCTCGGTTAGTTTAACTGGCTGCTCTTCCTCAAAGGCTGCCTGCATCGAAGCCGCTCCTTTAGGTTCAACGCCTATCACTTTGGTTGTTGGTGAGGTGTTCTTCACATAAGACGCCACACCACTGATTAAGCCGCCTCCACCAATTGCTGTGATCACGAAATCAGGTTTATAACCTTCGCTTTCTGCATCAGTCATCATTTCCAAAGCCAGCGTTCCTTGACCGGCAATAATATTTTTATCATTAAAAGGATCGATAAAGGTCATGCCGTTTTCTTCGCAGTATTTTTTTGCGGCAGCAGCAGAAGCGTCAAAGGTATCGCCGACTAAATGAATATCCGCAAATTCACCACCAAAAAATCTTACTTGCGAAACTTTTTGTTGCGGTGTGGTGGTAGGCATAAAAATTGCTGCCCGCGTCTTTAATTCATGACACGTGTAAGCAACTCCCTGCGCGTGATTTCCCGCACTCGCACAAACCACACCTTTCTTCAAATCCGCCTCTGGAAGTTTCTTAATGGCATAATAAGCACCGCGTAATTTAAATGAACGAACTTTTTGCAGGTCCTCTCGCTTTAATAAAACAGTCGCTTGATATTTTTCAGATAAATAACGATCATATTGTAACGGCGTGTGGTTGACAGAGTCCTTCAATAATTGATAGGCACTGCGAACCTCAGTATCTTTGATCAATTCCATCGCTGCATCCCCCATTAATCTTTACGACTTACAAATGGCATCATTTTCCGTAACTCGCCGCCCACTTTTTCAATTTGATGTCCAGCACTTTCCTCACGCATCTTCTTGAATTCAGGGAAGCCGTTCTTATTATCGTCAATAAAGCCTTTGGCAAATTTCCCATTTTGGATATCGGTTAAAACTTCCTTCATGCCAGCTTTCGCTTGGTCGGTAATCACACGTGGTCCAGAAACGTAATCTCCATATTCCGCTGTGTTAGAAATCGAATTACGCATTTTCGCGAATCCACCCTCATAAATCAAATCAACGATTAATTTGATTTCATGACAAACTTCAAAGTATGCCAATTCAGGTTGGTAACCTGCTTCGACTAATGTTTCAAAACCAGCCTCAATCATACTCGTTAAGCCACCGCAAAGCACTGCCTGTTCGCCAAATAGATCAGTTTCAGTTTCTTCCTTAAAGGTAGTTTCCAAGACACCTACTCGTGTAGCGCCAATGCCTTTCGCATAAGATAGCGCTAAATCGCGAGCAGTTCCTGTTGCATCTTGATGAACGGCAAATAATGCTGGCACCGCGAAGCCTTCAGTAAAGGTACGACGAACTAAATGACCGGGACCTTTTGGAGCTACTAAGAAAACATCCACATTTTTCGGTGGGTTGATAACATCAAAGTGAATATTGAAACCATGTGCGAAAACTAAAGCATCGCCATCTGCTAAATTCGGTGCGATTTCATTATCGTATAAAGCACCCTGGATTTCATCTGGAGCTAAAATCATGACTACTTCGGCTTTTTTGGTTGCTTCAGCTACCGGCAACACATCAAATCCATCTTCACGAGCAGCCTCAGCGGATTTTCCTTCTCGTACACCGATCACGACTTGATGACCCGTGTCACGTAGATTTTGTGCATGAGCATGTCCTTGAGAACCATATCCCACCACAGCAATTGTTTTTCCTTCTAAAGCATCCTTCGCTACTGCATCATCATAATAAACTTTAACCATAATTTTTCCTCCAATTTTATAAACTATATTAATAGCAAAATCTAAAAATAGATCTTGCGTTTAACCTCTGCTAAATCCGGTTACACCGGTTCGTGCTAATTGCTTAATTCCATAAGGTCGTAAGACGTCGATACACGCGTTGACCTTTTCTGTCGAGCCAGCAACCTGTACCACGATTGTTTTCAGCCCAACATCCACGACATCTGCTCGAAATGGATCAATCATCGCTTGAATTTCTGAACGTGTTGCTGCTGGGGCGCTGACCTTGATCAACGCCAATTCTCTTTCTAAATGTGGCTCATCGGTTACATCAGAAACCTTAACCACATCGATTTGTTTATTTAATTGTTTCGTTACTTGTTCAACATCCGCTAACGTGTCAGCTTGAATGATAATCGTCATTCGGGATTCGCCGTCTCTTTCTGTCCGACCTACCGAAACACTATCCATATTTACTTGTCGGCGATTCAAAACACTCGTGATTCGACTTAACACCCCTGCTTGGTCATGAACCATTGCTGTAATCATCCGTCTCATTTTAATCAACTCCCAACATCTGATCATTCGGCATGCCAGCCGGAATCATTGGTAATACATGCTCCTTGTTGCAAATCATTACTTCAATCAGCATTGGTCCAGCAGTGGCAAACGCTTCTTGCAAATCCTTTTCTAAGGTGGTGGGATCAGTAATTTTTTTACTACCAATTCCATAGGCCTCAGCCATTTTCATGAAATCTGGCTGCTCCTGGAAAACAGATTGTGAGCGACGTTCATTGAAGAATTTCTCCTGCCATTGGCGAACCATCCCAAGTGATTGGTTGTTCAATAGAACAAACTTAATATCGAGATTATTTTGATTCAAAATTGCCAATTCTTGATTTGTCATTTGGAAACCGCCATCTCCAACGAACACAACCACAGAATCATTTGGTTTTCCGAATTTTGTTCCAATACCTGCTGGGATACCGTACCCCATCGTCCCCAAACCGCCGCTAGTAATCAATTGTTTAGAAAATTGAAAAGGATAAAACTGGGCTACCCACATTTGATGTTGGCCAACATCCGTTACAATATAGGATTTGCCTTCTGTAATACGTCCGATAATCTCAATCACAGCTTGTGGCTTGATGACTTTTTCATTCCATTCATACTTTAAGGGATATCTTTGTTGACGCGCTTTACAAACCATGCGCCACTCTTCACAATCAGGTGCAGGAATCTCAATTGACAGCATTTGTTTAAGAGCAACTTTTGCATCCCCTACAATTGGAATATCAGTATGAATAATCTTGCCTATTTCAACTGGATCAACATCTATATGAGCGACTTTCGCGTGTGGGGCGAAAGCTTCAGGCGAACAGGCGAGACGATCATCAAAGCGACTGCCGATATTAATCAATAAATCCGTCTCCATCAGCGCCATATTTGCTGCATAG
>OBWW01001466.1_pt1 | contig 10368 bp, 10 predicted proteins | sample 1538091 | NCBI WGS metagenome assembly OBWW01 (sample SAMEA2580125, study PRJEB22360) | human gut metagenome | biome: human gut; feature: human-associated habitat; material: faeces | place: Denmark | collected 2008/2010 | reverse complement strand
CGAGAGCGGGATCGACGTGATCGTATCCACGAATATTATCCGCGACGCGTTTCAGAAATTTTCCTGTGTTTCGCCTATGGCGGCCGCGGGTGTGTTCTTTCAGAATACCATGGGCGAGATCCGCGAAAACCCCAGAAAGAGAGCGGTGTTTGCCAGCTTGGTGGGGGAGATCGGCCAGCTTGCGCAGGCGATGGGAATTCCGTTTTCCACCGATGTGGTTCAGGAAAATCTTGAGATTCTGGATCACTCTGCGCCGGACAGCACGACCTCTATGCAGAGAGATCTGCAAAAGGGCGGCCCGTCCGAAATCAACGAGCTTCTGTTCGAGGTGGTTCGCCTGGGCAAGCGCTATCAGGTAGAGCTGCCTACCTATGAAATGATCGCCAAGAGCATGGGCTACTCCGAAGCGCTTGAGCCCATGTGGCTGGGGAACCTGCAGCTGCGGAATCATCTGGTGCGTTCCGCTACGCGCGACGGCGTGGAGAACGAGGACGGCACCGTGAGCGAACGCCAGCTGCAGATCATGCGCACGTTCGCATCGCATGAGGTGGGCATGATCATCACCGGGCATTTCTATGTGCACCCGCAGGGACAGGCCTCCCCCTCGCAGAACGGCATCTATGACGGGCGCTTTCTGCCCGGGATGCGGCGGATGACAGATGTGGTTCACATGGAAGAGGGCTGCATTGTTGCGCAGCTGAACCACGCGGGCGGCAACGCGGATGTGGAGGAGCCCGTGGCCCCGTCGGAGCGGGTGTATTCCAAGGGACGGCTTGCACGCGCGCTGACAAGGGAAGAGATGGACGAAATCCGCGAGTGCTTTGCCGAGGGAGCCTCCCGCGCGTATCAGGCCGGGTTCGACGGCGTGCAGATTCACATGGCGCACGATTATCTGCTCGGCGAGTTTTTAACGCCGATGATGAACAACAGAACCGACGAATACGGCGGTTCCGCTGAAAATCGCTTCCGCTTCTGCGCGGAGATCATCGAGGCGGTACGGCGCGCCACCTCCGAGAGTTTCCCGATTCTCGTAAAGATCAACAGCAATGTTCAGGCAAACGATCGCCAATATGAAGAGGACCTGCTGTATTATCTGCAGCAGATGGAATCGCTCGGGGTTGCCGCCGCAGAGCTTTCGGGCTGCGATTTCACAAAGAAGAGCGCCAACGAGCGGACATACTATCTGGAGAGAGCGGCGCGGATGCAGCAGCAGCTCAGTATGCCGCTGATTCTGGTCGGCGGGGTGCGCTCGCTGCAGGATATCGCCAAGGTGATTGATGCCGGTATCCCGATGGTTTCGCTCAGCCGGCCGCTGATCTGCCAGGGCGATCTGATCCCCCGCCTGCTTTCGGGGGAAAGGGCGCGGTGCATCAGCTGCAACCAGTGCTTTGCTTTGCCGCGCACCAGGGGAATTCGCTGTGTGTTCCATGTGCAGCAGCGCTGAATGATCAGCCGTTTGAAAGGGTAGGAAATGAATCGTAGACTTGAAATTATGGAGAGCGCGCCGGTTAGTAAGGCGCTGGCTTATTTGGGGCTGCCGACGATCGTCGGGCTTTCCGTAACGGGCTTTTATCAGCTGGCCGTCAGCTTTTTTGTGGCGCAGATGGGGACGCAGGCCATGGGGGCCATCTCCATTGTGTACCCACTGGTTCTGATTATGCCGGGCATCGGGCTTTTGTTCGGCAACGGCGGAGCGGCCTATATCGCCGAGCTGCTGGGTGCCGGGGAGAAGGAGAAAGCGGAGACGGTGCTCGCCTCCACCATATTTTACTGTCTTTTACTCAGCGTCATAACGCAGCTGCTCTTGCCGGCGATGCCGATCCTGCTCGTTCACATGGGTGCTTCCTCCGGCGTTCTGCCGCTCGCGCTTGAATACGGTCAGATTCTGGTGATCTCGTTTTTATTCCACATCCCTTCCGTCTGTATGAATAATCTGGTGCGGGCCGAGGGCAACGCGTCGTTGAGCATGATCTCCCAGATGACCGGCGCGGTGCTGAACGTGGTGCTCACGCCGATTTTTCTGTTCGGCTTCGGCTGGGGAATCCGCGGGGCCGCAGCTTCGGCGGCGGGGGCGAAGGGTACCGCGGTCTTCACAAAGGTCTGGCTTCGGCGGCGGTGGCACAGTTCATCGCGTTCTGCATTTTAGCGCAGTATTACCTGCGCGGCAAAAGCTATTTAAAGCTCGACTTCCGCAAGGTGCGTTTCCAGTGGTGGATTCTGGAGCCGGTTCTGAAAATCGGTGTGCCTCTTCTGTGCATCAACCTGTTCCAGAGCATCTCGATGGCGGCCGCGAACATTGCCGCCGCGCCGTATGGTGACGCGGTGGTGGCAGGACTCGGAATCTCTAACCGGGTGATCGGTATGACAACACTGGCGGTAACAGGTTTTTCCAGAGGTTACCAGACCTTTATTTCTTATTGCTACGGCGCGGGCCGGCCCGACCGCATCCGGCAGGCCACCAAAACGGCGTATCTGTGGGGCATGCTGGGCGGTCTCGCGATTGCCGTTGTACAGATCGGTTTTTCCGGCGGAATCGTGTCCGCCTTTTCGAACGACGCCGAGGGGATCTCGGTGGGCGTTCAGGCGCTGGTCGCGGGCAGCCTGCTGTTTTTCACCTATGGCTTTCAGTCGATGGCGACGGTGTACCTGCTCTGCATTCGGTACAGCAAGGCAGGCTTTGTATTCAGCATTTTCCGGCAAGGGCTGGCGTTTCTGCCGTTGCTGTTCCTGTTTGACCGCCTGTTTGCGGTAACAGGAATCCTGTACACGCAGGCTGTGGCTGATCTCGTTACCACAGTGCTGCTCCTGCTGTTTTTGGGGGTTACTAAACGCAATCGAACAGCTGCTCTGGCACAGGCCGCTGAAAAAGCCGCATAAAATAAAAAGACACGCCCCGGTTTTCTTCCTGCTCTTTAAGGGAGAAACCGGGGCGTGATGCTTTCTGAAATCAATTACTGTAATAAGGATAAAACCTTTTTCTTTGTATCAAAAAAGGGATTCGTTTGATTTTTGTCCTGCAATAATATTTCGTATTCTTTTGATTGCTCATAGTCGATAGGCCAAGTGGGCTTTGCGTATTGCTCCGCTGTGGTAATGGAATCTGGGGACAGTTTCGCATAAGGGCTTTCTATCATGGTGTAGGTTGGTATTTCGGTACGGTATCCTTTCGGCAGAAATTCCCTTAATAACAAAATGTAGTTTTTGCCGGGTGTAATTTTGGTTCTGGCGCGGTGTCCGTTTCCTTGCAGCATTTCCATGGTATAAAGCGGTTTTCCGTCTTTTTGGCTCGTTATTTTATTGAGTCGAATCGGTTCACAGACGACCAGAGTGGTTCCGGTGAAGCTGCCGTCGTTTTTGTAGATTTTGTTGACTGTCATTTTGGTTAAAAAGGTTTTGCCTTTGTTTTCCCCTTCGGAATTGGCGGTAGCCGATACGATCACCGCCGCCTGATCCAGTATAGATTGTGGAGAAGCGGTAAAGTAAGCGTCCTTATCTTCGCGAAATACATATTTTACCCGATCCTGTGGCTGGGCAGGAACCTCTGCCCAAATATCGGTGTAAGAATTTCGAGTTGCAACTCCGGCCCCAATGCAAATGAGGTATAAAAACAGGCAGAGGAAGACCCAATTGTATTTCTTCATACCGTACCCTCCGTTTGTGGAGATTTCCGTTCTGCCGGTGTCTCTTCCAAACGGCCCTCCGTCATTTTGAATTTTTTTTGGCACAGAAGATCTAAATCTGTTTTGTTATGGCTTGCAATCAGTACGGTGCAGCCGCGCCGGTTTTCTTCGTGTATGATTTGGTGTACCGCCTGAATTCCATCCTCATCCAAAGCATTCGTGGGCTCGTCCAGCACCAAAAGCCGGGGCTGCTCCATCACGGCCTGTGCGATGGCAAGGCGCTGCTTCATGCCCAGACTGTATTTTTTATAGCTTCTGGAATCTTTGGGGTCAAGGCCGACCCGTTTCAGTACCTGATGGATTTCCTGATCGCCGATTTTTTGCTTGATCGAAGTCAAAAATTTTAAATTTTCAAATCCGGTAAATTCATTCCAAAATCCAACGGATTCAATGACCAGTCCCAAGTCTTTTGGAAAGTTTTTTTCTCCTACCTTTTGTCCGAATACATCAATTGAACCGGAATCCAAATAAATCAGTCCGCAGATGGCGCGGAACAGCATGGTCTTACCCGAGCCGTTGGGACCAAAAAAACCGTAAATTCCGCCCTCTTCCAGCTCCAAATTAATATGGTTGAGTACCAGACGTTTTTTCAGCGTTTTGGCTGCGTCGCTTACCGTAATCTGTTTCATATCCTTCTCTCCTTCGTTTTCCATTCTGGCAGTCGTCATGCTTTTTGTGCTGCTTCCTGCACACTTAAAAAGTCTTTGCGGCGTACCGCGAACCGGCACAGCGCAAAGAACAAAAGAAAAATGCCGGCCAGCAGAAAGAAAGCAAACCAATCCAGGGTTCGTTTTTCCATCCACAAAGAGTAATCGGTAATAGCCCGTCCCCAGCCGACGGATAAATTCAGATTAAGCGGAATTCCTTTATTGAAGTCTAAAAATCCGTAAAAAGAATCCCATGTGCCGTAAAGAACAAGGGCCAAAAAGGCAACGACCGGGCTGTCAGATAATAGGTAAGCGAGAAAATAGATCAATGAAAAGGTCATATGCAAAATCAATTCCAAAATAAAGCTATACAGGTAGTAGGGAAATACCACCCAGAAAACACCCCCTGCAATATAAGCGCCGATCAGGGCGGGAATATTCAAAATAACCAGATAAGTGACTGCCAGGACGGCGGACAGACGAAGATACCGCAGCAGCCAGCTTGAGCGGGACTCCGTTCGTGTGCAGTATTTGATGTCCATTGAAAAACGGGTCCCTGCGTAAATCCATAAGGCGTATACGGGAGTGTGCATAAGAGCAGTAGCAACAAAATAAAAAAAACTATAGTAAATAAAAAATGCATCTTCTTCAAGTCCCGTAAATATTTCCTGATGAGAAATACAGTTGTCATAAACATACAGATACGCTTCTCCGAAGGAAATAGCCAATAAAGCAATCAATAAAAGCTGTGTCAGCTTTTGCCGCCAGAACAAGCGATAAAAATAGTTCACAGCTCATCTACCTTCTTTTTGCGCAGCCTTACCATAATGACAAAGGCAGAAAAAAACAAAGGAATTAGGAGATAGGCCCAAAAGATGATCGGGTATCTGGGGCCGCTATACCAGGTAGGGTTCATATAAAGGTCGATTGAGATAGAATTTCTCCAATCCAATAGATTTGTCAGATTTCCCAAAAAAAGAAGAGCAGCTGTTGGTAAAACATAAATGAGAATTCGGCTGAATTGCAGAAAACGGCTTAGGGTATATGAAAACAAAGCCCACGCTCCAGCCAGCAGGCTGTTGTAAAAAATATAGATTAAGTTAGAAAGATGGGGGTGGGTGTAAAACAAATCGGGATACAGCACTGCATTTTCTTTCACATGACTGAGATCTAAAAGAGGTCTTACATTTGAAAATGGATTTATCATTGCTTCGTGTGGAAATAGTACAAAGCAGACAGGATAAAACAGCAGCAAAGGAATGAGCACAATCCCAAAGGCACCCAAAAAGCAAAGAAGTGCTCCGGAAAGATGGTATGTATCGGCGGAGCTTCTCGCAATAATAATAGAATAGGTTCCTTCTTTTTGATCTGTCAAATAAAAATCCGCAAAAACCAGAGCGCCAACCGGTAGAAGCAGATAGTTTAAAAAACCGGCGAAAATGTACAGATTCCATACATCTCCCGCCCCTCTTGGTGTACGGCCAATCCAACCCATAGCGGCGGAAGGAATGATACCGATGTCCATACCGTAGTATCGAAAACAGTTTTCTAAAAAAGATAGTGTAATAACTGCGACAACAAAAAGAAACAGCAAACGAAAGCGTTTACGGCTTACCATGTGCTTGAACTGAAATCGGAATAATTCTGAAAAATGCTCCATTCTAACCCTCGATTCTTACCGATTAGGTCTAGAGTCCACGTTTTCGTGCGGCTCTAGGCCTTGTCCGGTTACTAATTAAACTGTATCTTGCCTTTGACTCTTGCGGTATTTTTTCCAAAGTTCCGCGCCTGAAGAGCAGCGGTTCCGGTATACCCCTGATTACCATCATATTTATATTCCATATAAAACTCTTCTTCACCAGCGGTATACCAATCAGTTCTCGTTTCTTTAGCCACAGTAATTCTAAAATCTAAAGTGTCCACATTCCGCAAGGTTTCAACAACGTGTTCTGCTACACTGGAATAACTTCCTGATTTATTGCCTTGCACCAATGTTTTGGCGCTTCCATTAGAGCTTACAGTAACCAGTTTCGTATACCCATATTTTTTGTAATTTCTCGCCTGCAATTGTTGTACATCCGCAGATTCTCTGATCAAAGCAATGGAATCCCCCTGTTGTTCCGCAAAGGTTTCCGCGCTTGCGGGGACTACAATTGCGTTCAGCATAACGGCTGCGCAGGCAAGGCTCAATACTCTTTTTGACTTTTTCATTATTTTCATCCTCCATTTTGATTGTTTGCGGTTGTCTCTTACTTTACGCAAAGAAAACACCGCATTCAGCAGCTATTCGTATAAAGAACAAACACGCGAAACGAAATTTATGGCATCACGCTTTCTGAAATCGATTTTTCTATTACGGATATCCGGCCCGATTGGCAATGATATAAATAAGCTTGTTCATTAAAATTAAAAATTATTTATTAATGATTAATAACTTTTGATTACATAATATCCTTAATTCCTCTATTTTTCAACCCCTTTATGGTTAAAATGTTGTAACTAATACCTGTATTCATACAAAAAGGCCCGCCTATAAAAGGCGGGCCTGACTTTTGGTAAATATGATGCTGAGTTATCCGCGGCTGAAATCGGTCAGCTCCAGTCCTTCGTTGCGCTCAAGCGCCCAGCGGATGTTCCATTCGCTGGTGAACAGCAGCAGGTGATGTCCCTTGAGGTCCTGTATCTTTTTCGTGTCGGAGGTAACCGTTAGCGTTTTGGGGTCGACAGCGTCGTTCGAAATCCAGCGGATATACTGATACGGCAGAGATTCCAGTCGGATGTCCACATTGTATTCGTGGTTTAAGCGGTATTCCAGCACATCGAACTGCAGAACGCCGACGACGCCCACGATCACTTCCTCCATGCCGCCCTCGAGTTCCTGGAAGATCTGAATAGCACCTTCCTGCGCGATCTGCGACATGCCCTTGACAAACTGCTTGCGCTTCATGGTGTCCATTTGGCGCACGCGGGCAAAATGCTCCGGCGCAAAGGTGGGAATGCCCTCAAACAGGATTTTTTTGCCGGGCGCGCACAGCGTATCGCCGATGGAGAAAATACCCGGATCGAATACGCCGATGATGTCGCCGGCGTAGGCTTCCTCAATGATCTCGCGCTCCTGCGCCATGATCTGCTGGGGCTGTGACAGCTTGATCTTTTTGCCTTCCTGCTGATGCAGGACTTCCATGTTCTTTTCGAATTTACCGGAGCAGATGCGCATAAACGCGATTCTGTCGCGGTGAGCCTTGTTCATGTTGGCCTGAATTTTAAACACAAAGGCGGAGAAATCCGGGTCAAAGGGGTCTACCTCGCCGTCGGTGGTTTTGCGCGGCAGCGGCGAGCTCGTCATGCGAAGGAATTCCTCCAGAAACGGCTCCACGCCGAAATTGGTCAGAGCGGAACCGAAAAATACGGGGGAGAGACGCCCGTGGCGCACGGCGTCCATATTGAATTCATAGCCCGCGCCGTCAAGCAGCTCGATGTCGTCGCACAGCTGTTCATGCAGGTACGGCCCAATCAAATCCTTCAGGCCGGGGTCATCGAGGCCCGATACGGTGGCTTCAGCCTCATGCTTGCCGCTGTCGCCGCGGAACGAAATGATCTGGTTGCTGTTTCTGTCGTACACGCCCTTGAACTCCTTGCCGCAGCCGATCGGCCAGTTCATCGGGTACGTTTTGATGCCCAGCTCCTGCTCGATTTCCTCCAGCAGATCAAAGGGGTTGCGCGCCTCGCGGTCCATCTTGTTGATGAACGTAAAGATCGGGATATCGCGCAGCAGGCAGACCTTGAACAGCTTTCTCGTCTGCGCCTCAACGCCCTTCGAGGCGTCGATCACCATCACGGCCGAGTCCGCGGCCATCAGCGTGCGGTACGTATCCTCCGAGAAGTCCTGATGCCCGGGGGTGTCGAGAATATTGATACAATATCCCTCATATTGAAACTGCAGAACGGAGGAGGTAACGGAAATTCCTCTCTGCTTTTCGATTTCCATCCAGTCAGAAACCGCATGCCGGGAGTTCTTTTTTCCCTTTACCGAGCCGGCCAGCGCAATTGCTCCGCCGTACAGCAGGAATTTTTCGGTCAGCGTTGTCTTGCCGGCGTCAGGGTGCGAGATGATCGCAAAGGTTCTCCGCTTTTGAATCAAAGATTGATAGTCACTCAAGTCAGGTTCCTCCGTCTATCCAGTATAGTAAATGAATTTTAAAACAGTATGATACAGGCACGGCAATCTCTTCCCCCGTCTGTGGTGAGGGAAGAGATTCGCACTTTTTAATTGAATTGACTACAATGTTGAAAATACTTTGACAGTATACCACGCGCCGCGTAAAATTTCAATTTTTCAACAGTCAAATGAGAAATTTATCGCGCTGCGGCCATCAGTCGGAAAGGCCCGCAATGATTGACAGATAAAAAGTTCAGTGCTAGAATAAAAACACAAAATTTTGAATGGATACCGAGTGTTCATTATGCAGAATCCATTCGGATGGATCACGGCCAAATGCAGGTGATTCGTTGAAAAAACACCGATGACAGCTTTGTCAGCAGAAACTGATAGGAGGATGATACACATGCCGGCTTTTGCAAATCCATTTCAAGGGAATGTCGACCGTAAACTGAACAAAGAGGAACTGATTCAGGCGCTCCGTTTGGATATCGCGGGCGAGCTGGAAGCAATTTATCTGTATGATGCGCACGTTCAGGCAACCGATATAGAAATCGCCAAAAAAGTACTTGCGGATATCCGTGATGAGGAAAAGGCCCACATCGGCGAGCTGATGACGCTGCTGCGTACGCTTGATCCTCAGGAAGCGGAGCTGTTTGCATCCGGCGAAGCGGAGGTTCGCGAAATGCTGAGCGAATTGGGGATCGCCGTTCCCGAGGACAAATCCGGCTCCGGCTTTTCTGCGCCTGCAACCGTGGGCAGCCTGCTCGATAAATCCTGAACGTATCGCTGAAGGAGGTTTTGACAATGAGTTACTTATCCAGAGAGTCTTCCCCGTTGCCGGAAGAATTATGGGAAAAAATTGACGCCACCGTCGTAGCGTCGGCGAGAAAAATGTTGACCGGAAGAAGATTTCTTTCTGTGTTCGGGCCGCTTGGCGCCGGCGTTGCGGATGTCGCTCTCGACGACATTGACGCGGTGGAGGAAGCGGAAACGGATGGTCTGATCACGACCAGGGGCCGAAAATTTGTTGAAATCCCGATGATCTATGCGGATTTTACCCTGCTTGCGAAGGATCTGGAACGAGCGGAAGCATCCTCTCTCCCTTTGGATCTTTCCAGAGCGGCCAAGGCGGCGCAGGAATGCGCCATCAAGGAAGACAAGCTCATCTTTTTGGGGAATGAAAAGCTGGGATATGAGGGCCTTCTGACCGTGTCGGGCGCAAACCGGATCAAAAAGAAGGACTGGAGCGCCGGCGAAAACGCTTTTGAGGATATCGCCGCCGGGATCGCTTATTTTGCGGAAAAGGGTATCTACGGCGATTACGCACTTGTGGTGAGCCCCCGCCTTTTCATGCAGCTGCAAAGGCTGCAGCCGGGAACCGGGCTGCTGGAAGCCGACCGGATTTCCAGGCTTGTAGGCGGCCGTCTTTACCAATCTCAGGTTTTGGGCGCGGATCAGGCAGTGCTGGTCGCTTCCGACGAAAAGAACATGGATCTTGTGATCGGCCAGGATATGGCGACCGCTTATCTGGAGCAGAAAGATCTCAATCACAGCTTCCGCGTGCTCGAAACCGTTTTGCCGCGCATCAAGCAGAAACAGGCCGTTGTTGTCTTTGCGTGATTCGGGGTTTCCGTCCGGAGCCGGAAAGCTGCTTCTAACACCCTTTCCGGAACAAACGGATTTTATGGGTGCCGTATCGCGGGTTGCCCGATCCTGCCAAACGTGTTTTTAACAAACGGACGGCCTTTTTGCAGCCGTCCGTTTTTTGCCTGAGGGCCGAAACAGAAACCGGTAAAGGAGAGAATGATTCATGGAGTTTAATGAATGGAAAGACCTGCTGAAAAGCAGCCGCAGTACGCGCGGGTATGACGAAAGCCGC
>OBWW01001465.1_pt1 | contig 10368 bp, 10 predicted proteins | sample 1538091 | NCBI WGS metagenome assembly OBWW01 (sample SAMEA2580125, study PRJEB22360) | human gut metagenome | biome: human gut; feature: human-associated habitat; material: faeces | place: Denmark | collected 2008/2010 | reverse complement strand
ATCCTTCACGCAGAACAGTCCCTCGTTGGCGCTCTTGGCGTAGGGCAGCACGCAGCCAGAGGGGGCGCGGTAAACGTACCGGCGTTCCAGCAGGAAACGGACGAACCGCCGCTCCGGCACCTCCAGCTCCTTGGCGGTGGTGCGCAGGTTGGTACTGTGGCGCAGGTCGATGAACAGGTCATAGTAGACGGCCTTGCCTTGCAGCCGGGCGTTGTCCGCTTGCAGCGCCGCGTTCTTTTCGCGCTCGGCCAGCAGGTCGGAGCAGAGCTTCAGCAGCGCCTCCGGCGAGGTAGCGACCTCCCACAGCTTTTCTCTGGTGAGGTAGGCCCCGTGCTGGCGGATGCTGGGCAGGACTTCATCGAACACCCAGCGTTCAAACCGCTCCGCCGAGGGCAGCTTGCTGTGGACAATGAGGCGGTAAACGTCGCCTTCGGGGATAAAGAGCATTTCCACCATCTGCACGGCGGGTGTGCCATCCGCCTTTTTCCCGGTCTGGACCCCTATGGAACATTTCGTTCCACAGCGGGTGTGGTCGCGGACGGCCTTACGGGGATTGGCATATCCCAAAGCAGTTGCTACATCCGTTCCGCAGAACAGCACCTTGCCGTCCTGCTCAAAAGTGCGGATGCTGCCAAACTCCGGGTTTTTGAAAATTTCCATCTGGTTCATATCGTGCCTCCTTGGGCGGTGCAGCGAAAAGGTGGCCGTTACCAGCCGCCTGCGTGCATATCGTGGTTGACCTGGGCCGTGTAGTGGTTGTTCATGGTGGTAGGCGCGTTGAACAGCACGGTCAGCAGGTACTGCTTCATGTTGCGGACCTCGGTGGTGTTGTTGTGCAGGCACTCCATGACGAACTCGATGTGGGAGCTGTCCAGCTTCAAGAACCGCGACCGCACGACCTCATGGGGGAAGTCCGCCCCGGCGATCCGGGTGGTCTTACGCCTGGCGCAGACCGTTTCCACGATCAGCTCCACGATCTCGTCCAAATCCTCGCGGTAGGTCGAAAACTCCCGGCACAGGTGGTCGTACTCGATGTTCTCCAACACCAAATCCCGATAACTCTGCATTTCTTCCACCGACATCGCATCCCGTCCTTTCCGTTCCGGCGGCCTGGCCGCCGCAGTTTCCCGGAAGGGAATGGAATCGGTACTTGATCCCTGGGTATTTGATTTTTGGGTCTTTGATTTCTCTATATTTAATTCTGCGGGCTTTTCCGTATCCGGGCTATCCAGATACGGGTTTTCCGTATCTGGTGAAGCCGTATCCGGCTGGGGCGTATCCGGCGCTTTGGGCTGGGGCTGCTCGTAGATGACATACTCGGTGTCGCTGATGCGTCCTTGGCGGTCCCGCATCTGGTGGCGGACGATGTACCCGGCGGCTTCCAGCTCCCGCAGCGCCCCGCCGATGGCGTCCACACCCTCCTTGCAGATTTTCGCAAGTCCTCTGGTGGTGTAGTTCCAATCCTCCGGCAGGGACAGCATCATGGACAAAAGTCCCTTGGATTTCAGTGACAGCGCCTTGTCGCGCAGGTGATGGTTGCTCATCACGGTATAATCACGGGTCCGTTCAATGCGAAAAACGGCCATTTGCTTCACTCCTTCCAGTGTTCATGGCATGAAAAAAGCCGCAATCTTCAAAAAGACTGCGGCGGTCAGGTACGGTATTTCCGGCTTCGCCAGGAATACGGCGGCTTCGGCACAGGGGGCCGGGTAAAGGTGTCCTGCGCGGTGCCAAAGGGCAGGCGCTGCATCACCCGGTCGATCTCGGTGCTTTCCATGTCATGCTGGGATTGGCAATGTTCGCGGATGGCTTCTTCAATGTCTCTAACGGTACACATAATTCATTCCTTTCTTGGCAAGTGGTGGGTTTACGGGTGGCGGCGCTTTTTCTTCGGCTTGAAGTCTATGATGTGCCCCTCGACAACGTGGGCATGGCGCTTGATTTTGATGTCCCGGCGCTGCTGGCTGAGTAAGGCGGCCTGATAGCCGTCCTCGGTGAGAAACAGCCGCATTTCATCGCCGGGGCTGCCGTAGGAGCCGGAACGCAGGACGGAAAATTCGATCATCCAGCGGGTATTGTCCCGAAACCGTTCCACGGCCAAAATGTTATGTCCTTTCAGCTCGCGGGCTGAAATATCCCTCATAGGCAACTCCTCTCTCAGCGTTCGTGCTGTTGCTGGCGCTTGCGCTGCCACTGTTCCAGCAGCTTGATAATGGTCTCCTGCATCCGGGCGGGGGTGTAGCTCCGGGGAAAATACTTGCGCAGGGTGTCGCTGGTGAAGGTGATCTTGTCCAGGTCGCTTTTCTTTTCTTCCCCCATGATGACCCGCATCATGTCGAGGGTCAGGTGCCCCTCCTGGCTGTACTTTTTCAGCCGCTGGGCCTGGGAAAGCGACGGCGTGGCCTGTTCGCTGTCCATCGCGTCCAGCAAATCCACCTGTTCCTCTTTTTTGAGGAAGGACAGCTCGTAGGCCGGGTTGAAGGCGATTTTCTTCTCGTCCACCATGTCCAGCAGTTCGGGGATCAGCTCGGTGAGGCGGATGTATCGTGAAATCTGGTTGCGGCTCTGCCCAACCTGCTCTGCCAAAATTTCTCTGGATTCCTTGCCATCGAAATTCCGCCCAAGTTGGGCGGAATTTTTAGAAGGACGTCCGGCCTGCCTTTTCATGGCCTCCAGCTTCATCTTATAAGCAAAAGCCCGCTCACTGGGGAGCAGGCTTTCTCGCTGCAAATTGCTGTCAACCATGATAATGGTGGCCTGGTCGTCGTCCAGGTCGCGGACAATGACCGGCATGGTATCCTTGCCAGCCAGCTCACTGGCCCGGTGACGCCGGTGCCCGGCAACCAGTTCATAGCCGCCGTTCGGGTCCGGGCGGGCGATGGCGGGAACCAGCACGCCGTACTGCCGGATGCTGTCGGCGGTCTCCATCATGGCCTCATCGTCCTTGACCTTAAAGGGGTGGTCTTTGAACGGGTGCAGCTCGGACAGGGGGATTTCCAGAACTTTTTCCCGTTGGGCGTCAGCCCGGCTTTCTTCCGTAGAAAACAGGTCATCTACCGAGGCCAGCTCTACTTTTTTCGCGCTGCTTTTCAAGTTTCAACACCTCCTTCGTCAGATTGCGGTAGCCCTCGGCCACCTTGCCGCCGGGGTCGTGGGCGAAAATGCTCTTGCCCTCGGCGCTGGTCTCCTTGGCCCGGACCGAATGGGGAATCTCGGTGCCGAACACCTTAATTTTGCTGCCGTAGGTCTCCCGCAGCAGGGCGGCGATTTCTTTCGCAAAATTGGTTCGGCTGTCCACCATCGTCAGCAGGATGCCGTCGATCTGGAGCTTGGGGTTCAGCTGCCGCTTGACTTTGCTGATGGTGGATAGCAGCTGTTCCAGGCCCTTGGCGGGCAGATACTCCGCCTGGACGGGGACTATAATCCTGCCCGCAGCGGCCAGCGCGTTGACCGTGAGCATTCCCAGGGAAGGCTGGCAGTCGATGAGGATATGGGAATACTGCCCCTTTACGGTGTCCAGATACTGCCGCAGAACGGTCTCGCGGCTCATGGCGTTCACCAGCGACACCTCCATGCCAGACAGCTGGATGTCGGCGGGCATGAGGTCCACGCCCTCCGGGTGGTGCAGGATGCCCTCGCCGGGGTGCAGCGGCTCGTCCATGAGGATGCGGCCCATCGCGTCGGACAGAGTAAAGGGCAGCTTGTCCGGCTGCGGGTTGCCCAGGCTGATGGTGAGGCTGGCCTGGGGATCGGCGTCCACCAGCAGCACCTTCTTCCCGGCCTGCGCCAGCCCGATCCCTAAGTTGGCACAAGTGGTCGTCTTGCCGACGCCGCCCTTCTGGTTGGCGACGGCGATGATTTGTGGGTTCATCGTATTTCACCTCGTTTCTGTTTGTCGTGTTTGGTTCTGGAAATAGAAAAAGCCGCCACTACTTTCTTGAAAAAAGAGTGACGGCTTTTTCTGATCCCGGAACATTAGTCCCCGGAAATGCAAAAAGCGCCCAGCAGGAACACTGAGCGCTTTCGCAATAAAATCATATTCATTTGTTCAGATTTGGTCAAACTATGCCAAACCGATTTTGCATAAAAATGCAGAGAGGCCAAAAGACAAAAATGACCTTCGGGGTGGGTCAAGGGGCAAAAAAGTTGTCCTATGATTTAACCCATTAGCCCTCATTTTTGGGGCGGTTGTCCTTTATTTAACCCATAAAAATTGGTTCAAAACGGGTCAGACTACTCCAAAATTCGTCAAACGAGACAGAACTTTTGAAATAGAAAAAGCCCGGAAAACCGCGGTTTTCCGAGCTTTTTTGATGCTTTTGGGGCGTTGATCAGCGCTTGCTGAACTGCGGAGCGCGACGGGCAGCCTTGAGGCCGTATTTCTTGCGCTCCTTCATACGAGGATCACGGGTGAGGAATCCGGCGGCCTTCAGGGCGGCGCGGTTATTCTCGTCAGCCAGCAACAGGGCGCGGGCCACACCGTGGCGGATGGCACCGGCCTGGCCAGTGACGCCGCCGCCGGAGACGGTGGCCACGATGTCGAACTTGCCCTCGCTACCGGTGGTCACCAGGGGCTGGCGGACCAGCAGCTTCAGGGTCTCCAGGCCGAAATACTCATCGATGTCGCGGCCGTTGATGGTCACGGCGCCAGTGCCGTTGGGGAACAGATGAACGCGGGCCACGGAGGACTTCCGACGGCCAGTGCCATAGAAATAAGGCTTCTTGCTCTTATACATGCTCGTCTACCTCCTTGCTTACAGAGCCCACAGCTCAGGCTTCTGAGCGGCGTGCTCATGCTCACCGCCGCGATAGATCTTCAGGCGGGACATGGAATCCTTGCTGATCACATTGCGAGGCATCATGCCGCGGACAGCCAGCTTCATGGCCAGCTCGGGGCGCTCCCGCATCAGGGTGCTGTACTGCACTTCCTTCAGGCCGCCGATCCAGCCGGAGTGGGTGCGGTAATACTTCTGCTCCAGTTTCTTGCCGGTGAGGACGGCCTTCTCCGCATTGATGATGATGACGAAGTCGCCGCAGTCGGCGTGGGGGGTGTACTCAGGCTTCAGCTTGCCCCGCAGCAGGTTGGCGGCGGCGGCAGCGGTCTTGCCCAGAGGCTTGCCAGCAGCATCGAGGACGTACCACTTACGCACGATGTTCCCCTTGTTGGCCATAAAAGTGGACATAGGTGAGACCTCCATTTTCTTTCCTTATCTGAAAAATCATTTTGCAGACAAAATCAGTCGCTCCCCTGTACAAGCGGAGCGTTTTGTATTATAGTATTTGGGAATCCCAATGTCAACGGGTTTTTCCATCTTTTTTAATTTCTATTTCATAATCTCCTGTTTTCTCTCGTTTCCTGTTATTATCTCTTTTTATCTCATTTTCAATTTGAATTTTATTTTTTGAAAAAAGTTGTAAAAATGAGGAAAAAACCTAAAAAGGAGGCCCTATGAACCGAATCCTTTCTCTGGTCCGCCGCTGTGTGGAGGACTACGACATGATACAGCCTGACGACCGGGTGGCGGTGGGGGTCTCCGGCGGCAAGGACTCCCTCACCCTTCTGGTGGCGCTGGCCAAGCTGCGGGAATTCTACCCCATCCCCTTCACAGTGGAGGCCTTCACCCTGGACATGGGGGCGGCAGAGGGCCGGCCCGGGATGGACTTTTCTCCTATTGCCCAGTTGTGCCGGGAGATGGAGGTCCCCTACACCATCCTCGGCAGTGAGATCCAGCACATCATTTTTGATGTGCGGAAGGAGAAAAACCCCTGCTCCATGTGTGCCAAGATGCGGAGGGGGGCCCTCCACAGTGCCCTGCTGGAGCGGGGCATCCACAAGATCGCACTGGGCCACCACTACGATGACGCAGTGGAGACCTTTTTCATGTCCCTCATCTTTGAGGGCCGCCTGTCCTGCTTCCAGCCCGTCACCTGGCTGGACCGGACTCAGATCACCCAGATCCGCCCCCTGCTTTACTGCGGGGAGAATCTGGTGCGTCACACCGCCCGGCGCCTCTCTCTCCCGGTGGTGGAGAACCCCTGCCCTGCCAACGGCAACACCAAGCGCCAGGAGATCAAGGAGCTGATCTACGAGCTCCAGGGCCGCTACCCCGGACTCAAGTCCCGGGTCTTCGGCTCCATGCAGCGCCTCCCCCTGCCCGAGTGGGGCCCGGTGGAGCACCGCCGCCGCCCTCTGCCGGAAGAGATCGGCGAATAAGCGGGAAAACTTGCGCCAAAGCGTGGAAAACAGGAGCCCCTGGTGATATAATAGAAAAATCAAATCAACGCACAGGACTGGATGCCCTGGAAAACTGGGCATCCTTACCTTGATACAACGCAGCGGCAGGACTGCCGCCTGAGAGGAGCATCTCCATGAGCGAAGAACAGAGCACCTATTCCGCAAACCCCGGCAAGCAGCTGGTCCGCACGGTGGACGGGGTGGACTACCAGCGTATCCCGGTAAAGACCCACCTGATCACCAACACTGACGACATGGCCGACGTGGTGGTCCGCTACGCCAAGGACCGGATGCAGGAGGGGGACATTCTTTTCATCTCCGAGAAGGCGGTGGCCTGCACCCAGAACCGGGCCATCCCCATGGAGGACATCAAGCCCCGGAAGCTGGCCGTCACCCTCAGCCGCTATGTGACCAAGACCCCCGCCGGCATCGGTCTGGGCATCCCGGAGACTATGGAGATGGCCCTGCGGGAGTGCGGCACCCTGCGCATCCTGTTCGCCGCCTTCTGCAGCGTCATTGGCAAGCTGTTACGCCGGAAGGGCTGGTTCTACATCGTGGCCGGGCCCAAGGCCCGGGGCATCGACGGTCCCACCGAGGGCACTATCCCTCCCTATGACCACTACGTGGTCCTCACCCCCGCCGACCCCATGGGTACCTCCCGCAGGCTGGCCCAGGCTCTGGGCCACCCGGTGGCGATCGTGGACATCAACGACCTGGGGGCCAACATCCTGGGCTGCTCCCAGAAGGAGCCCTCCATGGCCCTGCTGGCCAGGATCCTGGGGGACAACCCCTTGGGTCAGTCCAGTGAGTGCACCCCCATGGGCATCATCCGCAAAGTATGACATACGAGCCCGCGCCCCGGAGGGAATCCTCCGGGGCGCCGCTTTTTACTCCCTCTTTGTCTTAAATCCATTTATATCTTTCATGAATTTATGCAAAAATTAGAGTTAAAGTTTATTTTATCCGTGATATAATTTATTTATATCTCTCCACTTTTTATTTAAACAGCACAAATCCAGGGATCTATCTGAAAGGAGCATCTTCATGAGGAAATCGATCAAACATCTCTTTGGCCTTACCCTCGGTGTGTCTCTTGCCCTGGGGCTCATCTCCTCCGCCTCGGCAGAGGGCAGTGTTTCTGTGCAGGTAGACGGCAAGACGGTACAGTCCGCCGCATACATTGATCAAAACGACCGCACCATGGTCTCGCCGGATATCGCGGACGCTCTGGGACTGACTCAGAAGCAGGAAGGCTCCAGAGTACAGTTCACCCGGAACGGCGTCAGCACCTATTTCACCGGCAGCGATGCCACTTTTTCCGGCTCTGAGATGGACACTGTCCCTGCTCTGCGGGATGGGACCTTGTACGTCCCCCTCGCTTATCTGGCCCAGGCCTACAACATGCCGGTCTCCTGGGATGCAGGTTCCAAGGCAGTCTCTGTGTCTACCACCTCCACAGGCCCCATCTCGCTGGATGGCGTACCGGCCCCCGCCTTTGATTACTCCGATGCCAACCAGCTGCCCATGACGGGCTATTTCAGCAAGACTTTGACCTATCCCGATCTCCAGGGGAACTCGGCCCAGCGAGAGGCCTACATCTATATCTCCGAGCATGCCTCCTGTCGGCCCTATTTTTACGTGATCGCCCTGCCCGACAAGGTCGATCCCACCCAATTTCTGATGGAAAATGGCTGGTTCGATTTGGCGGAAGAAAACGGCGAATGTCTGTTTGTGCTGGCCCCCGGCAGCAGCGGCTGGGGGTCCGTGGAGGAAGAGTTGCCTTTCTTGACTGCCGCTCTCTCCTGGCTGAACACGCCTGTGGCCGATGAGGCCGATCCCAACGCGCCTGACAAAAACAAAAATTACTGGTCCGCCTTTGGCGAGTGGTATTTTGTAGGCTATGGTGAAGGGTGTGCCCCTCTGGAGGCTTGGTCAGCCAAAAATCCCATCTTCGTCATCGCTCAGGTGTATCTGAACGGCGTCAGCGCCGGCGAGGCATATCTGTCCGAAGTAGGCAGCCAGGTCTATGCGGTAGGCACCAACGGCTATGACATCACAGAGGATGTGAAGAGCCGCCTGGCGGCCCGCGGCGATCAGATGATCACCAATCAGGACATCCCTGTTCCCACTTGGTTCGTCAACTATGATGCCGCGGACCACAGCCTTCAGTATTGGAAGACTGCCAACGACTGCTCCCCTTCCGGCACCCAGAACGCCGACTACGGCACCGTATATGTCCAGGCCGGGGACTCTGACGCCTGGCAGACCCAGTATGCGGGCCCCATCTCCAAGGTGGCTGTGGCCAGCCGACAGTCCCTCTCCGGCCGGGAGATTCATGATTTCCTGACCTGCTACACCCGCTATGACAACACTTCCGCCTACGGAAATGCCCTGATGCTGCGGGGGGATTATACCGACGTAATCGTCAACGCCCACAAGTCCCCTGACCGCTATGCTGAACAGAAGGTCACTATGCCCGATGGCGCGACCGCCACAATGATCTGCACCATCGTGGACATTGAGGGCGAGCCCCGCGAGATCCTGTTCTACATCCCTGACAACGCATCCGAACTCCAGCCTGACGGCGCCCCTGTCATCACCGCCTGGGCTGGCGGCAGCCAGACCAATATCATCTTTTTTGACTCCACCTGCTGGTGGGAAACTGCAAACCAAAACGGCATCGCGCTGATTTTTACCAATGAAGCCTACAACACCTCTGTCGCTGTCACCCCCGCCGATGTGGATGCCTGCTACCACGCCATGCTGGATCTCCTGGAGGGTTGGAATGACTCCGGCAAATTCCAGTTTGATCTCAGCCGGATCTACAGCACCGGCCAGTCCATGGGCTCTATGGAATCTCAGCAGTTTGCCCAGGAGACCCCGGATTACTACGCCGCTGTAGCCTCCACCTCTTTCTATCAGGACTATCCCGACGCCCACTCTGACAAGCCCATCCCCACTTACCTGATCAATGGCGAGGGCAATGGCAAAGATGACACCGGCACCCCCTATGACGACCGCTGGAACCGCACAGACGACTGGGCACAGTATTTCCTGCGAGTCAACGGCTTTGTGTACACCCCGGCGGTTTACGCCGCTGACGGAACAGTCACCACCTTCGGCGTGCCTGTCTCCGAGCCTGTTTTCACCGTCACAGGCCCCTATGACCGTTTCGAGACCTATACCTGGATCAATGGACAGGACATTCCCCTGGTCCAGTACACCAACAGCTTGTACCGCCCCCACAACTGCCTGACCTCCGAGATCCCCATGCTGTGGGACTTCTTGGAGCACTACCGCTGTGAGCGGGACGAAGACGGCGCTGTGACCGCCCGCTACTACAGTGCCTCCGCCTTCGAACGGGACGATCAGGTCCTGATCCAGTTTGGCGCCTGATCCTCTGGCACTGCGTCCCGCTCCGCTGATCCGCCAAAGCGTCTGATGATCATCCGCAAAGTATGACACGCGCGCCCCGGAGGCTTTCCTCCGGGGCGCGTGATCTTATGCAGCCAGAATGGATCCCTCCTGTCCGTCCCCCTGTCAGGGCTCACCAGTCCTCCAAGGGCTCCTGCTGGTCGTCCCCCAGGCCCAGAGTGCGGCGGTAGAGGAGCTCTCCCGTCCTTGTGTCATAGCAGCTCACCACCTGCCGGCCGGAGACCTTCTCCTCCAGCTGCAGGATCTCACCTGTAAGGTAAGGGTAAGTATAGGAGGGCACATCCTCCATCCACAGCGCTCCGTCCTCATCCAGCAGGTCACAGCTCCCGTCAGTCCGCTCTCCCATCAGCAGGACGGGCCCCTCCTCCCCCATCTCGTCCCGCACGAGGGAGATGGATGTATAGGTCCCGGCCTCCACCACCGGCATGCCGTCCAGGCGGTAGACCGCCCCGGACGGAGAGCTCTGCCGGGAGCTGCTGTCATTGAAAAAGAGCAGGCCCCGCTTCAGGGTGCAGTAGAGCTCGGTGCCGCCGTAGGGGATCTCACAGATCTGTCCGCCGATCTCCAGGCGGGTGCAGCTGCCGTCGAAGGTATCCTCCCCGTCAAAGTAGGTGTAGCCCTCCCCCCGGCCCACGAGCCAGGTGTCCTGGATGGCACGCCACTCCCCCGGCTCCTCCTCCCGCACCCGGCCCAGAGAC
>OBWW01001464.1_pt1 | contig 10380 bp, 15 predicted proteins | sample 1538091 | NCBI WGS metagenome assembly OBWW01 (sample SAMEA2580125, study PRJEB22360) | human gut metagenome | biome: human gut; feature: human-associated habitat; material: faeces | place: Denmark | collected 2008/2010 | reverse complement strand
GACGGCGGCACGGGCCTCGCGGTGGTAGAGGGGGCGCCGGCCAGCCAGCACCACGTAGCGGACCTCCAGCTGCGCCCCGCAGTGGGGGCACTCAGTCGTACTCGGCATAGCCGTCGGCCTCCTTCCGGGTCCTCGGGCCGCGGTTCACGTAGTCCTCGAACTTCGGCGAGAACAGCGTGGAGGGCCGCAGGTACTTGGCCATCTTCGGGTCGCCCGCCCACTCGGCTGCCATCGTGTCGATGACGGCCAGGAAGTCGGGGAGGCGGTAGCCCTCGGCCCAGCGGGCGTGTATCAGCCTGCGGGTCTTGGCGCTGCTTGAGCGGTAGCGGGTGCCGGCTGCCTCGTTGAGCGCATGCACGATTTCGTCAAAGGGGATTAAGGGGTTATCTATATACTCAACCTCAACCTCAACCTCTGCATTGCCGCAACTCGATGCGCCTGCATGTGCATCCGCATCTGCTTGCGCATGTGCGACTGCATCTGCATCCGCATATGCTCCCGCATGTGCTTGCGCATCGGCTTGCGCCCGTGCCGCCGCATCGTCCACCGCGTCTTCCTTCCCCGGCCTGTTGCCCCAGCGGGCGTTGGCCGCCTTCCTTGCGCGCTCGCTCTTCTCGTCGCCCATGTCGAGCCTGCCCTTGAGCACCAGGAAGGTAGGCAGCCACGCGGGGCTGCCCTGCGGCTCCTTGCCCGTGAACCGGTACTCGACGATGGCGTAGATGAACGGCGCGCGCTGCTTCTCGGGCATGGCCTGCGCGGCCGCCCAGAAGTCGTCGTGTATAACCATGCCCATAGTGTCGCCGTCGCCTTCCCTAAAACGGGATATCCTCGTCGTACAGATCGGGCATGGCCTGCTGCTGCGGCATGGCCTGCTGCTGCGGCGCGTGCTGCTGTGGCGCGTACGCCTGCTGGGTGGCCGGCTGCGGAGCGTAGGCGGGCTGCTGCGGCGCAGGTGCCGGGGCGGGGCGTCCCTGGCCGTACGCGCGGGCCTGCGGCGCTTGCGGGGCCGCCTGGGGCGCGTACTGCTGCGGCGCGTAGCCCTGCTGCTGTTGCTGGCCGCTCATGAACTCCAGCTCGTCCACCACGACCTCCAGCGCGCTGCGCTTCTGGCCGGTCTGCTGGTCGTTCCAGCTGCGGTAGCGCAGCTTGCCCTCGATGGCCACCTTGCTGCCCTTGGCGAGGTACTGCGCCAGCTTCTCGCCGCGGGTGCCGAACAGCGTGCAGTCCACGAAGTTCGGGTAGTCCTCCCACTGCCCGGTCTGCTGGTTCTTGCGGCGGTCGTTGACGGCCACGCCCATGGACAGCACGGACATGCCGCCAGACGTGGAGCGCAGCACGGGGTCGCGGGTCAGGTTGCCGGATATGCACACGCGGTTGATGCTCATAGATACCCTCCTTGGGTTACGTCCCCGCTGTTCCAGATGCGGGTGATCTGCGCGTCTACCATGCGGATACGCAGCTTGATTACGTTGATGGCCTCCTGCGAGGCCTTGTAGATGGCCTCGGAGCAGTCGCGGCGGCGCTTGGCCTCCGCTATCTGCTCCTGGCCCCGGCACACGTCGCCGATGATGGTGACTGGCGTGCCCTTCTGGCGCTCGTTCAGGATGGCGATGCGCAGGGCCTTGCGGTACTCGGCCTCGTTCTCGGCGTACTGGCAGCCCGACTCCTTGCAGGTCTTCAGCTCGGCCTCCAGCCTGTCGGTCAGCTCGTCCAGCTCCTCGGTGAGCGCCTGCATCTACTCCACCTGCCAGTCGGGGCGCGGGCAGCACGGGCTGTTGGCCACGAACTCCATGTACTGCGGCATGCTGGCGAACTGGTAGCGCGCCCCGCAGCTGCGGCAGTGGGCCGTGAAGGGGCCGTCTGCGGGCGGCTGCTTCTCCTCGGGCGCGGGCTGCTCCTCCATGGCGTCGGGATCGCTCTGCCCGTCGATGGCGAACGCGCCGCACAGCGCGTACTTGCGGGCGTAGCTCGACGCCATGCCGGTCACCTGGGCGTCGTCCGAGCCCTTCTTGTGCTCGTCCTCGCGGGCGTAGGCGCTCACCTGCAGCAGGCCCTCGCCGCCCTCGGCGGGGAACACGCACGCCGTGGACTTCACGTAGTAGCGGTCGCCTATCTGCACCAGCTCGTCGGTCATGAAGAACGCCAGGCCCTCCTTGGCGCACGGCTCCTTCAGCGCGGCCACTATGTCCTCGTAGCTGCGGTAGCTGAACTTGCCGAAAGCGTTGTACTTGGCCTTGGGCACCACCACGGCGCGCTGCACGCGGGCAACGGCCGCCATGAGGTCGATGGACTGCTGTTCCTGGGTCATGCTAGTAGCCTCCGTTCATTCGCTCGTAAACCTGGCCCACCGTGCCGTGCATGATGGTGCCCACGACGCCCTGCGCCTTGAGGGCCGCCGCGACGCCCTGCATCTGCTCGCGCGTGGCGCACGGCACCACGACCGTCCACGGGTCGCCCGCCATGGCCGCGGGTGCCGGTGCGGGCGGCGCTGGCGGCACCGGGGCGGGCATGGGCGCGGGCTGCGGCTCGGGCATCTGCTCAAGCGGCTGCGGGAACTCTGCGGGCTGGCATTCCGCGGGCTCGGGCACCGCTTCGGGTTCGGGTTCGGGCTCTTCCGCGGGTTCCGGCTCCATGGCCGCCTTCAGCTCGGCGATGCGCCGGCGCTCCTCCTCGGCCTTGTGCGCCGCCGTTATGGCCGCGCCCAGGTCCAGGGTGGCGAACAGCTCGCGCTCGGCCTCGTCGTAGAACGGCTCGCCCTGGAACTGCGCCTTGAGGGTTTCCCAGTCCTGGGCCAGGCGCTCTACCTTGGCCTCCAGGGCCTTGAATGCCTTCACCTCGCCGAAGGTCTTGTTGGTCCACTGCTTCTCGTGGAAACGCTCATAGGGCACGACGGGGGCCAGCAGCCCGGCGAACTCCTCGTAGTGCTCCCGCAGCTTGGCGTACGCGCGCAGCTGGCGCTCCTCCTCGGCTTCGTCCAGCTGCGCCTTGATGCCGTCGGCTGCCTGCTTCGCGATGCCCGCCACGGCCTTGCACCTGTCCTCGAACGCGGCCAGGGGCTTCGTGTACTCGCGGCTCACGGCCTTGCGGCGCTCGTCTATCTCCTTGGCGATGCCGTTGAGGTAGGCGCGGTCGCGCTTGGCGGCCTTCACGTTCTCGTCCTTGCCCATGTCGTAGGTCGCGCCCTCGTAGTCGGCCACCAGCCTGCGCACGTGCGCCTCCAGGGCGTCGAAGTTGGCCTCGATCACGGCGGGGGAGTACGCCACGGTCAGCTCTGACGCCTCCTCGGGCTCGATGATCTCGGCCTCAACTGCTTCGCTCATTTACTCCTCGCTTCCCAGGCGCGCCATGCACGCCTCGTAGGTTTCCGTCTCGGCCGCGTTCGGCTCGTAGCCGTCGGCCTTCATGGCCTCGTAGATGATGGTCACGTTCTCGACCGTCGCTCGGTTGAGGTACGCGGAGCTGCCGCCTTCCATGAGGCTCCAGGCCGTCCAGCCGCTCATGTTCCACGCTGCCCGCCAGCCCATGGCCACGGCCAGCTCGGTGGGCGTGCGGTCGATGGGTCGGCCCAGCAGCTCCTCGAACGATTCCACGGCCTCGGCCTCCATGGCGAACGCGGTCAGCGCCAGAGCCGTGCGGCGCATCGACTTGAGGTCGCCCGCGTGGGCGGCAAGCCACTCGCGGCGGGCCTTCGCGCCGTCCTCGTAGGCGGCCTGGAAGTCGGCCTTGCGCTGGGCTGCGGCCTGTGCGGCCTCGTCGGCCCCCTCGGCCACCGGCGCCAGCAGGGTCACGCCGAACGACGTCTCCTCGGCCAGAAGCCCCGCGCCCGCGTTGTCGGCCACGTAGGCGTCCAGCGCCGCCAGGTCGGGGCGGTAGTCGGAAAACGTGCGGCATGCGGCGAAGCCCTCGGGGCATTCGTCGACGAACTCGACGCCCGCGTCGGCAAGCACCGCCACCACCTCGGCGCGGTTGCGCCTCTGCTCGGCCTCGGCCTTCAGGCTCGCGTACACGCGCTGCCAGTCGGACTGCTTGCAGTCGCGCAGCTCGGCCACGGCCTCGTCGTCGCCCTCGAACTCGGCGATGGCGGCCAGGCGGTCGAGCGTCATGTCGTAGGCGGCGTCCTGCACCCTGCGGGCGGCGCGGCGCGCCTTGGCCACGGTGCCCGCGTCGGTGCGGGCGGCCACGGCCACCTCCTCGTCGGGAATGTCGAGCGCCAGCATGGTCTGCACGCCGCGCGACTTCTCATCGGCGGTCAGCCCCAGCTTGGCGTCGGTCTCCACCATGGCCTTGGCGGCCTCCACGCGCGCCAGCTCGGCGTCGTCCAGGTCGTCGTAGACCTCGGCGAGGAAACGCTCGGTGCCGATGGCCCTCATGGCGCGCACGCGGCACTCGCCGTCGATGATCCAGTAGATGCCGCCCTCCTTGTACAGGATGGGCTTCATGACGGGCTGGCCGGGGTTGAGGCGGTTGGCCTTGAACTGCGCGGCCAGGGCCGCGATGTGCTCGGCGCTCTCCCTGGTGGTGAAGTCGCGCGGGTTCATCGGCTCGCCGTCGGCGCGCTCGTAGGGGTACACGTCGCAGATCGCGACCTCCTCTAGCGATTGCATGCGCGGGCCCCCTCGTCTACGACCACGTGGCACTCCATGCCCACCAGGCGGGCGCGGCACGCCACGCGGGCCACCTCGCCCATGAGCGCGATGCGCTTGGTGGGCACGGGGCCGTTCTTGATTTGCGCGGCCATGCAGGCGGCCCCCATGTTGAACGCCTGGCGCATGGCGGCGTCGAAGCCGCCGTCGCCCGGCTCGGGCACGGGGACGGCGCGCTCGATGCGCTTCAGGATGCTGTCCACCGTCTTGTCCGCGACGGTCTTGCTGATGATTTCCGTGAGCATTTGGGTCTCCTATCTGGGAAAACTAAAAGTGATAAAAACTTTTCAGGATTTCGGAACTTTTTTCTCTATGCGCTCCTTGCGCTTCTGCGCCGCCTTGACCCTGCGGTACAGGTAACGGCACAGCCACCGCTCCATGGCCTCGTCGTGCGCCTCTGCTGCCTTGTCGGCGGCGTAGCGGCTCATGCCCGAGGTGTCCGGGGCCTGCGGCATGGGGTCGGCGCGGCTCTCTCGGCCGCACTCGGTGCGCTCGTAGGTGCGGCGCTCCTCTGCGGTCAGCCTCGGCAGCAGCTCGGCTATGCGGGCCTCTATGGCCTCAAGCTGCTGCTGGCGTCTGCACGGTTCGCAGATGCCGTCCTTGCCGAGGGTCGCCCTGCGGCACCCGCACGACGGGCACAGCTCCAGGCGGTGGCGGTAGCAGCGCAGGGACACGTGGCCGCCGCTGGCGTTGATCACGCGCCGCGCGTTATCCAACTGGTTCTTGGACAGCCGCAGCTCGCGGCGAATCTCGCGGGCGGGCACCTTTCCCGCCAGCTCGGCTATGCGGTCGAGGTCGGCCTTGCGCCACGCCCTGTGTGGCCTGCCCTTGTCTCGGCGGGTCACTCGTCGCTCACCTCCACGACCACGCGGGGGCGCGCCCTGTCGGTGAGCACCCTGTCGGGGCACTGCTCCACGTACTTGCGGGAGTCGTCCTTGATTACGCCCGCCGCCACCAGGCCGTCGAGCACGAACTTGCGCGCGAAGCCCACGTTGTCGGCGTCGCGGCGCATGTCGGGCTCGTAGAACGTGGTGCACACGGTCACCCGGCGCTCGAAGCGCGGCGCGCGCTGCTGCATGGCCGCCGCCCTCACGCGCGCCGTCTCGCGCTTCTTCATGGCCGCCGCCTTGTAGCGGTTGGCGCGCTCGGCGCTGATGTAGTCGTTCAGGCTCGGCATTCGGCCCTCGACCGTGACGGTGCACCTCATTGCGCGCCCCTGTCGTAGATGCCCTGCGCCTCGGTTAGCGTGGAGGCGGCGAAAACGGCTGGGCCCACGATGGCCTCCCACGTGCCCACCAGGTCCACGGAGTCCACCGGCGTGCGGCGGAAGCTCACGGCGGCCAGCATGGAGGGGCGCTGCAGCACCATGTAGCGGGACAGCACGCTCCACAGGTTGTGGTCGCGCTTGAACTCGCTGGCCTCGCTCACGGTCATGCCGTTCTGGCACGCCAGGGTGTACACGTTGTCGCGCTGGATGACGTGGCCCTCCAGCATCAGGCGGTAGCAGATGCGGCGCAGCTTCGCCCATGTATCGGGGTTCGAGGCAACCCAGCCGCACGCCTTGGCCACGAGGGCCTGGGCCTTGGCGTCTACCTCGGCCATACTGTTGCCTCCAGCGCCCATGTGGCGGCGATGCACGCGCAGACGAACAGGGCGGCGAAAACGGCCTGCAGCCTCTCGCGGCGCTGCTCGGGTGTTACACTGGTCTCGGTTCGGAAGTGAACCGTTGCGGTGCGCGTCTTTCGCTTGCCGGCTGCGACGCGCACCCTCTTTCCCTTGATCTTTTCCATTCCTGGAACTTCCTCTCGTTCTCTGGGTCCTTGTAGAACTCGCGCATCATGGCGGCGCACTCGTCGCACATGGCGCGCTGTATCGGGGTCATTCGCCCGCGACGCCCGGCAGAAGCAGCGGGGCGTCCTCGTAGGCGACCTCACCGGTGTCCCTATCCACGAACATCACCTCCTGGTCGTCGTACACGTGGATGTTGAGCATCTGCCCCGTGAACTCCACCAGCTTGGGGATGAAGTCACGGAACTTCGGGTCCAGCTCAAACTGCAGCACGCACTTGCCGCTTTTCACGTTGAGGGCGGTGAACCCCCCCGTACGGTCACCTCGTTCAGCATGGCCTACTCCTTCTCGTCGTACGCGGTGTCGCGCGCGATGGTCTTGAAGTCGGTGCTCCAGCCCTTGCCGTTCACGCTGAACTGCACGGAGCTGTAGACGTTGAACTGCATGCCGCCGAGCTCGAACCAGGTCGTGCTCGCCTCCAGAAGCTCGATGCCGCTCGTCTGGAAGCCCCACATGGCCGCGATGCGGCGCTTGAGGCTGACGTGCGTCTCCTCCATGCAGCCGTTCTCGGCGGGCTTGAAGTCGATGGCCACGTGGTCGCGGCGGTTGATGATGGCGTCCAGCATGTCGGTCACGAGGTTGGTCATGCTGTCGGGTTGGTGGCTTGCGTTTGCCATGGTGCTTCTCCTTTGCGTTAGTAATTCGGTTTAACTGAATCATCAGGACAAAAAAATAGAGCTATCCCGTCGTAAAGCAATTTCTTGCCTACAGGCGTGAGAACTCCTTTAAGTTTGAGGAGCTCATTTACTCGAAAATCGGTAGGATGAAGCTCTCTCTGCTGGTAGGTAGCTCGCGAGATATTGCATGCGTTTGCCGCATCTTCAACCGAAACGTTAGACGCCCGACGTGCTGCCGCGAACATGTTCTCCTCCATGGCACCTCCTTTCTTGTGATTCCAGAATACCAAACATTCGGTTAAACGCAACAAGTTTTTTGGAAAACTGAATAGGCATATTGTAAAATTTCGTTTATCACGAGAAGGAGGGTTGTATGGGTGTTCCGGAGAACATTGATGCGTTACTAGTTAAATTTGACATAACGCAGGAAACGCTCGCCCGTATTGCAGGCGTTGCGCCTTCCTCTGTTTCTGGCTGGCGTAACGGTGCAGTTCCTCGTATGTCAGCCATTACTAAGATTTGTGATGCTCTTGGCGTTACACGCGACGACATAATGTCGGACCAGTTCGGTCTTGCTGCCCGAGAACATGGGCATATCCCTGCGGGGGCCATGCCTGTAGTACCAAGCAGCGCCACTGTTCCATTGCTTACGTTGGGACGCGTGCATGCCGGGAGTCTTACCGATGAAGAAGAAATAGAGCATCGTGTCGAGGTCCCTGTGTCTATATGTGCAGCGCACCCGCGCGCGTTCGCTTTGGAGGTCGAGGGGAACTGCATGGACCGGGTGATACCCGAGGGCAGCCACGTGCTGGTCGACCCCGATCGCCAGCCCGCCAACGGCTCCATAGCCGTGGTGGAGACCGAGGACTACCGAGCCGTCATGCGCCGCTGGTACAAGGGCAGCACCAAGCTGATGCTGTCGGCCGATAGCTTCGAGGACTACGAGGACATGATTTTCGGCATGGACGACGGCCCAGTGCGCGTGGTGGGCACGGTCGTATGGTTTCAAGCTGCCGGGGAGATGGGGTAGCCATGGGCCTGTTCGATTTCCTGCATGCGTCGAAAGCGGCACGAGACGAAAAGCGAGCCATGCGCGAGTTCGCAGAGGAGAAGCGCAAGGCGGAAGAAAAGCGCCGCGCAGAAGAAGAAGCCCAGCGCGCCGAGGAGGCTCGCATCCTGCGCGAGCACGAGGTGCCGCCCGCGATGGTCTACCCGGACTATGACCTGGGGCCGTTCCCGTTCGGCAACAAGCCGTACCTGTGCCGTACGGTGGTCAGGTACGAGCGCGAGACCGGTCAGGTGTTCGCCGGCGAACGCTACTATTACGGCGATGCGGACGCGGTTGCTGCCGTGAAGGCGGATGTGGCGAAGCTGGAGCGCATGCTCACGCCCGCCGCCACCGGCGTGCCCTCGCTGCCGAACCTTCGTACGAACTTCGCGCGGGTTGAGGCGGTTGATTCGGTGGTGGAGTTCCCCGAAAACCGCGTGCAGCTGCAACTCCAGCCGTTGACGAAGACGGGGAAGAACGCCAAGTACCCGGTGGAGGTCTTCTTCAACTCGTACGGCAAGAACGACAACGGCTCGCACGGCACCGTGTCGTACCTTCGCGACGGGTCGATGGGGAAGGCCGTTATCCATTACTGGCGCAACCATGTGTACTATGGCGCGTATTTCAAGATTATCGACGGCGCTATAGCCTTGAACGTGCTGAATTACAGGGGAGCGCCGAACGATGACCTCGTAGAGCTGTACAGGGCGTAGCCATGGGCGGACGTGCGGCGATATACGCCCGCTTCTCCAGCCACAACCAGCGCGGCGAGTCCATAGAGATACAGGTGGAGAAGTCCCGCGCCTACTGCGCGGAGAACGACCTGCGCGTGGTGGCCACGTACTGCGACTTCGCGCAGACGGGCACCAACACCGACCGCGCCGAGTTCCAGCGCATGATGGCCGACGCCAAGCGCGGGCTGTTCGACTTCGTGGTCATATATAAAGTCACTCGAATCATGCGCAACCGCGACGAGATGGCCCTGGCGCGCATCATGCTGCGCCGCTGCCATGTCGAGATACTGTACGCGGGCGAGGACATTTCGGACGGCTCGGCGGGCGTGCTGCAGCTGGGCATGCTTGAGGTCTTGGCGGAGTACGAGAGCGCGCTCGACGGCGAGCGCATACGCGATGGCATACAGAAGAACGCCGAGCGGTGCCTGGCCAACGGCTGCGTGCGCTACGGCTGGGACATAGCGGACGGGCGCTACGTGGTGAACGAGGAGGAGGCAGCCGCCATCCGCCTGGGCGTGCGCATGGTGCTTTCCGGTAAGTCGGTGGCCGACGTGGTGCGCGCCTGGGAGCCCTACCGCACCAAGAAGGGCGGCAGGTGGCGCTACCAGACGGTGCGCCGCATACTCATGAGGAGGGAGAACGGCGGGGAGTACCGCTACGCGGGCGTGGTGGTGCCCGGCGGCATGCCCGCCATCGTTCCCATGGAGGACGAGGAGAGGGTGATACGCATGCTTGAGGGCTCGCACAGGCCGCGCAAGCGTGCCGAGGGCTGGGACTTCCCGCTCACGGGCAAGCTGTACGACGGGCGAGATGGCGGGCTGATGACCGGCACCAGCGGCACGGGGAAGTCCGGGGCCACCTACTGGTACTACCGCTGCCGCGGCTGCGGTCGCACCGTGCGCCGCGATGTCATAGAGAAGCGCGTGGCCGACGCCGTGCGCGAGGTCCTGGGCAGCGCCGGCAGCCGCGAGCGCATCGCGAGCATGCTGGTCGAGGCGGAGGAGCAGCGCGGCGGCGAGAGGCCCTTGAGCGAGACGATAAAGGGCGAGCTGGCCAAGATCGAGGCGGCCTTCTCGAACATATGGGCGGCTATCGAGTCGGGCATGGCCCCGCCTGGCGGCAAGGAGCGCATAGACGCGCTGAAGCAGCGTCAGGCGCTCCTCAAGGACGAGCTGCGCACCGCCGAGGCCGTGGAGGCCGCCCGCCTGGACTACGACCGCGCGCTGTTCTGGCTTGAGAGTATGGCCGACGCCAAGGTGGACGACGCGCAGCTCCTGCGCACGTTCGTGGCGCGCGTGGTGCTGGGCGGCCCCGACGATGACGACGGCTTGCGCGTAGCGTTCACGTTTGACGATTCTGCCGGCTTGGGCGATAATCCGTCGCTGCCTGGCGCTATCGGTCCATGTGGCGAGGTGTTCGACCGAATGAACGCCAGCTCCACCAACTGTTCAGTAGGCGAACACATACGCGTGTTCGTCGTTAGGCGGGCG
>OBWW01001462.1_pt1 | contig 10392 bp, 8 predicted proteins | sample 1538091 | NCBI WGS metagenome assembly OBWW01 (sample SAMEA2580125, study PRJEB22360) | human gut metagenome | biome: human gut; feature: human-associated habitat; material: faeces | place: Denmark | collected 2008/2010 | reverse complement strand
TGTAGTATTTCTGTTTTTCCATGGTTTGTTGTCTCCTTTTTTGAATGTGGACGCTTCGGAAAATATAATTGTTTTCCGAAGCTGGTGTTTAAAAATGGTAACAACTGCTCCTTATTTATGGAAGAAAAACATAAATTCTTCATGGTAGGAAGGAACTGGTGTTGGGGGAAATAATTCCTCTCTGTCGCAGTGTGATCCTGCCCGGAGGGCTTTTTTATGTTATAGGAACATTACAGAGTAATTTCCTATAACATAAAAAACGTCTCCTCAGATTATCTGAGAAGACGAGTATTACCCGTGTTACCACTTCTGTTCGTTTCCGGGCTCGCGCGGGGAAACCTTGGGAGGTACGTTGTGATACCTCTACGCTGTAACAGGCGTGCCTGTCGCTGCCTAAAGCTGTTGGCTCTCAGCAGTGCCTCTCGGAAGCCATCTTCAACCTGCTCCTTGCATATCCCTCTCAGCCTTTGAATCTGTGATATATGATCCATGGGGATTTCTCTGTAATACGGTCTGCGGATCTACTCTCTTCTTCAATGAGTTTGTGTTATTTCGTGACAGCACTCCGCTCTGTGATCGTGGAACGCTGTTAGCTATAGGAAATAGTTATTTCCTGTTATAGGGAAAATATAGCACATTTTGGTGGATTTGTAAACCCACATCGTTATTGTTCACTCCGTTCTCAGTAACGTAGCCAAAATTCATTCCAGATTGCCTGCGGCAATGGAATTTTGGCTTGTATGTCTCGGGATTTTGGCATATTCATGCCAAAACACCTCGCGGGATAGTGGTGTGTGAACAGTAACCAAACTATAACAATTCTATAAAATAATAATTTTATATCTTGACAATTTCAATCCAATATTGTATAGTATCAATATCAGTAATGATTATCGTTATTGAACAGATTATAACTGCAACTATCCTGAACAGTTATGATAAATCATTTGCGAGTAAACAGGGAAGGGAGGAATACCATGGCGACACTGAAATACAGCCGTCAGAGGGAATCGATTAAAGAGTTTCTAAGAACCAGAACAGATCATCCTACTGCCGATGTGGTATATGAGAATATGAAGCTCATCTATCCGAATATCAGCCTCGGTACGGTATATCGCAACTTATCTCTGCTGGCTGATCTGGGAGAGATTAAGAAGCTTTCCTCTTTCGCCGGAGCGGATCACTTTGACGGGCGGACCGAGAGGCACTGCCACTTCATGTGTATCAGATGTGAGCGGATCATCGACCTTGAGAGCGAAGGAATTCACCACATTATGGATCTTGCAGGTGAGAACTTCAAAGGAAAGATTACTGATTACAGTGCCAGATTCTTCGGCCTGTGTGAGGACTGCCTGAAAGAGACAGAAGGCAACTCTGATAGTTCAAAGTAGTTTTTGCTTACATCATTAGTGACCAAATTGGGAATAACAACTAATGATAAAAAGTTGCAAAAAAGCTAAAATTAAACTTGACTTTTTCAATCAAGTATGGTAATCTTAAATCACAGAAAACAGTAATAATTACTATTATTAAAAAATTACTTTTTCTACCGCACAGACGGAAAGCAGTAAGAACTAAACGATGCTGAGATAATCAATTTATTTTCTGGCATCCCTAATAAATTCATTAAAAAGAAAAGGAGATTTTAATTATGACAAAATGGGTATGTAGTGTATGTGGTTATGTTTATGAAGGTGAGAAAGCTCCGGAAGCCTGTCCTGTATGTAAGGCACCGGCTGATAAATTCGTAAAGCAGGATGGCGAAATGTCATGGGCTGCTGAACACGTTGTAGGTGTTGCTCAGGGATCCAGCGAAGACATCATGGCTGATTTAAGAGCAAACTTCCAGGGTGAATGCTCTGAAGTTGGTATGTATCTTGCAATGGCAAGAGTTGCTCACAGAGAAGGATATCCGGAAATCGGTTTATACTATGAAAAAGCAGCTTATGAAGAAGCAGAACATGCTGCTAAATTCGCTGAATTATTAGGTGAAGTTGTAACAGACAGCACAAAGAAAAACCTTCAGATGCGTGTAGAAGCCGAGAACGGTGCTACAGCTGGTAAAACAGACCTTGCTAAACGTGCAAAAGCTGCTAACCTTGACGCTATCCATGATACAGTTCATGAAATGGCAAGAGACGAAGCAAGACACGGAAAAGCATTCGCTGGTCTGCTTAAGAGATACTTCGGAGAATAATTCTATCGGAAAATCGCATAAAATAAACCTTTTAAAGGGAGAACCATTAAGGTTCTCCCTTTCAAACTGTAGACAAAGCCCTGCTTTTGCAGGGTTTTGTCTACAGTCTGAGAATCCCGCAATGCGGGATTCCTTCAGTATCACAGGGGATATTTTATTAATTTATCTGATTTTTAATAACATAATTTCGTGTGCTCGCAGAGATTCCATCAATACCATTTCATGATTTTCCACAAAAATTTCTTCATTTTTTCGATAAGGCACACATCGATTTCTAAGATATTCTAAATCACTGATTGTTAATGTTGTATCTGCGCCAAGCTCTCTCCATTCATCAAGAACACTTCCACAAGAAGGACCTATAATCCGTTTATGAATTATATATTTCTTATCTGGCATATTCTCTAAAGTGATCTTAATTTCCAATGAGTCCTGATTTTCAAATATCTGATTCTCATCTTCCGGTTTTACTGCCGCTTCCGCTTTTGAATAATAAACATAATTTAACTCTTTCTCATTAAAAAGCAACAGACTGTAATTACCCCTGTCATCTTTCGTAACAATGTAATGATTCCCCCTGGAAACTACAATATCCTGTAACTCTCCTATAAATCCTATTGCGTAAAGAACCGGTTTACATATTCCATTGGCACTGATCAGTCCACAGGCTCCGTTAAGAAGTCTGCTTGCATCATAATCACCTGCATAAAGATCACTTGCAGGCCAATATGCTGCTAATTTAATTTCTCCAATACTTTGTGACATATGTTTTACAATAATCGCAGCTTTTGCAGCCATATCATTAAAAGCATTCCTCTGTACAAAACTTAAATTCCATTCCTGCACAATTAATGGTGTATCTGCAAATCCGGTTTCATGTAAAGTTTTTCGTATATCAGAAATATCCCTGATAAAAAAGTCATCTATTTTTCTCCTTATTGCCTCCATTTTCAATCTTGACTTGGATTCCCTATAAGGAAAAGCATGAAAATATATATAATCTGGTTTAAACTGTGCTTTTCCCCAATTCTGATAGAATTCCCACAGTTCCTCCTTCTCTACTGATGGGCCTATTCCCGCCCCTCCAACCTTTGCATCTGGAATAACTCTCTTTATTTCACTACATACCATATCCCATACTTCTGCAAATCTATTTGACAATCCCAATGTAGTATCACTGAACTCATTATACCAGACACTAAAATACCATTGAGACACCTCTCTCATCCCATAACGATATACAATATGTTCCAAAAATTCTGCAAGCACTGACTGGCATTGTTCAAGATTCTTAAATACCTGTCTGCAATCCAGTTTATCTTTCGTATTCATTTCTTTCAACATAGAATTTATCTGATCATCTATTACAAGAAAGGGATGTATCTTATGTTCAACCAGAAAATCCAGAACCTGATCCAAAAGTACAAAATTAATCCTTGCAACATCATCTTCAGAATCATCAAACAGCTTTAATTCTGCGGCAAAAAGCCCATTAATAATTCCATATTTAAATTCCAGCTTCTGTTTGAGTATTTTCATCTGTCTCTGATACTCAGCATTAAGAAGCAGGGATGCAAACCCCAAATTAATCCCCTCTTTCCACGGATTAACAAGTTTTTCGCCCTTTGTCATATCCACTCTGATATCTTTTATTTGAAAACGTTGTTCTTTTACTACAGTTAATCTCGTTTTGCTCCTATATTCCTCCAGATCTTCTACCTTTAAAGATGTCTCATTTTCTTCGGAAATACTTCCTTCTTTCCACTTTTCTTTATATTCCCGAGGTGACATTTTATATTTTTTCCGAAAAATCTTATTAAACTGAGAAACACTTCCAAATCCGTTATCCCATGCAATATCAGATATTGAAGTCTCAGAAGCAAGCAATTCCTGTACTGCATATTCTATACGGACATTATTTACATAATTGACAAAAGAAATCCCCATCTCTCTACTGAAATATCGCGAAAAAGACGCCGGTGCCATAAACACTTCTCTTGCCACATCTTCTAAGGATATTTTTTCCCGATAGTGTTCTTCTATATATTTAAGAACCAGTTCATTCTTACTGTTTCTGCCATATTTCTCTACCTTATCTGCTGATACAGCAAAATAATTGATCATATAACTGCATACTTTATAAAGACTGCTCATTTTTTCCGGATCTAATCCCTGAGGTTTTACTGCATAATTACTCAGCAATTCCCCTATGACAAAACGAAATTTTTCATATTTGCTTCCCTGGTGTTCGGAACTGACACAATAAAACAATATCCGATCATTATGTGACAAGGAACATAGCCCCTCTCTTTCCATTGAAATTTCCAGCAAAAGGGAATTTCTTTCTAATAAAACCTGATATTGCTTTGCACTGTTTATGATTATATAATCCTCTTTTTCCAGTTCATATGTTTTTCCAGAAGTTATAATTTGTGCGCCTCCATTTACAAGAAACAATAAAATGTACTCTTTTCTTACCTGCGCAATATTACTGTAACTTTTGAAGAATCTGACTCCGAACATCTTCTGCATTTATGCTGACCTCACTTCATTTTTCACCGAACCATCTCTGCAATTTTCTCTTCATTTTGTTTTCCCTTTGCATTCGTCATTCCATTTTTTGCAAACATAACAGCACTGACTATAAAGAAAAAAGCCGGTCCAAAATTTATTACTTTATTCATTTCCGTCAGCACTGCTTTCGATAATTCTGCATTTGCAGTAAATCCAACTGCACCAAGAGCCAGAATTCCTATAGCTCCTCCTACTGCACTTCCCAGCTTAGTAGAAAAAGAAATACAAGAATAAATCACGCCATCTGAACGAATTCCCGTACTCAGCCAGTTATCATCTATTATTTCTGCAGACATACCATATGCAACATTACCTGAAAAGTTAGTAAGCCCATAGATAAATCCTATAGGAATTACCATATTTACAATATCCTTCTCTCCAATAATGAAAAACAATATGCAACACATTGCCTGACATATGGAAGTGAGTACACCAACCCATTTTTTATCCATTCGGACCATGAGAAAAGCCGCCAAAGCATTTGCAAGAAGCATCCCCAGTGAAAGCGCAACAGAAAATCCCGCTATAAGCTCCGATTTTTTTAATACATAAATAAAATAATATGACATAATCCCCAATCGTCCAAATATCCCTGTAAGGAAACAAAATTCTGCCAATATAAGGAATCTGGCATTTTTGTCTTTAAATGTATATTTAAATGATCTTACAAGTGCAAGAGTTGTATTTCCTCTTCTCTGCTGACGTTTTACAAAAACTGTTTCTCTTGTAAATATACCACAGATCAGCATGCAAGGGATACTGATCATAGAAAAAATAAGCGCTGTTATAAAAAAACTATTTCCATATGAAACACTGTTTTTACTATAATGTAAAATTAAAGGCATCGCTGTTCCACCCAGCACCATTCCTCCCGCACTTCCCATTGCTCCCCGCACTGCATTCAGAGAGACTCTTTCATTATTACATGATGTCATGGAATTTGTCAGACATCCTACTGAAATATTCACTGCTGTATATGCCATTCCACAGCCAATATATGTAAAAATACACCAAAATGTTTTCCATATTCGTGGAATATCGAGATTCAGAAATGCTAAACAATTAAAAAGAGCCAGCACTGGACAACCAAACAAAATGTATGGACGAAATCTTCCCCACTTTGTATTTGTATTTTCTGCGATTGCCCCAAACATAGGATCATTAACCGCATCCCACACTCTGGCAATTATCATAATGCAAGAGATGAGTGACGGTGCAAGCCCTACAACATCTGTATAAAATAAAGTAAGATAAGAACTTATCATTCCCCATGAAAACTGAGAACCAACTTCTCCAAAGCCATATGCTATTTTCGTATACCATTTCAGCTTTTTTTCTTTATCACTCATCCCTGATCCCCATTCTTTTTAGAATTCCCGGTAGCTAAACCAGTCAAATTCTGCTATATTCTCTGAATCTTCTCCATTTCCGGTTGCATACATTCCCAAGAGTGTTCCACACATACATCCAACCTTTTCCGGATTAATCACTGAGCCATCCATTTTACAAAGCATCTGCAAAGTTCCTTCCTTTTCACCATATCGGATAACAAAATCTTCTCCCTTCATTTCTATCTGAAGGATAATTTCTTCCTGCTCCCATGGTACAGATGCAATGATCTGTCTGTTGGTCTGCCCTTCAAACCCCGGAAAATATGGTGGTCTGTCATATTCTGCAGTAGTAACTACCGCTTTAAGAACCTGTTTTCCATCTTCAAGTGCTCTTTCTACATGCAGCTGATGATTCATCGCCTGAACTGCTGCAATTCCGGCACTTTCATTATTTTTAGCAATAAATCTCATTCTTGCAGTTACCATCACATTAACTGCACACTGGCGGCGTCCAACAAACGCTGTATATCTGTCATATTTCAGATTTCCATCCATTTTCATAGGCTGCAGTTCATCATCCAGTCGCTGTCGGATACAACGCAACTTCAGTTTTGAGTCTTCTATCTTCCAAAAATCATCCAACGGAGTTCCCCAGAATACCATATGCATTGGAAGCTGATTTTCATCAAATTCTTCCCTTTCTCTTACCTTTTCATATAATACTGGCTGCAATGACTCCGGCATTTCGTATTCATTTTCAATTTTTCCAGTAGCAGGACTAAATAATGGCCACTCTCTTTCCCATACAACAGGACATATAAATGTTTCTCTCCCCAGATTTTTATGATTGCCGTCAACTAGTCTTGATCCAAGAAGAACTGCGTACCAGTTTCCATCTTTTAATTCAACAAGATCAGCGTGTCCAACATTTGTTATCGGACATGTGAATCCCATATTTCTATGTGTCATAACCGGATTTGCCGGATTACCTTCATAGAATCCAAAAATTTCTTTACTTCTCGCAATCATTACAGAATGATAATGTTCAGTTCCCCCTTCTGCGATCATAAGATAATAGTAATCTCCGATATGGTATAAATGTGGTGCTTCCGGAGAAGATCCTTTTCTCATTGCGCTGTTATATATTGCAACAGGTTCTCCTATCATTTTGAAATTATCAATATCATATTCAGCAAGCCAGATACCATTTTCCTTGACACCGGCTCCATTATCCCAAACCTGACCGGTTCCCATAATATATGTTTTTCCATCATTATCAAAGAAAATAGATGCATCAATTCCCGGCACATCATCCAGCCAATGTGGCCTGGACCACGGTCCTTTTGGATCATCAGCTGTCACTATATAATTCCCTTTATCTGCAAAGTTAGCATTAATAATGTAATATTTCCCATTTTTATATCTCAAAGTAGGAGCCATTAAGCCGCCTACTCCGCAATTTTTTTCCATATGAAAATCATTCTCTACAGTTAATGCATTTCCAATTTGTTCCCAATGTGCCAGATCCTTACTGTGAAATACAGGAATTCCCGGACACATTTCAAAACTGGAACATGTAAGATAAAAATCATCATCCACACGAATAATTGATGGATCTGGATAATATCCTGGTATAATTGGATTTACTATTCTATTCATTTTCAAATTCCTCCGTTCTTCATCATCATTTCTTTCAGTTTCTTTTCATTTTCCATTCCCTTTGCATTTGTCATTCTGATCATCATTAAAGGAATAATAGCGATCATGAAGCATGCTGCCGGTCCAAAATTAATAACTGCATTCATTTTTGTCAGTGTTTCAGCTGCCATTTCAGTATTTGCTACAAATCCAACAGCTCCTAAAACAACAATTCCAACAGAACCTCCAATAGCATTTGCGATCTTTGTAGAAAAAGAAACCGCTGTAACAATAACACCATCAGATCTTTTTCCTGTTCTAAGCCAATTGTCATCAATCAGTTCTCCGCATAATGAAACAGAAACCAATGTCATCATATTTGTTGCACCATATATAAATCCAATTACAGCAATAACAGTACTTGCCATTTTTGCCTCGCCCATAAAATAGAATGCTACACAACAACCTGCCTGTAAAATGCAGGAAAGAACTCCTACATATTTTTTGTCTATTTTGTTTAAAAGTTTTGGTGTATAAAAATTGACAACCAGCATTCCAACTGTCATAGCTGTTCCAAATGCCGCAATTCCCATAGGCGCCGCTAATACATAAATAAAATAATAAGCCATTACACCAAGTCTTCCAAAAACACCTGTCAGATAAATGATCATAGCAATCATCAGCCATGCCACGTTCCAGTCCTTAAACGCATTTTTAAAAGATGCGCAAATCATAACTATCGGATTCTGTTTTACTGATCTTTCATTTCCACCACTGATCACTTCTTTTGTTGATTTAAAGCAGATAAAAAAACATGGAATTGCTGCAACTGAAAATACTAGTGCAGTATAAAAATATCCTCTTGCAGAATTTGTATTTCCACCTCCGAATTTCATGATCAAAGGCATTGTAACAGCACTTACAATAATGCCAAAAACACTGGATACAATTCCTTTAACAGCATTTGCAGAAACACGCTCTGTATTGATTGAAGTAAGTGAATTCACAATGCATGTAACAGCACCATTAGCAACAGAATATGCTGTACAACATACAATATATGTAACAGCACACCAGATTGCTTTTGCACTATTTGGAATATCAAGATTCAAAAAAGTAAGACAGTTAAACAGAGCCAGCACTGGTGCACCATATAATATATACGGACGATATCTTCCAAATTTGCTTCTGGTATTCTCTGCAATTCCACCGAATACAGGATCACAAATTGCCTGCCAGATACGTGCAATCAACATGATAATTGATATCACTGCCGGTGCAAGTCCTACTACATCCGAATAAAATACCGTTAAATAAGAACTTATCATCGTAAATGATAACGTACTTCCCGCTTCTCCCAATCCATAACCGATTTTTTTTGCCATAGAAAGTTTCACTTCCGTAGAATCTTTCTGATTTTCCTGATGGATAATATTTTTTTCTGAACCCATAATTTCTCTCCTTTCTTTGGTTCCATTTGCTTTATGGGTTTATTATATAAAAACTCAAATTTATATTCTATTTTTTCACTGACCAATGGTGCCATTTTCTTAACATATTTCACCTTCTTTATTTCCAACTGCAAAAATATGCTTAAAATACAATCATATTTTTGCAACCATACGTTTTATATATAAAAAAAGAGACCTTAATGATCTCCTTTTTATATTCAATTTACTACTGTATTTGTGAAGCTTTACCTTTTTTCATCTTACGCTGCCTGTGATCTATGCTGCGCAAAATTCACAAACCAGAAATGTTTATCCATCTGGTCACCGATCAGACCTATCACCTTTCCCATGGTAAATGCTGCCAACACTGTTCCGATTCCAAGCCCACTGATATGTCCCAGTATCAGTCCTGTCATACAGGCAGTAATCGTCACGCAGATCACATCAAAAGAAACCTTGACCTTAGAATATTTCACCTTTATAATCTCTGACAGCTCGCGCGGAAACAGATCCGTCGGAATGATCGGCAGACCGCATCTGTTAGAAAGTGCGATCCCTATACAGATCAGCAGATAACTGATCACAAAATATAACACTCTGAGCGGAATTGTCTTTGGCAGGATATTGATCCATGCCTCATTAACATCCAGCAGTTCACTGAATGCAAATCCAACCAGAAAACTGCACAGATAAGCAGGTACAAATTTTTTTCTCAGTATCATCAGACTTAAGATCAGAAGTGCCTGAAAAATATAAGTCCATGTTCCCAGTGTGATTACCGGAAATACTTTTTCAAATGCATAAGGAACACTGAATATGGCAGATATTCCGGAACCGGAATACAGCATCATAATAACAGCAAGACTATTGATCATGACTGCTGTCACCAATGCCAGCTCTCCTCTGAAAATATGTCTCGAATCTTCTTCTCCATTTGTTTTCATAACAGTTCTCTCCTCTGGAGCGTGTTTCAAACACGCTCTAATACAAACAAAGGACTGCTGTCAGAAAGTATTTTCTGTCATACTTTTCTGACGGCAGACCCCTGTGGCTTTTACATCTTATATTTTCTGAAAATATTATTTTTTATCGAATCAGGCAGGTAGATTTTCCACTTCAACTACTGATATTTCCCTGACTTACTCAACTGTGCAGACGCGGATCAGGTTTGTTCTTCCCGGAATTCCAAGCGGTACACCAC
>OBWW01001459.1_pt1 | contig 10410 bp, 8 predicted proteins | sample 1538091 | NCBI WGS metagenome assembly OBWW01 (sample SAMEA2580125, study PRJEB22360) | human gut metagenome | biome: human gut; feature: human-associated habitat; material: faeces | place: Denmark | collected 2008/2010 | reverse complement strand
TTAAATTTTGATTCCACAACTGCCAAAGAAGCAGAAAAAACAGCAAAATAATCATATCAAATTTCCATTTCCAAAAGTGATTTTTGATGTATTTTGACTCGTAACTGTGAAGGTACTGAACAATTACAAACAAAGAAAGAAACAATTATAAAGATGAAAAACATAATAAAGAAACAGCAAAAAACAATATTTATCGGTTTTATGTCAGTTGCATTATTTATTATCTGTATATGCACTGTCTGTACAGCATACGCAGCAGATAAAGACAATGCAAAAACTCCTGTGGATATCCCGGGACTTACCTATGACCACAGTATGGAACTTTCCTACGCAGAAGAATTCAGCGTAGACTATTACAATGATGGCTATGCTCTGATTACTATCGATCAGGAAGGACAGTTTCTTGTAGTTCCAGAGGGAAAAAAGGCTCCAAAGGGGCTTGAAAAAGATATCACAGTTATTCAACAACCGCTGAACAACATCTATCTGGTAGCAACCTCTGCCATGGATCTTTTCCGCGCAATTGACGGTATTGACAGCATTCGTCTTTCAGGAACTCAGGAGAATGGATGGTATATCCAGGAAGCAAAAGATGCCATGGAATCCGGAAAAATGATTTATGCAGGCAAGTACAATGCACCGGATTATGAACTGATCCTGGATGAAGGCTGTGGTCTTGCCATTGAATCAACTATGATCCATCATAATCCGGAGGTGGAAGAGAAACTGGAACAGTTTGGTATCCCGGTAATGGTAGAACGTTCCAGTTATGAGAGCCATCCTCTGGGAAGAACTGAATGGATGAAACTCTATGCTGTGCTTCTCGGAAAGGAAGATGTAGCTGAGAAGGCATTTAAGGAGCAGACAGACAAGCTTGACAAAGTTCTGACCTCTGATGATAAAGATACAGGTAAAACAGTAGCATTCTTTTATATTAATTCCACAGGTGCTGTCAATGTGCGAAAGAATGGTGATTATGTTTCAAACATGATCGAGCTTGCAGGCGGCAAATATGTTCCCGAAGATACAGGAGAAAGTGATAACGCTTTGTCTACCATGAATATGCAGATGGAAGAATTTTATGCCAAAGCAAAAGATGCGGACTATATCATCTATAACAGTACTATCGACGGTGAACTTTCTACTATTGATGAACTGCTGGCAAAAAGTAATCTTCTGGCAGATTTTAAGGCAGTGAAGGATGGAAATGTGTGGTGTACGGGTAAAAATCTTTTCCAGGAAACCACCGAGCTTGGAACCATGATCGAAGATATTCATACAATTCTTACTACAGATGATGATTCACTGGATGAACTTGCATATATGCATAAGTTAAAATGATATTTGTAACTTTTCGGCACACTCGAATCCGCATCCTATGCGATTGGTATAGTTATTTACGAATGGCATTGAAATATGTTTGCGGGATTCTGCAGAACTGCCAAAAGCAGGAAATATAAAAACAAAAGGAACAAAAAATATGGATGACAAAAAACGTACAGCCAGATACTGGATAGCATTTTTTATACTGGCGGTGTTTCTGGTGATTTTATTTGTCTGGAATGTAAATGCCGGAAGCATTCATCTTTCAGTGGGTGAGATTCTGAATATTATTTTCAGACATCAGGGAGATGCGACTGCTTACAATATAATATGGGAAATCCGTCTTCCCAGGATTCTGTCAGTGATCATTCTTGGAGGAGCACTTTCTGTATCCGGATTTCTTCTTCAGACATTTTTTAATAACCCTATTGCAGGTCCCTTTGTACTTGGAATTTCTTCAGGAGCCAAGCTGGTAGTTGCACTTCTGATGATTTATTTTCTGAGCAGATCTATTTCCATGGGTTCTGCAGCCATGATCATTGCAGCGTTTATCGGTTCTATGATTTCCATGGGATTTGTCCTGCTGGTTGCCAAAAAAGTCCACAACATGTCCATGCTGGTTATCAGCGGTGTCATGATCGGTTACATCTGTTCTGCAGTTACAGATTTCGTAGTTACATTTGCGGATGACTCCAATATCGTCAATCTTCACAACTGGTCACTGGGAAGTTTTTCAGGAATGTCCTGGGGTAATGTGAAAGTAATGGCAATAGTAGTTCTGCTCACAATGGTGATCGTGTTCTTTATGTCTAAGCCTATCGGTGCCTATCAGCTGGGTGAAGTTTATGCCCAGAATATGGGAGTGAATATCAAGCTGTTCCGCATAGGACTGATTCTCTTATCCAGTATTCTGTCTGCCTGTGTGACAGCTTTTGCAGGACCAATTTCTTTTGTTGGCATTGCAGTGCCTCACATTGTAAAAAGCCTGCTGAAAACAGCCAGACCGCTCCTTGTGATCCCGGCTTGCTTTCTGGGAGGGGCAGTATTTTGTCTTTTCTGTGATTTGATCGCCAGAACCGTATTTGCACCTACAGAACTCAGTATCAGTTCCGTAACAGCAGTGTTTGGCGCACCGGTTGTAATCTATATCATGATCCGCAGACAGAAGAGAAATTGATATAAAAAGCAGGAGCAGAATACGCTATCCGGGCAGATTACTATAAGATGCAGCATAAAAAGGAAAACAGGAAAAAATATGTCAGAGAAAATAGCAGATGTAATAAAGGAAACAGAAAATAACAAAGCAGACCGGCAGGAACAGTATTTTTTCCGTACGGATCAGCTGACTGTGGGATATGACGGAAAACCTCTTATCAGAGAAATCAATATTCAGCTGAAAAAGGGAGAAATCCTCACCCTCATCGGTCCTAACGGTGCCGGAAAATCCACTATTCTTAAAAGCATCACCAGACAGCTTGCCACGATCAGCGGTACTGTTTATCTGGATAAAGAGAAAATGGCAAAGATGACCAATAAAGAGGTCTCTCAGAAACTGGCAGTCGTGCTCACAGAGCGTATGGGTCCGGAACTGATGACCTGCGAAGACATTGTAGCCACAGGGCGTTATCCTTATACAGGAACTTTGGGAATACTCTCCGCAGAGGATAAGACAAAGGTAAAGAAATCAATGGAAACCGTCCATGCATGGGATTTAAAAGACAGGGATTTTACAGCCATCAGTGATGGTCAGAGACAACGAATCCTTCTTGCCCGGGCTATCTGTCAGGAGCCGGAGATCATTGTACTGGATGAGCCGACTTCTTTTCTGGATATCCGTCATAAGCTGGAACTTCTTACTATTTTGAAACAGATGGTGCTGGATCATCAGCTTACAGTGATCATGTCGCTGCATGAGTTGGATCTTGCACAGAAAATATCTGATAAAGTTATCTGTGTACATGGAGAATATATAGAAAAATATGGTGCTCCGGAAGAAATCTTTACTTCTGAGTATATTCGGAAGTTGTATGGAATTACCAGAGGAAGCTATAATGCTGCTTTTGGATGTGTGGAGATGGATCCGCCCAGAGGTGAACCTCAGGTGTTTGTAATTGGCGGTAATGGAAGCGGAATTCCGTATTATCGAAAACTGCAGAGACAGGGAATTCCATTTGCGGCAGGAGTGCTTCACACGAATGATGTAGACTGTCAGGTAGCCGGTGCACTTGCAGACCAGGTGATTACAGAGAAACCTTTCGAAAGTATTTCACAGGAATCTTATGATAAGGCTGTGGAATTGATGAAAAAATGTCAGAAAGTTATCTGTCCTCTGAAAGACTTCGGAACAGTGAATGCCGCAAACAGGGAACTGCTTCGCCTTGCGCGGGAGCTGGGAATACTGGCAGAGCTATAGGTTACTGTTCACTCCGTTCCCAGCAACACGCTTCGCGATGCACAGAATTTATGCTAATCGCATAAATTCGCGCAGTATGTCTCGGGTTTTCTGTGACCTTCGCTCACAAAAAACACCTCGCGGGATATTAGCAGTGAACAGTAACAGCTATAGTACATCGTTTTCGAAATAATATTATTATTTCATGTATATGTATGCTATAATGGATACCATCAATCATCCAAAGGAGAGAAATATGGATAAGTTATACATTGTTATCCCGGCATACAATGAGCAGGATAACATTGAACAGGTCATTAATGACTGGTATCCTGTTATAGAGAAGCATAACGGAAACGGTCAGTCACGTCTGATTGTCATTGATGACGGGAGCAAAGATTCTACATATGAAAAACTGAAACAGTGTACGAAGACACGCCCTCTGCTGATTCCGATAACAAAACCAAACGGCGGTCATGGTGCAACTGTGCTTTATGGCTATAAGTATGCACTCAAAAATGGTGCAGATTACATTTTCCAGACAGATTCAGACGGCCAGACACTGCCGGAAGAATTTGAACCGTTTTGGAAACGAAGACAGAAATATGATATGGTCATCGGCTGGAGAAAAGACAGACAGGATGGAATATCACGTGTTTTTGTAACAAAAACTCTGAAACTGGTTATCCGTATCTGTTTTGGGGTAAATCTGACAGATGCCAACACTCCGTACCGTTTGATGAAAGCAGAGACGATGGCCAGGTACATACATCTGATTCCGAAGGACTTTAATCTTTCCAATGTACTTCTGGCTGTTATTTATAAGAAGAAGGGATGCAGCATCAAATTTCTTCCTGTCACATTCAGACCTCGTCAGGGCGGGGTGAATTCCATTAACATGAAGAAAATCTGTAAGATCGGAAAACAGGCGGTAATAGATTTTGTGAAATTGAACAGGATTATCCGCCGAACATAAAAAATGATGAAAAAAAACTGTTGTTCCTACAGTGATCGTGAGGAACAGCAGTTTTTTTGTTGTTATATTTTCAGATAAATGTCGAATCATATCATAAGATGTCGGACGAAATGAATTGACATTTTCTTTAAACAAAATTACAATTATAGTTGTAATAAGACAGAAAACGGTATGTACCGATCTGCACACATCGGGTACATAACACACATAACACAACAAATCAACATATAACAAAACAACACACACAGGTAACAAGGTTACCACAAATGTAAAAATAATAATAGGGAGAAAAGAATAAGATGAACAAAATGAATGAATTGTGCGAAATGGAATTAACAGGTCGTTACGAGGAGAAACTTTCTGCTCTGAAAGCGGAAATCAGTGCAGCAGATGAGTATATCAGGCAGGATAACAGTGACCTGACGGAATTTGAGAACCGATATGAGCGTTTAGATATCCCGTATCGTGTAAAAAGATTTCTGGATGACTATATTGCGTGTATGCAGACAAAATATGAACGTCTTGCAGACCTGTGCTATCTGGCGGGAGAACAAGGATTATAAAAAAAATCTTGTTTTATCTGTCGAAATAAAGTATTGTAGTAATATACTATATTTACGACAGATAAGGAGAAAATGCGTTATGTACAGAAAGAAAAATTTTATAAGTCTGGGAATGAGCCTGGTTCTGGCAGCAGGAATTACGGTAACACCTGTAACAGCAGCAGATTTCACAGATGGTACAGTTTCTGAATTTAATTCAGATGATGCAACAGAATTTGATGTACAACAGGAAACTGCGGATAATGCGGAGTTTGCATCAGATACAGAGGATAGCATTTCGGACAAAGCAGGTTCAAATGAAGCAGATTCAGACGAAGAAGTCTTTGCAGAGGCTGTAATTCCGGACGAAAACGGTGCTGTGGATAACAGACAGCTTCTGGAGAAATATCTGAATGACATTCTGTACGGACAGGATCCGGACACACAGCCAGCAGCTTCTCTGGGTGAGGATGTACTGAATGGACAGCAGCAGACCTTATATGAGGAACTTAAGAGTAAAATCAGCGCAGTGGCATCGAAAGGTGGTTCTACCAGGTTTAAAGTCAGTTCAGATCTGGGACTGACCTGGCAGACAACAGCAAGCGGTAATGCGCTCAAAAGAGAAGTAGCCGCACACCTTAATGAACTGGATATTTCAAAGATTATCGATTGCCTGGCTGTAGATTGTCCATATGAATTGTACTGGTACGAAAAGACTGCAGCTACTACTTGGCAGTATGGTTACAGCACAAAGGCAACAGGAAACAAAACAACTGTAAAAATTGAAAATCTTTCCATATCTATGCCGGTGATCAGCAGTTATGCTTCCGGTAAATATAAAGTAAATGCAGGGATTGTACAGCTTGCAAAAAGTGCAGCAGAAAATGCCAGAATGATCGTAAAAGAATTTCAGGGTTATACAGAGACAGAAAAGCTGTACGGATATAAAGAAATGATCTGCTACCTGACTTCCTACAACGATGATGTGACGGAGGATGATGAATACGGAGATCCATGGCAGTTAATCTATGTTTTTGACGGAGATGACAGTACTAATGTGGTCTGTGAAGGTTATTCCAAGGCATTTCAGTATCTGTGCGATCTCAGTGACATTACCTGCTATACAGTGACCGGTATAATGAATGGCGGTACAGGTGAAGGTCCTCATATGTGGAATATTGTGGCAAATAACGGTAAATATTATATGGCAGATATCACAAACAGCGATGAAGGAACAGTTGGAGAAGACGGAGGTCTGTTTCTGGATACTCCGATTTCAGGAAGTATTTCCCGGGGCTATACATATGCGACAGACAGTGCGAATATATATTTTGCATATGACAAAGAAGCAAAGAGCTTATATGGAACCGGAAAAAATTCCATTCTTTATATGACGCAGGAAACGTATTCTGCTGATGATCTGACTGCAAAACCGGCAAAAACTTCAATTACAGGTATATCAAACAGGACTGCCGGAAAACTTGTGATTACATGGAAAAAGGCAAAGAGTGCAGATGGATATGAGATCTATCGCCGGGCAGGAACCACTAATCCATACGTAAGAGCAGCGGTAATTAAATCCGGTTCAACTACAAAATACATAAATGCAAAACTGAAAAAAGGACATACATATTATTACAGAATCCGTTCATACAGATATGATGAGAATGGAAGAAAGATATACAGCGGCTGGTCAACAGTAAAGAAGCAGAAAGTAAAATGAAATCGGTAATCAGAAAAAGACACAAAGGATAACGTGAATAAAACAATGATGAAAGTACTTTCGTAAAAACAGAGTACACAGTTTCAGGGGATTTTCTTGCCATATGTGGAACATCATGATACAATGAGACACGATATGACAGAGAGAACCCCTGAAATTTTATTATATTATAAGAATATTATAAGAAATTACTCCATAATGCTCTTATAATATAATAAAGCAGTATTTTTATAATGCTGTAAATATCTGGAAAATATGGGAGGAATAAATATAAATGTGTGGAATTGTTGGATTTACAGGTAATCATCAGGCAGCACCTATATTATTATATGGTCTGTCCAGACTTGAATACAGAGGTTATGATTCAGCGGGACTTGCAGTTCGCGACGGCGAAGGTGATACAGAGGTTATTAAAGCGAAAGGCAGACTGAAAGTTCTTGCAGATAAAACTAATAATGGAGAATCTGTACCTGGAACATGTGGTATCGGACATACCCGTTGGGCGACACATGGAGAACCATCTGAGACAAATGCGCATCCCCATATGAGTGATGACGGTAACGTAGTAGCAGTTCATAATGGAATCATTGAGAATTATCAGGAACTGAAAGACAAACTGATCCGCAATGGCTATGAGTTTTATTCATCTACAGACACTGAAGTAGCAGTTAAACTTGTAGATTATTATTATAAGAAATATCTCGGAACACCGGTAGATGCCATTAACCATGCAATGGTCCGTATCCGCGGTTCCTATGCTCTTGCGATCATGTTTAAAGACTACCCGGGAGAGATTTATGTGGCAAGAAAAGACAGCCCGATGATCCTTGGGGTGGAGAACGGTGAATCTTACATTGCATCCGATGTTCCTGCAATTTTAAAATACACCAGAAATGTATATTATATTGGAAATCTGGAGATGGCTCGTATCAGAAAAGGGGAGATCACGTTCTACAATCTGGATGGTGATGAGATCCAGAAAGAGCCGAAAACAATTGAATGGGATGCAGAAGCGGCGGAGAAAGCGGGATTTGAACATTTCATGATAAAAGAAATTCATGAACAGCCGAAAGCAGTTCGGGATACTTTGAATTCTGTACTCAAAGATGATCGTATTGATCTCTCAGAAGTAGGTCTTACAGATGAGGAGATCAAAAAGATCAGCCAGATCTATATTGTAGCCTGTGGCTCTGCTTACCATGTGGGAATGGCAGCCCAGTATGTGATTGAAGATTTGACAAGGATTCCGGTACGTGTGGAACTGGCATCGGAATTCCGATACAGAAATCCGATTTTAGATCCGGAAGGTCTTGTGGTCATTGTCAGCCAGTCAGGGGAAACAGCAGACAGCCTTGCGGCACTTCGTGAGGCGAAACAGAGAGGTATCCGTACACTGGGAATTGTCAATGTGGTAGGTTCTTCCATTGCCAGAGAAGCGGATAATGTTTTTTACACTCTGGCGGGACCGGAAATTTCTGTAGCAACTACCAAGGCATACAGTACTCAGCTGATTGCTTCCTATGCACTGGCAGTGCAGTTTGGAAAAGTCAGAGAACAGATTACAGAAGAAAAATATCAGGAGCTGATCGCAGAGCTGAAAACACTTCCGGATAAGATTGCCAAGATCATTGAAGATGACAAAGAGCGTATCCAGTGGTTTGCGGCTAAGCAGGCAAATGCCAGGGATGCTTTCTTTATCGGGCGTGGTATTGACTATGCCATCAGTATGGAAGGCAGCCTGAAGATGAAAGAAGTCAGTTATGTACACACAGAAGCTTATGCGGCCGGAGAACTGAAACATGGCACAATCTCTCTGATTGAGGACGGAACTCTTGTGATCGGTATTCTCACGCAGAATCATCTCTATGAGAAAACAGTCTCCAATATGGTAGAATGTAAGAGCCGCGGTGCATACCTGATGGGACTCACCACATATGGACATTATAATATAGAAGATACTGCAGATTTCACAGTTTATATTCCGAAAACAGATCCACACTTTGCAACTTCACTGGCAGTTATTCCTTTGCAGCTGCTTGGCTACTATGTCAGCGTAGCCAAAGGCCTGGATGTAGATAAGCCGAGAAATCTGGCTAAGAGTGTAACTGTGGAATAGTGCCGGTTCACCAGTAACGAAAACAATATAATATGTAGCGTAATGCCACAGACTGTAAAGGATTAATACGGTCTGTGGCATTTTTTTTCAAAACCCCAGAATCTCATAAAATAGATCTGATTTTGAATAACAGAAGGATGTTCCGGTTTCAGTGTTCTGGCTTTCCGGTGAAATTCAAAAGCTTCTTTGTGCATTCCGGATTTGTCCAGACATACACATAATTGCAGAAATGGTATGAAATTATGGCAGTCCGGAATATAGAATCCTCCGTTTTGGCTGTTGTCCGGTGCAAGAAGTGCCTGATGATACCAGTGAGCTGCCATGGAAAAGTTCTGTTTCATAAAAAATATTTTCCCAATCTCACAGCATATTTCGGCTCTTGGAATATCTGACATGAAACTGTGAAACAGTATCTCAAGAGCATACTGGTCATTGCCTGATGCCTGATAACAATAGGAGAGAACCAGACAACTGTCCAGTCTGTTTTCAATCCAGCCGTCCGGCTCTTTCAGAAATTTTTTCAGAACACAGATGGCATACTCGTATTGCTTATGATAAAAAAGTTCCCGGCCATAATAAAATAAGTCTCTGGGTTCCAGAGGCTCTCCTTCTTCGATCATCTGTTGATAGATGTGCAGATTTCGAAAGGAAGAGCAGGGTTTTATTTTGCGATGTTCAATCTGTATGGGAGAATAAAGGATGTTCCCGGTGGGAATGATGGATTCATGAACTCTTCCCCGCCATCTGAAATTTCGGGAAGTTTTTAAGATGCGTTCTCTGTAACAGGAGAATGCAGCATGATTCCATTCATCGAAATCTGTGACATAATCCATCATAACCATATCTGTGTTCGGACTCAGTGTTTCTTTTAATTGTTTTAGTCTGTACAGATTTTCCTGAGTGATCATGTCGTCTGCATCCAGCCACATCCAGTAATCAGTACTGACTTTTTCCGAAATAAAATTCCGGGCAGCAGAAAAATCATTTTTCCATGGAAAATCATAAACTTCTGCTGTAAATCCTCTGATAATTTCTTTGGTCCTGTCTGTAGAACCGGTATCACAGATAAGAATTTTGTTTACAATTTCTTTCATGGGTTTCAGGATACGCGGCAATACTTTTTCTTCATTTTTTACAATCATACAAAGGCTGAGAGAAATCATGGAAGATAATTTAAAGCACCTTTTGAGAAAATCAGGAGGAGCATTTGCCCCTCCTGGGGTTTAAGTTGCAAGAAGTCCGGCTGCGCGGAGATTTGCGAGAAGCTGATTAAACTGGGTTACAATATCTGTCTGACCTGTGGCATCTGCTACGGCCGCTGCCGGAGCTACAGTACCG
>OBWW01001457.1_pt1 | contig 10411 bp, 9 predicted proteins | sample 1538091 | NCBI WGS metagenome assembly OBWW01 (sample SAMEA2580125, study PRJEB22360) | human gut metagenome | biome: human gut; feature: human-associated habitat; material: faeces | place: Denmark | collected 2008/2010 | reverse complement strand
AAAAAGACACGGCTGGCTGCCGTGCCTTCAACCGTAAATACATTGTAATAGGAGGAATATCAGTGATAAAGAAAAAAGAAGAAACAGACAGCTTGGCCCACACAAAATGGAACTGTAAGTATCATATAGTCTTACCGATAGTAATCTCAATCACACAGGGATTTACCTCTATTCCAAAGGCAAAATCATGATTCATTTGACCTTTGACTATAAAACCGATGAAAAATGCACCACACCGGGCCAATATTTGAAGTATCACCGGACATTCCAGGGACTTTCCACACGAGAACTGGCGGAAAAGGTGGGCATTGTGCCCGCGACATTGGTTCTGTATGAAAATGACCGGCACCCCATCAAGCACAGCACAGCGGTAGCACTTGCAAATGCGCTGGGGATTGACCGCAACAGGCTTCTGGACAAATATACCGCCTTTGTAGATTACCCGTATTCCTCCCTTTTGAAAAAGGTACGGCAGGATCTTTCCTTAACTCAAATACAAATGGCTGAGTTGATTGGGATAGGCCAAACGTCTTATTCTGGCTGGGAAAGAGAAATCCGCGTTCCGCGCCGTAAGGAGTACGATAAAATCCTTGCCGCACTGGAAAAGCTAAGGGTAAATGTGGATACATACCTTTGCCAGTCAGCTTCTATCTGAGTGTAAATCGCACATTTGCGGCACTGTTTCCTTACATATATAATAGAAGCACAAAGGAGGAGTGCCAAATGAGAAAGCGGAAATTAAAGATATTTCTTACCCCTACGGAAAACAGTATCGTCATACAGAGCCTCAACCACCTGCGCAATACCATGCTCCGGGAAAATCGGGATACCGGCTGCCTGGATGAACTTCTGCTCAAAGTGATGTGCGCCCCGGTGAAGAAGATGTAAAATTACATATCGGCACCCTATGGGCCGCTTATTCTTTTCAGAAAGAGTAAGCGGCTTTTTTCATGCCCACCTTTCGGATTTTCCGCGTACATAGCCGTCCGTCCTGCCAACGGGCGGCTAAATCTATGAAAAAGGAGGACATGAAAATGCCGGAACAAAGAAGCCGCCCCAGGGATAGCCGCGTGATCGCGCTGGCCAACCAGAAAGGCGGCACGGGCAAGACCACCACGACGGTGAACCTGGGCATTGGCCTGGCGCGTCTGGGGAAAAAAGTTCTGCTCATTGACGCAGACCCCCAGGGCGACCTTACCACCTGCCTGGGCTGGCAAGACCAGGACAGTTTGCAGACCACCCTTGCTACCGTCATGGGAAAGATCATCCGCGACGAGCCTTTTACCGCAGACGAGGGTATTTTGCACCACAGCGAAGACGTAGACCTCATGCCTGCCAACATTGAATTGTCAGATTTAGAGGCCACCCTTGTCAACGCCATGAGCCGGGAGATCACTTTACGCACCTATGTCAACGAAGCAAAGAAAAATTACGACGTAGTGCTCATCGACTGTATGCCGTCCCTGGGTATGATTACGATCAACGCCCTGGCTGCGGCGGACAGCGTGATTATCCCGGTGCAGGCCCACTACCTGCCCGCCAAGGGCATGACCCAGCTTATCAAAAACATCGCAAGGGTAAAAAAGCGGATTAACCCGGCCCTGAAGGTGGACGGGGTGCTGCTCACTTTGGTAGATGGACGTACCAATCTGGCCCGCCAGACGGCGGAAATCCTGCGGCATACCTACGGGAGCGTATTAAAAATCTATCGTTCCGAGATTCCCGTAGCCATCAAAGCCGCAGAGACCAGCGCAGCAGGCAAGAGTATTTATGCCTACGACAACGGAAGCAAAGCGGCTCAGGCTTACGCGGAGTTTTCAAAGGAGGTGTTGGCGGATGGCGAGAAACAGCGCGCTAAACTTCAATCTTCCCTCAGCCGATGATTTGTTTTCCACGGAGGAAGAACGAGTTGAGGCAAGGCTTGAAAAAGTCGTCAACCTTTCTCCTGCGGAGATCAGCGACTTTCCCAATCACCCCTTTAAGGTGCGGATGGACGCGGCCATGCAGGAAATGGCTGAAAGCGTGAAGCAGTACGGCGTTTTGGTTCCCACCCTGGTGCGCCCCAAGCCGGGGGGCGGCTATGAAATGGTGGCCGGACACCGCAGGAAAAAGGCGGCGGATTTAGCGGGGCTTACGGAAATCCCCTGTATTGTGCGGCAGCTCACCGACGATGAAGCCACGATTATCATGGTGGATTCCAACTTGCAGCGGGAGCAGATTCTGCCCTCGGAGAAAGCGTTTGCCTATAAGATGAAGCTGGACGCGATGAAACGGCAGGCCGGACGGCCCTCAAAAGAAAATAGTGTCCCACTGGGACACCATTCTATTGTGGGGAAATCCAGAGAGTTACTTGCAACAAATTCGCCGGACAGTAATACCCAAATCCAGCGTTATGTTCGCCTTACCCACCTTATCCCGGAAATCCTGGAGCTGGCAGATAACTCGGTACTCAAAGACCCGGATATGCTGCAAATTGCCCTGCGCCCAGCGGTGGAGTTGTCTTACCTGCGAAAAGAAGAACAGGCCGACTTGTTCGCTATCATGGACGAGATGGACTGCACCCCGTCCCACGCCCAAGCCATCAAAATGCGCCGGATGTCCGAAGCCAAGACCGGCGATGAACGGTTGTCCAAGGACGCCATGGCGGTTATCATGGAGGAGGAAAAAGGCAATCAAAAAGAACAGTTCAAAATCCCAAAGGAAAAAATCAGCCGGTTTTTTGCGCCGGGGACGCCCACGCAGAAGATCGAGGACACCATTGTCAAGGCGCTGGAACTCTACCGCAAACGCCAGCGCAGTTTAGAGAGATAGCCCACTCACAAGGGGGAAGTGCGCCCATTTGCGGGAAAACGCCAGCTTGTGCCGGTTCCCCCTCTCCACACCTCACCCCTTCCAAACAACCTAAACAGCCTAAAAAAGAAGATATTTGAGGAGCCTGGATGTTTATAAAAAGCTCCGGCCTCTTTTCCACAGGCAGACATCGGGCTGCGAGGGAAACCGGGCGGGCCTCTCTTTTTTAGACAGTAACCAACACAAGCCGCAGCACATCGGAAACGGTGTGCTTTTTTTGCGGCCATTTCAAGGAGGTAACACGATGAAAGCATTGAGAAAGCCCCTGTCCCTGTTCATGGCCATGCTCATGTGCCTGGGCATATTCGCAGGGACGGGAACCACAGCGTTTGCCGCAGGGGAAACCATGACGACGTATATGGTAGAGTTCCCCCGTGCCAGCGACCCCAACAAGGCAGGCTGGGGACATTCTGCTATGAATTTCCTGGGCGGATGGTCTACCGGCGAAAATAACGGTTTTACCATCCACACGCAGGATTCCTTTAACGGGAAAGTCATCTACTGTATCGAACCCGGCGTCGGCGTTCATTCCGGCGACCAGTTTACTGGCCGGGGCGAGGATTTCTGGGATGATTACCCGTCCGATCTGAACCCCACTATTCCACCGGACACCATCAAGGAATATATCGGGCGGATTATGACCTATGGCTGGCAGGGTAACGCCAGCACCTCATGGATGACCGATGACCCGGAGGACGCCAGCAAGATGGCCGGGGCAATCGCCACCCAGCTTCTTGTCTGGGAAACCGTCGTGGGCGAGCGCGACAGCCAGTTTAACCATGTGGACGCCAACGCCCAGGGCAAGAACAATATCGCTGAATATATCAGCCCGGAGAATCCAATTTACAACGAGATCTTCAGCCAGTATTCCGCTATTGAGAGCGCGGTAAAACGCCATACCATGCTGCCCAGCTTTTTCAGCAGCACCGCAGACGCCGGGGCCTACGAGCTGAAATGGGACGGCCAGCAGTATTCCCTCACACTCACGGATACCAACGGCGTGCTGGGAGATTACACCTTTACCAGCAATATTACCGGTCTGAACTTCTCTGTGGACGGCAACCAGCTTACCATCACTTCCAGCCAGGCCATCAAAGGCTCTGTAACGGTGAAAGCAGAGAAAATCTCTGCCCAGCGCAGCGGCGTTGTGGTTTGGACGGATGGCATTACCGGCGGCGGCAAGCAGGACTTTGCCACTTACGGGGAAACCGTTTCCGACCAGATGGTAGGCTATCTGAACCTGGAAGTGAAAACCGGCAATATGAAGCTGATTAAGACTTCCGAGGATGGACAGGTAGCCGGGATCAGTTTCACCATCACCGGCGAGGGGTACAGCGCCACCAAGACCACCAATGAGGCGGGCGAGATCGACATCTCCGATCTCAATCCCGGCGTTTATACCGTAACCGAGCAGTCGATTGATAAGTACGAACCCCAGGAAACCCAGCGTGTGACCATCGTCAGCGGCCAGACTGCTACCGTGAATTTCAACAACAAGCTGAAGCGCGGCAGCCTGGAAGTGACGAAAACCAGCGAGGACGGGCTGGTGGAGGGCATGACCTTCCACTTGTACGGCACATCCCTCTCCGGGCAGCCGGTGGATGAGTATGCTGTGACGGATTCCAGCGGTGTGGCGCGTTTTGAAAACGTGTTGATCGGCTCCGGCTATGTGCTGGAGGAGGTGGATACCCCCATCCGTTATGTGGTGCCGGATTCCCAGACAGCTACCATCGAGTGGAATGAAGTTACCCACAAGAGTGTGAACAACGTGCTGAAGAAATTCCGCGTCACCGTCACCAAGAGCGATGTGGAAACGGGCGCGCCCCAGGGCGACGGTTCCCTGGCCGGCGCTGTGTATGGGCTGTATAAGGGAGATACCCTCATCGACAGCTTCACCACGGACGAAAACGGCCAGTTCACCACTGGATATTACGTCTGCGATTCGGATTGGACCGTGCGTGAAATCAGCCCCAGCGAGGGCTACCTGCTGGATTCCACCATCCACAAGGTGGGTGCGGAGCCGGAGCTTTATACCATTGAGCTGAACGACACCGCTAACGACGTGACGGAGCAGATCATCAAAGGCGACATCGCTATTATCAAGCATACCGATGACGTGCGTCCGTAAGGGCGTATTGATAATGCCTAAAGAGGTACTGGATTGGAGAGAAATCCAGTTGGTTAGCCGCCTAACCCGGAATCGAAAGATAAAGGGGACAAGAGCATGGCGGAAAAGCATATACGTTTGAAATCAGTGTATAAGCGGGATATGCGAGACCAAAGGCGTGGCATGGTTAAGGCTAAACTGCTTTAAATCCAGTTTCTTTGCTCTAAGTGTGGAGATGTGCGAAGACTGATTGCGCACATGGACAATTTCTATCAGTGAAACCGTTGTCGTCACTGATACTCTCTGAAAATGTCCCGGCATACAGGAAGTATGTAAAAGGAATGAACGGAAACCTAAACCACACCCAATGTATCAATACGACTAAACGGAGATTGCCTAAACCAGAACGCAGAAATGCTATGTGTAATGCCCTATGGCGATAAATCCCAAGTGTGAAAAGCGAGGGAGATGACACTGAATATCCGGCATGGCAACGGAGCCGCCATAGTAGTCCGAGTGCGGGAAAGCCGCATACATGGCGAAGGGCGGCAGGTCATTCTATTGATAATCGAATGGAGGTATGCGAAATGCAAAAAGCTGAAACGGTTTTATCAATACTAAAGCAAAAATCCAAACAAGATGAATCACACCGGTATGACCGTATCTACAGAAATCTTTTCAATGAGGACTTCTTTTTGCGGGCATATCAAAAAATCCATGCTAAGCAAGGCAATATGACGCCCGGAACAGACGGGACAACCATTGACGGTTTTAGCAGGAAGCAAATTTCTCAACTGATAGAACTGCTCAAATGGGAACGCTATCAACCAAAACCTGTCCGAAGGACATATATCCCCAAGAAGAACGGTAAAATGCGACCTTTGGGTATCCCTGCCTTTGCTGACAAGCTGGTACAGGAAGTAGTACGGCAGATTTTAGAGGCAATCTACGAGCCAATTTTCAGCGATAATTCGCACGGTTTTCGGCCTAATAGAAGCTGTCACACCGCACTGTATCAAATTAAAAGCACCTGTAGGGGAACCAACTGGGTAATTGAAGGCGATATCACCGGGTGCTTCGACCATATCGACCATGAAATATTGTTAAAGATACTCTCGAAGAAGATTGATGACGGTAGATTTCTTGAGCTTATTCGGAAATTCCTGAAAGCCGGATATTTGGAATTCAACCAGAAGTACAATTCGCTGTCGGGAACACCGCAGGGCGGCATCATCAGCCCCATTTTGGCCAACATTTATCTGCACGAGTTTGATAAGTTCATGGAAGGAATATCTGCTGAATACACCAAAGGGAAACAGCGGAGACCATATCGTGAATATCAGATTCTCCAATACAAACGAAACCGTGCAAAAAAGAAAGGCAATCAGGAACAAGCGGATGAGTACCTGCGGCAAATGCAGAATATCCCTGCCTTAGACCCTATGGATAAAAACTATCAGCGTGTAAAATATGTGCGCTATGCGGACGATTTTGTGGTCTGTATCATCGGCAGCAAGGCAACAGCGAATGAAATCAAGGAAAGAATTGCAGGTTTCATGCAAAAGGAACTTCATCTTGAATTGAGCCGGGAAAAAACGAAAATCACCAATCTGTCGGATAAACGAGTGCGTTTTCTGGGATACGAAATTACAAAATCTCAAGAGAACACAAAGCAAGTGGTTGATTCAATCGGTCGAAAGAAACGCTCTGTAAACGGTACAATTCAGTTAGTTGTGCCGGGAGATGTTATTCGGGAAAAGCTCAAGCCGTTCATTAAAAAGGGAAAACCCTATCAGGTGGGGGCACGAGTTAATCTGCCCGTGATTGAAATTATCAGTCAGTACAACGCAGAAATCAGAGGGCTTTACAATTACTATTGCTTAGCAACGGATGTCAGCACGAAAATATCCACATTTCAGTATTATCACTATTTCAGCATGATTAAGACAATCGCCCGAAAGGAAAAATCATCGGTCAAAAAGGTTATTCAGAAATATGGAATTGATGTTCCCAGAAAAAATGGAACTGGCACCATGCGTATTGTTGGTATCAGATACAATACGAAAGAAGGCCCTAAAACGATGACCTACTTCAATGACAGTCTAAAAAAGGTTAGCCGACCTGCCGGAGAAATCTCCGACCAATTCGGACAGGTATTAAAGGGTGGTCAGTTAATGAAAAGGCTCAACAGTGATGTATGTGAATTATGTGGAGCAGAACATTGTGCCTTGGAGATTCATCATGTAAGGAAGCTTAAGGACATTGTGAAGAAATACCGAAAACGTGGAACGCCTATGCCTAACTGGGTATGGCTGATGAGCTATATGAAGCGCAAAACGCTCGTCTTATGCCATGACTGCCACGTCAATCTTCATAATGGAACTTTGTAAAATGCTTTAGGAATGGCTGGGGAGCCGTATACATCGAAAGGTGTACGTACGGTTCTGAGGGAGGTTCTCGGAAATCCTGTCATAGAAATATGATAAGGCGTCCGGTTCCTACCCTACGGGGAAACCCAGATCGAAACCCCGGAATCCGGCGCGGAGTTCCAGGTGTTTTTGAAATCAGCCGGCAGCTATGAAAATGCCAAGGAATCCGAGCGCGATGTTCTTGTCTGCGATGAGAACGGCTTTGCTCAGTCGAAAAAGCTGCCCTACGGCACCTATATCGTCCGCCAGACCAAGGGCTGGGAAGGCCGCGAGCTGATGGACGATTTTGAAGTGTATATCGCCCAGGATGGCCAGACCTACCGCTACCTTATCAACAACGCCAATTTTGAGAGCTTCATCAAGGTGGTCAAGGTGGACGCGGAAACCGGCGTCACCATTCCCTATGCGGGGGCCGGGTTCCAGATTTACCGCCCGGATGGCAGCAAGGTGGAAATGACCTTCACCTATCCGACGCCCACCACGATTGATACGTTCTACACCAATTCCGAGGGCTATCTTGTCACCCCGGAAAAGCTGGAGTATGGCTCCGGGTACTCTCTGGTCGAAGTCCAGGCCCCCTACGGCTATGTACTGGACAGCACCCCGGTTTACTTTGATGTGACCGAGGACAATTCCAGCGAAGAAGGCGGCGTGACAGTGATCGAAGTCACCAAGCCCAACATGGCCCAAAAAGGAATCATCAAAGTCAGCAAAACCGGCGAGGTGTTCTCCTCTGTGGCAGAAAGCGAGGGCATTTACCAGCCGGTATATGAGGTGCAGGGCCTGCCCGGCGCGGTGTTTGAAATCACCGCCCTGGAGGATGTCTACACCCTGGACGGCACCCTGCGCTACTCTGCGGGCGAGGTAGTGGACACCATCACCACCGGCGAGGACGGAACTGCTCAGAGCCAGCCCCTCTACCTGGGCAAGTTCCAGGTGAAGGAAATCCAGTTCCCTCACGGCATGGTGGATACGGGCGAGAACGTCACCAACGTGGAGCTGGTGTACGCAGGCCAGGAGGTGGAAGTCACCGAAACCTCTGCCAGCTTCTACAACCAGCGCCAGAAAGCTCTTGTGACGCTTGACAAGGTGCTGGAGCAGGATGAAACCTTTGGCATTGGCATGAATGGCGAAATCTCCGCCGTAACTTTTGGCCTCTATGCCCAGGAGGACATCACCGCAGCAGACGGTTCCGTGATCCCGGCAGACGGGCTTCTGGAGATCGTTTCTGTGAATGAGAACGGCCAGGCCGTTTGCAGCACCGACCTGCCTTTCGGCAGCTTCTACCTGAAGGAGCTGTCCACCGACAGCCATTACCTGCTGAATGGCGAAACCTTCCCGTTTACCTTTGAGTACGGCGGGCCTTCCATTGCTGTGGTGGAGATTTCTGCCAATGATGGCGAGGCTGTCATCAACGAGCTAATCCGCGGCGAAATCAAGGGCCTCAAAACTGACGAAAACGGCACGGGCCTGGGCGGGGCCGTCATCGGCCTGTTTAAGTCCGATGAAACCGAGTTTACCGCAGAAAATGCCCTGGCCACCGCCACCTCAGCGGAGGATGGCAGCTTCTCTTTCACCAATGTGCCTTACGGTGATTGGGTGCTGAAAGAGCTGGAAAGCCCGGAAGGTTTTATCCTCTCCGATGAAGTGATCCCCGTTACCGTGGAGGAAGATGGGCAGGTTGTGGAAATCTCCCTTGCCAATGAGCGCGTGTATGGTGATCTGCGGCTCACCAAGGTGGATAAGGATTATCCCGATAACAAATTGACGGGCGCTGAATTTGAAGTGTACCGCGACACCAACGGCAACAAAGAACTGGACGAGGGTGACGAGCTGCTGGGCAAGCTGGAGGAAACCAGCACCGGCATTTACGAGATGTCCCACATCCTCTACGGCGGCGTGTTCGTAAAGGAAACCAAAGCGCCGGAGGGCTTTTTGCTGGATGAAAACGCCTACTATGTGGAGATCATCGAAAACGGCAAGATTTACGAGGTAGAGAACGAGGCCGGGATTGGCTTTACCAATATGGCCCAGACCGGTTCCCTGCGGATTGAAAAGACGTCCAGCGACGGCAAGGTGGAGGGCTTCTCCTTCCGCGTGACCGGGGCCAACGGCTACGACCAGACTTTCAAAACCGATAAAAACGGTGAAATCTTCATCGAGGGCCTGCGCGTGGGCGATTATACCGTGTCCGAGGTGGCGGACGGGGCCAGCGCCAACTATGTGCTGCCTGCGGATAAAAAGGTGACGATTCTGGCGGATAAGACCACCGTGGCGGAAATGCACAACGAGCTGCGAGATACCCCGAAAACCGGCGACGACAGCAAGCCCTGGCTGTGGGTGGCCCTCATGGGCGTGTCCGCTATGGGGGCTGCCGCCCTGGGCGTTGCGTCCTATGTAGGCAAACGCAGGAAGGACAAAAACACCGCTGAATAACAGCGGCTGAAATTGTGTTAGGAGGAATTGACTATGGAATTAAAAACGATCATTGCCATCGGGCTTGTGGTATTCATCATCGGCGGCCTGATTTTCCTGAAAGTCAGAAGCCGGAAGAAGTAACCAGCCAGGGGCGGCCATGCGGAGCCGCCCCTTTTACATACCAAAAAAGAAAGGAGCTTTGCAGATGAGAGAACGATTTGAACAACGGCTGTTCCGCATCTTTGCCCAGGCTGGTTACTCCCCGGTGCAGCTTCTCACCGTCACCCCGGAGGAGATGGTGGAGATCCCCGGCATTACTGTTCCCAACATCCGGGCGGTGCTGTGCGTTCAGAATAAGGTGCTGGCAGACCGGAATAAAGTCCGCAGCGGCAGGCTGGTGGAGGAACTGCTGAGAGAAGCCGGGGAAAGCAGGTGCGGCCATGAGTGAACAGCACCTGCTGGATATACTGGCGGCCCGGCATGGCTGCTTTATCTCCGACTTAAACCTCACCCCCTTCCTGCGCAGGGCGGCCCTGTCCGATTTGTGCGGGATGGATGAGAACGGCTAACCGCCCGCCCCCCGGCAGGGGGGGGGGGCGGAAAACAG
>OBWW01001454.1_pt1 | contig 10451 bp, 7 predicted proteins | sample 1538091 | NCBI WGS metagenome assembly OBWW01 (sample SAMEA2580125, study PRJEB22360) | human gut metagenome | biome: human gut; feature: human-associated habitat; material: faeces | place: Denmark | collected 2008/2010 | reverse complement strand
CAAAGCGCATCATCTTATTAAAATCCCGGTCAGACATCCCCACGGAGCGCAGCATGGCAAGCTCTCGCCTGCGGAGCTTGATGTTGGTGGAAATCGTGTTGAACACATTGGCAACCGCAATCAGGGAAATCATAGCGATAAAAACAACCGTGAACAGATTTACAATAAACAGGATATTACGATTCTGCTCCAGTATCGCATGAACATTGTACAAAGTATAGCCGGAGGTAATGCCCGATCCCTCAATTATCTCTTGCATTTTCTCCGTTGACTGTGTAGGATGATCAGACCAAAAGGTCAAGCCTAATTTTGTAGGCGCGTCCAGAGCATCGAACTGCGGTTTCATCTGGTGAGGGGCAACCACCATCAACACGTATCCTTTCACATCAGAGGGTTCTGCGGGCGGCGGGTCCAGCGGGTAGGTATCTGCAAAGGTGGTGTGGATTGTTTTCGTCTGTTCCTCAGATTCAGTTCCAATCGTAAAATCCATGGAACGGTCTGTAAATAGATCAAGCCCGCCGTTATATTTCCCGACGATAATCATTTTTGCATCCTGCCCCGTATATTCCGCTGCGGGCAGGCCGAGGCTTTCGATAAAGCTTTGATAGATGCTGTCCTCAATAAACTGAACATCCAGCGATAGCTTCACCGTTTCACTGGTTGCATCTAAACCTGCGGATTTCTGGTAGCTGTCCCAAAAGTCATTTGTGAGCTCATTTGTATTGACCTTGCAGGTATAGGTGGAAACAGCCTGATCGGTGCTTTTGGTCACTCCGTCAGCGGTTTTCAGGGTATTAGAAAGCTGGGAGAATTCGCTTTCGGTCATATCTCGTGTATAGAGCAGGATATCACCGTCCATTTCAACAGCGGACTGCTCCGCCACCTGATCCAAATAGGTGCCAAAGGCGCTTGATGATACAAACAGCACGACGCTCAAAGTAAGCGACAGGATAATACTGCGATAACGCCGCTTGTTTCTTTTAAAGTTTTTTAACGCAAGTGTTCCCTCTAAACCATAAAGCCGACTTGTGAGGTTAGAGGTTTTTATGGCGTTGGCTTCCACCTTGACCTCATTGGTTTGGCGGATACACTCCATCACGGGTGTACCGGCTGCTTTTTTTGCCGGAATATAGGCTGAAATCAGAATGGTAACCATACTGATAACCGCTGCAGCAGCAAGAGCGGGAACAGATACCTTTAGAGTCAACGGTACGTTGCTGTAAAGAACATTTGCAAAATTTTCTGCCACAATAGAAAGTACAAGTCGAATGCTTGGGATGCCAATCAAAATGCCGATAGGAATGCCAATCGCGCCGATGCAAAGTCCCTCAAACAGCACAGAATTGCGCAGCTGCTTTTCTGTGGCACCTACTGACATTAAAATGCCAAACTGGTGTGTGCGCTCGTTTAAGGAAATGTTGAAGGAATTGTAAATCAGAAACACCGACCCGACCATAATCAGGGCAACCAAAATTCCCCCGACTGAGTAGAGCAGCGCATTAAACATCTTATCTTCCGAAAGCCCCATAAAGCGCAGCACATCATCGTTTAGGACATAAGTGTGGCTCTCGGCCTCACTGCTTACATACGAGCGAAGCTGGCTCGGCTTTTCCAGCGCAACAAACGCACTGAAGCTACTCGCCGGAGACGCCGTATCTGCTGTTGTAATCAACGTATAGCCGGGAGCAGAACGTTCCTCAAAGGCAGGCCTTTGGCAGATGCCGACCACCGTGTAGGTTTTCTCCGCAGTAGGTGTCAGCGTTTCCTCTCCGGAACGATATGAATCGTGTTGGCTCAGTGTTTCATTTCCAGCCTTACGGGTTCCGACCGCAATGGAGAGCGTATCGCCAACCGAGATTTTCACACCACCGTTTGCCGCAATGTGCGCTGGAACCAGAATTTCACTGCTGTTTTCCGGCAATCTGCCGGAAAGAAGTTCAACAGGCAGAGCGGAAAAGGCTTCTTTATTAAATCCAGCAATGAATACATATGGTTTGTCGGGATTTTGTCCACCTTTAAGCATCCCGTAGCCAATGTTTTCAAAGGATGCGATGTTTGAAACTCTGTTATCATCAGCCTGTTCCTGCACAAAAGAGGTATCTACATCTGGAAATGCAACGTGCCAGTTGCCGTACTTCATGATTGCTCCGTTAACCAAATAGGTTTGCAAGGATACGGCAAAGGTGGCAACTGCCGTAATCAGAGCAGCGGACAAAACAACTCCGATAATTGTTACAAGTGTTCGTGTGCGGTTCTTTTTCAGTCCTTGCAGGGCAACTTTATTGAAAATGTTCATTATCGTGCCACCTGCCTCTCATCCCGCACCACTTTTCCATCCGCAATGGTAATAATGCGGTCTGCCTGCAAGGCGATATTTTCATCGTGGGTGACAAGAAGCAGGGTCTGCCCATATTTTTGATTGCTTTCTTTCAGTAGCTTGATGATTTCCTGTCCATTACGGCTGTCCAGACTGCCGGTCGGTTCATCGGCCAGCATGACTGCCGGGGCGTTCATGAGAGCACGTCCGATCGCAACACGCTGCTGTTGACCACCCGAGAGCTGATTCGGCAGATGTGTTTTGCGTTCCTGTAGACCCAGTAATTCCAGCAAATCGTTTAGCCGTTCCCCGTTGACCTTTCTCTTGTCCATCAGGATAGGTAATGTGATGTTTTCTACCACATTTAAAGTGGGGATAAGGTTATGAAACTGATAAATCAGCCCCACCTGCCGCCTGCGGAAAATGGCAAGTTTTTCGTTGCTCGTCGCATATACATCCTGCCCGTCCAAATAGATCTTTCCGCTTGTCGGCACATCAACACCTGCAATAGCGTGAAGCAAAGTGGACTTACCGGAACCGGAAGAACCGATGATTGCAGTAAAATCTCCCTTTTCAATGGTAAGGGTAACATGGTCTAACGCAGTGATCTGGTTATCGCCCCTGCCATAGACCTTGCATAAATTTTCAACTTTTAAAAACTCCATTCTATGAGTCTCCTTTCCCGTGGTTCACCCATATCATAGAACTTTTCACTGACATTCCGGTGACTTTCAAGTGAGAGATCCGTCACTTTGGAAAACGAATAGAAAATACTGCGCCGCCCTGCGGGTAATTTTTGGCGGTAATTGTCCCACCCTGCCGCGTGATAATCGTTTTGCAGAGAGCAAGTCCAATCCCATATCCTGTAGCCTCTGCGTGTTTCCCGCGATAGAACCGGTCAAACAGATGTGGTAAGTCTTCTTTTGCAAAGCCTGCGCCGCTGTCACGAATCGTAATTTCGGTAAACAGCGGATTGTCCTGACAGGCGATCACAATCTTTCCGTCATCGCCTGCGCTTTCCAAGCAATTTTTGAGGATGTTTTGAATGGCCTCCGAAAGCCAGGCGGAATCGCCCTGAATCAATATTTCTTTCGGCACATCCGTTTGCAAAGTGATGTTGTGCAGATCCATAGAAATTAAGAACGGGTGAAGCACACTGCTTATCAGGTCATGTACATCAATTTTCTTTCTCTGAAACACTACGATGCCCGCATCCAGGCGGGATAGTTTCAATAGAGAAGCAAGCAGCCAATCCATCTGTACAAACAGTTCCTTTGTTTCCCGGATCATTGCTTTCCGTTCCTTTTCATCAGGGCTATTCTCTAACAAGGATAAAATCAGGTTTACCGATGTGAGAGGTGTGCGAAGCTGGTGGGCAATGTCAGCCATTGACTCGGCAAGATGTTCTTTTTCCCTTTTCAGCGCATCATTTTGCTCCCGAATGCGCAGCGTCATTTTTGTTATCTCGCTTTGCAGAATGGAAAGCTCGCCCTCATTCGTTTCGCCAATGAACAGGTGGTCAGAATTATGAAGCACAAGGTCAATTTGTTCCGATAGCTTTGCAATACTCTTGTACCGGGCCTTGGTAAACACCAAAAATACAGTACCCAAGGCAGCGGCAGAGGCGAGAGCAAGAATTCCGGCTGCCGGTTGGATGGCAAAGCCTGCTGCGGCAGCGGTGACGGTAATTGCCGTAAACACCACAGCAAACTGCCGTATCTCCCTATTTCGAAACATGTCCATCCCCCAATCGATAGCCTGTCCCACGGACAGTCAGGATCATTTGCGGGTTCGCCGGGTTGTTCTCGATTTTCTCCCGCAGGCGTTTGATATACACGGTCAATGTGTTATCGTTTACAAACTCGCCGGCAGCGTCCCACAATTCGTCAAGCAGCCTGCTTCTTGTGATAATACTTTTAGGATTGTTAATAAACACCAAAAGCAGCCGGTATTCTAAAGCGGAAAGAAAAACCTCGTTTCCGTTCTTTTTCACAACACCGTTTGCCGTATCCACATGAAGCCCGGAGATTTCAAAGGCCGATGGGGAATATCCACTTTTGCGCAGGGCAGTTCTGATTCGTGCAATGAGTTCACGTGGACGAAAAGGCTTGGTGATATAGTCGTCTGCGCCCATGTTCAGTCCGGTAACCACACTTGACTCGTCACCGGAAGCTGTCAGAAAGATAACGGGAATATCCAGTGTTTCTTTGATTTCTGTACAAACCGTAAAGCCATTTCCGTCAGGCAAAGAAATATCAATCAGAGCTAAGTCAAATTTGTGCTCGGCAAGCGCTGCAAGAGCTTCCCCATGTGTAGAAGCGTGGGTTACTGTAAATCCCTCCGATCGGAGCAAAAGCACGAGGTTTTTGGCAATTGCCTTATCGTCCTCAACTAAAAATATCCGTTTCATTTATGTTCACCATCCTTTCGCCGACCATCAATGGGTTTGATGGCCTCTTTAGGAATCATCCATACTCTGCTAAACCGAACAGCACCCTTGATTCTATTTTCTTCACAGAGCTTTTGAACCTAGCGCTCTGTGATACTCCATTTTTCAGCTGCTTCCCGCACAGTCATATATTCCATGTCATCGTATCCTTTCAAAATATATAAATAGTGTATTCGTTCAACCGAATTAAATCAAGACAATAAATCTTGACTTTATCAGTCCATGCAGCCCCTCACTTTTTCCCTAATAGAAGTGAGGGGCATTTCTTATGACTTCTCTCTCGTTGGAAAGGAGTGTACGTCAAGATGAAGTATGGACTTTTTTAATCAATTACCTATGTAAGCACTAACTATGCAGATCGCCTAATGTGGTTGTGGCAAATGCACAGTGGTGCAGTCTGTATCGGCCAACACACAAAAGCTACCCCCAAACTTTAACAGGCTTGGAGGATTGAGAAAAATATTCTGCCATGGGCAAAGCCCCGCCAAACCCGATTTATTTGGAGGGGCTTCAAAGACTCTTAATTTATTAAGCTGTTTTTTATTCATTCCACACTTTTCAGCGAAGTCACCATATCAATATTCTTAAATTTTCTTCCTATGATATGATTCACAAGTATGGTAAACCCAAAGATAAAAGCAAAGCCTATGGCAATGCTCAATACGGGAATGATCGGCGCAATCTCCAAATCCGGCGTTGTCGCTTGAGAAAGTATGATGCGCAGGAGCAAGGAACCGATGACAAAGCCGAAAGGCAGACCGAATATCGTAATCCAAATGTTCTCCCGCAGGATCAATCGTTTCATTTCAGTGCGATAAAATCCCAGAACTTTCAGCGTTGCAAGCTCACGAATTCGCTCATAGTAGTTCATGCGCCCCAGCACCATCATAACGGCAAAGGCAAGCAGTCCAGAGAATACAATCAATATGATCTGAAAGCCCTGCAAAGCCTCCAGAACGATCAGCATATTGCTGCGCATTTCTTCCTTTGTCTCGATAAGTGAAATCCTCGGGTCGCTTTTTAGCTTGTCGAGATCAAGCCCTTGTCCGTCTATCAGCAGCGTTCTGATCAGAAACGGAAGGTCCGACACTTTTGAAAATGCAGTTTTGCTTATATAAACTTCATTTCCGATAGGAAAATCCACGATCTGTGCAACCTTCAGCGGTATGACGATTCCATCGAGTCGTTCCGCCGTGAGCGTATCGCCGACATTTACATTGAGCGCTTCTGCCATTCTGGGAGTAATCAGCGCACCGTCCTGCGGCAAATGTATCGGGTTTCCCTCCATATCCCTGAAGCTGAGGCTTTTTTGCTCCTCGTCCATCACCACAAGATAGGGACTTTGCACATTGCCTCTTTCACCATAAAGAGAAACACTGAACGCCATTGTCGCGTCGATATTTCGCGCGCTGCTCAGCGCATCGTAAATATCGGAAAGCTGCTCGCTGGTTGAAGGGGTTCGAAACTTGATTTCCACGTTATACATCACGGTTTCGTCAAACGCCCGATCGAGCATTGCGTTGATAGAATTCATCAGCCCGAAGCCGCACAAAATCAGGGAAGTGGAGCCGATAATGCCGACAAGCCCCATGAGCATCCGCGCTTTGTTGCGGAACAAGTTCCTTGTCACGATTTTTCCACTAAAGCTTAAGCTGCGCCAAAAGGGCGTGATTCGTTCCAGCAAAATCCGGTGGCCGTGCGCCGGCGGTTTTGGCCGCATCAGCGCCGCAGGTGTCAGTTTCAGCAATCTACGGCAGGAGAGCGCGGCACCACCGCAGGTAACCGCTGCAACGCAGAGGACTGATACGAAGAAATGCGGAGTAAAAGGCGTGACGCCGGTATTGTCTATTGTGTAATAGGTAATCCCGACGCGATACAGAAATTCTGCGATCAGATATCTGGCGGCTGCCCATCCTAAAATCATGCTTGGAATGGTAATCAAAACACCTAAAAGTGCGTACCGAGCCATTATTTCCTTTTTAGAGTAGCCCAAGGAACGCAGTGTTCCCAAATGCTGACGCTGGTTTTCTGTCATACGGGATACTGTAATCCATGTTACGAGAGCTGCCGTCAGGAAAAAAGCAATGGAAAACAGAAGCCCGATTTGCTTTACGCCGGTCATCGCGTCGGCAACCTTGCGATAGCTCGTCTGATGAGAGCGGCTGAGGATCGTGGCGCTTTCAAACACTTTTCGTACTTGATTCGATTGTTCTTCCTGTGAAAGCTTCGATCCTTCACGGATAGTGAGGATGAGTTCATTGTAAGCGATGTCCGGCAAAGCGGACGCGTTTGTATAGGCGAATCCATATTTGTGATAATCGGGCACGGTTAAACCTTCCGGGGCGTAATAAACGTATTCCGCATCCCGGACGATCCCTTTGATCCGCCACTCTTTCTGCGATTCGCCTTCCCGAGCAGTAATCGTATCTCCAACAGACAGCCCATGGGCCTGGGCAAAGCGGCTGTCAAGCAAAAGGGCGTTTGTTTCACTTCCGTCCAGCAGGCTTCCGGCCAAAAGTTCCGGTACATTGATTTTGGCCGCTTCGTCGACGGCGTGAAAATGCAGAACTGAGTTTGATGCTCCGGATAACGCAATATCGGTTATTTTCCGGCGCTGTGCTTCTTGAATATCGGTAAAAGACCGCAGGTGATCCAAATCGGATTCCGATATGTCGGCTTTATAAACCCAATAGTCGGCGAGATTCGCCTCTTCATAATAATCGGCCACTTCGTTTTCAACCGTACTCACATACAGGTTGATGCCGCTGAACAGGGCAATTCCCAAAGAGCAGATGCACACAATGGATAAAAACGCCCAGCGGTTTTCTCTAATATCCCGAAAAATCTTTTTTTGTAGCATTTTTACCATTTGATTCCCTCCAAATCCGCTGGAGAATCTTGTACACTCTCTTTGACTACCATGCCGTTTTTCATTTCAATCAGCCGATCGGCAATGGGCGCTACCAGAGAATTATGGGTAATGATAATGACTGTTTTCCCCATATTCCGGCTAATGTCGGACAGAACCTTCAGAATCGTTTTTCCCGTTTCGGTATCCAGGGCGCCGGTAGGTTCGTCGCAAAGCAAAAGGTCGGGATTTTTGCAGATCGCCCTGGCAATCGCGACACGCTGCTGTTCTCCGCCGGAAAGCTGTGCCGGAAAATTATGGATTCTGTCCTTTAAGCCGACAATGCGCAGGGCCTCCTCTGGCTCCAACGATGATTTGCAAACCTGTTTTGCAAGCTCGACATTTTCCGCTGCGGTTAGATTTGGTATCAAATTATAGAATTGAAAGACAAAGCCGATTTTGTATCTTCGGTAGTCGGTCAATTCCAGATCGTTCATGGCGGAAATATCCTTGCCGCCAAAAAGAATTTTTCCGGATGTGGCAATTTCCATGCCTCCCAAGAGATTGAGTACCGTGGTTTTACCCGCGCCGGAGGGACCAAGGATGATGCAGATCTCCCCCTTCTTTACATGAAAGGAAACCTGTTTTGCCGCGTGAATCGTGACTTCCCCCATACGATAATCCTTGTTTACATGATCAAAAATAATATCACCCATATCAGATCCTCCTTAATATATGTACTATATTTATTTTATTAGTTCATATATTATCAAAAGAGATTTGACTTGTCAATGCCGATATGCTATATTATTTACGGATAAAGTTTATAAGGTTCATATCTTGAGGTGATTGTATTGGATGGGTTTGAGAAAAGAAGAAACGATAAGAAAAAAGCCATCATGCAGACGGCTTTGGAGTTGTTCGACCAATATGGCTTTGATCGGGTAACCGTAACGGAGATTGCGGAGAAAGCGCATGTATCTAAGGTATCCATTTACAACTTCTTTGAGAGCAAAGATAATCTGCGGCGGATCATCATCAAGGATATGCTGGATGACAGCGTCGAAAAAATAAAATCTTTGATTGCAAAAGAAGGAAACTTCATCGAAAAGATAGAGGAATATATACAAATTCGAACTTGGTATTACGGCAAATATACCCTGAGGTTCTTTTTTGAAGCGGTTGAGAGCGACCCGGAGCTTCGGCAATACCTTGAAAATTTCAACGCCGCCAGCAAAAACCTTTTGATGACGTTTATTGAGGAAGGCAAAGATTCGGGAGTTTTTTCCCCGGATGCGTCTAATGACGCAATTGAAATCTATATTGATATGATTCAGACGTATTTGATGCATAATAAGGAAATTCGTGATCGGCTTGAACACAACCCTGAATTGGCAAGAGAAATAAATATGCTGTTCCTGGATGGGCTGATCCGAAACATGGAGGAATAAAGGATGAACAGTTCCAGAAATTCTATTTCTTCATAAGGCTTCCAATTTAAAATAAAAGGAAAATCATTTCAATAAATTTCAGATGCTATTTTTCTAAGAGAAATCATACCTTTCTAAAAATACCGATTGAAAACTTTTTCCATCTAAAATCTATACAGTATCATCGGATATGATTTCAGAAAATCTGCCTCGATACGCGGTTTGCGTACGGGGTTTTATTATATCTCATGAATTTTGTCGGCCGCAGATATTGTGATATTTATTCCATATGTATCATCTGACGTGCAATTCTTTGCCGAATTTGTTTTTGTATTCTTTCCGGCCCTAATACTTCCACCACCGGGCCGAAAGACAGAATACGAATGAGCAGCTCGGTTTCCTCCATGATGTCATAAAAGATTTCACAGACATGACAGCCTTTCTCCTCATCGTATACTGTCTGTTTATCATAAGAGGCAAACTGAAGCATACAGCGCTCGGGTGCATCGTGTTCCTTAATAGCAAACACATATCTGAACCACACCGCTGATTCTGGTTGACAAATCGAAGCTGGTACTGTAAAATAGCGGGTAACGGTTTTCCGTAAATTGATTGGAAAAGGATTGATTGTTATGTTGGCGACTGGGGGAAACAAAATCGAATAGCAATCAACCACATGGCTAAAAAGATATTTTCTGCCGTGGTGATTCTGCCACGGCATTTTTGTGCCCTTTTTAGCCGATTCACGATCAAAAAGGAGAATATTTTGAGCGAATTGTTTACCATAATTCAGAATGAAAAATGCTGGATGGAGCACACTGCGATCCGGCAGCTGGAAGATGTATCGAAGCTTCCTGGTGTAGTGCGGGCAGTAGGGCTCCCTGATCTGCATGCCGGAAAAAATCCGATCGGCATAGCGGTGGAAACAGAAGGGATTCTGTACCCCCACCTGATCGGAAACGACATCGGCTGCGGGATGGGCCTGTTTGAGACGAACTGCGCCCTCAAAAAATTCAAGCAGGAGCGTTTTGTCACAAAGTTGAACCATATTCGGGCTTTGGAGGACTTGCCCACCGAAAACCCTTATCCGGAGGAAAGCCCCATCTACGACCTTGGCACCATTGGCGGCGGCAATCATTTCGCCGAGTTTCAAACGGTGCATGAAGTTCTGGACGGGGATGTGTTTGAACAGCTTGGCATTAATAAGAATCAGCTTCTGCTGCTGATTCACAGTGGTTCGAGGGGATACGGCCAGCGGATTCTCAGTGAGTTCTCAGGCCTCGGCGGGCTTTCTGCGAACAGTGAGCGGGCGCAGGCTTACCTGGCAAAGCACGACGATGCCCTCTTATGGGCAGAGCGCAACCGCCGTTTGGTAGCCGAAAAGTTGATGGGGTACGTCGGCTATTC
>OBWW01001453.1_pt1 | contig 10460 bp, 20 predicted proteins | sample 1538091 | NCBI WGS metagenome assembly OBWW01 (sample SAMEA2580125, study PRJEB22360) | human gut metagenome | biome: human gut; feature: human-associated habitat; material: faeces | place: Denmark | collected 2008/2010 | reverse complement strand
CTTCGAGCTTCTCTTCGTACTGAGTATAGAAGTCGTTGTCAGCTAAGACCTGGTCGATTAAGTCGTTGGTCTTGTCGTCACCTAGTGTGATCGTACACTGCTCATTGAAGATGATACTTGCCAGGCGGCGCGCTGCCATCTTCGTGACGTTAACGCTAACCAAGTCCCGATTCATCGTTTGACCGTAGCTGTTTAAGTAGCTCACACGGCCTAAATCGTCCTTGTAGTAGCTCTTAGCCACATTGATACGATCGTATTCGTCGCTAGCAATTGAAATGCGGGGGTCATCCGTAATGTTTGTAAGTTGATTTACCATTCCGAGCCTTGCGCCTCCTTTCCTAAACAAATTTATAATCGTGCTGAATACACTCAAGTAATCACCTCCCCCACTTCAGGCCGAAGGCCATTTCATTGTCAATGCAAACATATTTAAAGGAATCTACGGTGTGATCATCGATCTTAATAACTTTTGGATCGTCACTTTGCAGTGTTTTCTCGTCCCATTGATATTTTCGATGTTCTTCAATAAAGATTTGATTGCTGTCATTGTTCAAATAGTAAAAACGACCCTGCGCAAGCAAGTCCTGCACACGGTCGACCATGTCGACATTCTTTAGCTTTTTAACCTTGTGCCAATGAACGCCATAATCGTTATAGAACTGATTATCCAACGCACCTTCAGCGGAATCGATCGTCAGCTTACGAGGCTTCATTCCAATCCACTTCGTTGTCTCTTGAATAAAGTCGTGAAGGTCTTTGGCCAGTTCACTAGGCGGCTTCTTGTGTGACCTTCCTTGTGGTGAGTAGTAGTAAGTCCGTAGCAAGATCACCTTGCGTTTGCGCGTTAATCCATAAGCACTACACGTCGTGGCAGATATTTCGTGGCCTGTATCAGCAGAGTAGTACACATTAATGATCGGATCATCGTCTGGTAGCTCTTGCAAGGGGTGGAAGTTATCCATGTTGTACACGTTAGTGCCAAGACCGACAACCTCGCCCAGATACAGCCAACGGTAGTAGTCATAATCGTTAGCTTTGTACTGTTCGATCATCTTAAGCTGCTGGTCGGTCGTAAAGCCTAATTCATCGTCAAGATACGTCGACGTGTCAACCAAGAAATCCGGATCCTTCTCGCATTGTGCAATCCACTCGTTAATCCAGTCGTAAGGATTTTTAGGCGGGTTGTATGAGTAGTACACCGTCACATGATCTAAGTAGCTAGGCTTCTGACGGATAAAGGTCGGGTTTGCCTGGTCGAACACGTCTCGGCCTTTAAAATTTGCCGCTTCCTCGTACCAAACAGCAATCACGTTATCTACAATGTTGGACTTGAGCTTCATCGGGTCATCCCCGCCGTAAAAGTAAAAGGTTGACCCGGTTCGCTTGTGAGTGATCCTCAACGGCGATTTATAAAAGCTGTACTCACCGTCTAGGTCAAGCATCGATAACGCCCATCTGATTTGGTTATATACGGAGTCATGTAAGTAACTCGCATTCTCTCGTACACATATCACACTGACCCGCTTGCCTAGTTGCGTCCAATGCTTAACCTTAGTAACTAATCGTAAACTGGTCACTGACGATTTAAACGACCCACGTCCACCCTTTGCGATGATATACGGTTTATCGGAGGTCCAAAGCTTGTAAAAATGTGGATTAATCATGCGGCTCATTTTAATCACCGCCATTATCGTCACCTCCGATGTCATCGATAAGCGTTGTCTTATCCTTGCTGTCGTTGTCGCCACGTAGCTCTTTAGCCTTCCACTCTGTTATGCTAGCTTCAGCTTCAAGTTTCCGTTTCCGTGCAATAGCAAGTTTTCGTTCTTCCGGTGACAACTCGCTATCATTGTACTTGTCACGCCAATTGTTCTTTAGCCAAAAAATCATAGCGGTGGTATTGCCGCTCATAGCTTTTTGGAATAGTTTGCGCTCAACTGCATAGTTGGCAGATTCATGGCCTATTTTTAAAGCCTGTCTAATCTGTGTAAACCGTTGTTTCCACTTGTTCAAAGTGTTAATACTAATGCCCATGTTTCCAGCTATTTGTTTGTCTGTCAGACCGTTCCTTTTCCAGCCCTCTAATAAAACTAAGTTCTCGTTCTCTAACCACTTTTGGTATCTTCCTCTAGCCATTGCAAGCAATCTCACCACCTTTCATGCAAAATAAAAAGGCAGGTCGTTAAACCTACCTTCGGCTCCTTTCAATTGTATTTTGTTATGAAGCAATCCCAACGGAGCCTATAAATAATCAAGGAGTCGAACCTTGAATTATCTAAAATGCTAATACATATAAAAAATTATTCAGAGATCAATTCAGCTTTCTTACCAGTAAAGTCTTCCCATCGTTTGATAATCACATCAGCATACTTCGGGTCGTACTCCATTACACAAGCGTTACGCCCGTCTTGTTCGCACGCCATAATAGTTGTCCCACTACCGCCAAACAAATCTAGTACCACGTCACCCGACTTGGTACTATTTTTTATTTGATAATCAAATAGAGCAACCGGCTTCATGGTTGGGTGTAAATCAGAATGTTGTGGCTTATCGAAATGCATAACAGTTGTTTGTTTCCGGTCTGAGTACCAGGAATGGCTTCCACCTTCAACCCATCCATACAAACAAGGCTCATGCTTCCATTGATAATCTTGGCGACCCATCACCAAGTTATTCTTTTCCCAGATTAACTGTTGGCGTACTTTCACGCCAACGTCATTCAGTGCCTTATTAAACACCCAGCTGGTAGGAGTGCCTGCCGCATACCAAACATAGCAGGCCGCGCCACTCTTCATATTGTCAAATCCAGCCTTAAATGCTGCAACCAAGAAGTTGTAAAATTCGTCAGTTTCTTGATGATCATTTTTGATCGTCATCTTTGACTTTTGCTTTCCTTCATAAGCTACGTTATAAGGCGGATCCGTCAATAGCAGGTCGCATTGCATTCCCCCTACTAGCTTTTTAACGTCTTCGGTTTTGGTGCTATCGCCACACATCAAACGATGCCGGCCTAACTTGTAGACCTGTCCGAGCTTTGACTTTGGCTCCTCAGGTGGTTCCTCATCGAAATCGTCTTCTTGGGCTTGCTTGTCTTCATCATCGCCTAGCTCCAGATCAAATCCAAAGTCAGACATATCGATATTCATAATATCGTCAAGCTCGTCATCAAGTAGGCCCATATTCCAATCGGCAAGCTCACTCGTTTTGTTATCAGCCAATCGGTAGGCTTTAACTTGTTCCGGAGAAAGATTGTTGGCTACCACAACTGGGACTTCGTTCATTCCTAGCTTCTTAGCAGCCTTATATCTGGTATGGCCTACAATGATAACCATATCTTTATCAACAACTGCCAGCCAAACTCTTTAATGCTGTTTGCCGTTGCTTCAACCGCTCCATCGTTATCACGCGGGTTGTTCGCGTATGGCTTTACATCACCGATCGGCACTTCTTGAACCTGTTCCATAATCACACCGCCTTAAAATAAATTTATTTATGTATCAAAAATACCGACAAACGCCGGTGTGCAAAGGGATTTCATTACTGATGCCACACTATAATTCGCTTTCACGCCGATGATCTATAAACCACCTGGAAGATTTTTGCTTACTAATAAGCTCGCTATACAAAGAGCCCAGCTTCTTGTCATAAGCATGTGCAGCCTTGTAGTAGGCTTTTTTCGCTTCAGGTGAGCCATGTTCTCGCCGCCGAAACTGTGATACCGGTTTATAACCTTTCCCATCCGCCTTTTTTGAAGCGGCACGAGCAAGATAACTCTTGTTGTAATTATCAAATGCTCCTTTCTCCCATCCTTTCGGATTATTCATCTTCCCGGTAGCAATTGCGTCACCGACATGGAGGGTCATTCTGTCCCCAATCCGTGCTTTTCTTTTCTCGTCTTCCGCAGACGTGTGCTTATCAGCGTGGGCCATAAAATCTGCTTGCTTCATCATTGAGGAACGAATATCATTGGCCCACTTAACCTGCTTTGGTGAGCCTTCAAGCTTAGCTAGTTCCCCACCGCTACGGCTACTAGAAGTACCACCGCGATGGGAACTAGATCCTCGTCCACCAAAATACTGTAAATTAATTTCCATTTTCTTCACCCCAACGAATGCAGCTTTTCAGTAATTCCGTTTTCATGACTAATTATATCAAGCTCAGGTGGATAACTGGCGCCAATACTTGGCCCGTAAACGATAAGATGCTGAGGACTCAATCGTTTAATCATCTCATCTAGCCCCATTTGATATGCCTTCCTAGCATCTGCATTTCTGCCAATACCAACTGTCGATACTGCAAGTGTAGCATTGCTCGGCAGGCCGTCGAAGCAATAATCGAAGCTATCTTCCTCAGCCCAGCTAACCGTTGGGACCACCTTAATTCCATTTTGCTGCCAGAATTGGCCTAGCAATCGTGAACGATAGACGTTATAAACCTTCAACACTGCCGGCATATCAACATAGAGCGAGAAATCCGGCGTCAGTACGGCTTCAAACTTACTCAGCAATGGCACATATACCTCTGGGCGTTCCCACAGTCGTTCAAACTGGTAATCGTCTATGAAGAAGTGGAGCGTCTTGTCACTATTGACATGAGTCTTAGCATAGTTGAATGGCAACAGTTCGCCCGTTGGCGGCGTAGTTGCTTGAATCACCGGCATATCATAGTTGCCAACAGTCATAAGCGGATTAAAGATTTGAAGATTATACTTCCGATTTGTTCTTTTGCTCATTCCTGGCTGGCCCCTTTACGTTTGCTCATCCCGTTTTATTATCAGGTTCTTTCGGTGAACAACTATCTTGCTTTTCAAAAGAAATCAAGGCCCGTTTCATATCGTTTCCTACTTTTTCCCAATCGCTATTAGTAAATCCGCCATATGTTTTACTAATATTCTTGTTACTAATATTCTTGTGTCCATTATGTGTAACAAAATTTACTGCTTTGGCTAATATGTTTGGAAGCATAGCAATATCATTAACTGTCTTGATTATTGCATAGGAAAAGTTGCTCATGAGAAATGCCTCCCTACTTTCAAATAAATTTATTTATGTATTAAAAACCGCCGGATGAACCAGCGGATAAAATCTGGCGGCCTGGAATCGAACCAGGCTCCCAATGTAAATTTTGATCGCATCAATTGTTAAAAATCGGGATCTGACCACACGCCAGATAATGATAGCATATCGGTAAGGGAGGCTTATCACCTCCTTTTTATGTTGCTATCATTATGAGCTAAGAGGCGGAGTCGAACCGCCTTCATGCGCTGGGAAAACGTTGTTAAAAAAATCAGTGCCCACCCGGTGGACGTTAGCTCAATCCGCAACCAAAGGAATCGAACCTCTCCGGTGCCGCCAGGCAGCTGCGGTGTACGTAATTAATTATTCTTGAAGGAGGTCACACATCACTGGGGAAGAAACGTGTAAGCTGGTGGAAGAGTTAGATATATCCAACTAATCCACAATACATATTATTGCACTTTACAGTCCTAATGCTTTCCGCATTTCTTCCGGACTTTTTCCGGTTTCTAATTTCCCATCACTAGCATATCGGGAATCAACTCTTCCACACCATACATGACGCGGTACTTCTGCATAATGTCAGCAAACTCACGACACGCACGCCGTTCAGCGATAGGGTACTGATCATTGCCACCAATATGTGCCGCTCTCTTCGCTTGCCATTGCTTCTCACCAGCTTTGAATCGATGCATAAGGATAGTCTTCGATTGTGCCGAGCATCGTTCGATTGCGCAATCCACGCATTCTAACGCCTGCTTGTAGATCATTCCATTGATCCATTTATCTTCCGTATGATTGCGTAATGCACCGTGCACGCCGGTCACATCACCAACTGGTGAACTTATTGACCGCAATGCAATGTACTGGTGCCGAATCCGCTGGTAATTGCGAGGGTGCCGACTGTCGTCCTTCAGGAAGAAGTCGGCGACTGCTTGTGCCGTTTTTTCTTCATCATATGCTGGTAGTAACTCCACAATTTGTCCTCCTTACATCACCATCGCCAAACCGGGATTCCGACTAGCAACCACGCTAAGCCATTAGTAATCACTAACGCCACTAGGACGGCCAGAAGCCACTCGATAAAATCTCTCAAAATCTAACCCCTTCCTAGAATCCCTCGTAAGGCTTTCTGCGCCTTCTTAATCCAGTCATGGTTAATTACTTTGCCACGCTCGCTAAGTGGTGTCAGCGCCAATTCTTGGGCCAATTTGACTGCTTCTTGCCAGTCATCTAAGTCTAGCACCGTGTCACGGTAATCTCTGGGATGGTAGCTGAATGGTTCCACCTTGCTGATGGTCACGATTGGATCGTACCCGCCAAAGGTATCAAGTGATGGCGCTAAGATGGCTACCTCGTTAACTGAGTAGTGTAGGTTGACGTCGAAATCCTTTTGATTCTTAAGTTCTTCGTAGGTCATTGCTGCCTCCTATAATTTTGCTCTCCCGCTCTTAATATCTTCTTCGATCCGATCTAGTCGTTTTAAGTAGATCTCTTTGCGTTTCTTGAAGTCCTCATAGTTAAGGGCTAAATCAAGACCCTGGTCGTGAATCTCACCAATTGACTTAAGGAAAAGAAGCTTTTCATACTCTTGAAAGTACGTCCTGGCCTTTGCCAGGTCTTCGGTTGGATCGACCGTCTTCTTGCCTGCTCTGCGCTCGTATTTCACCATGTTAAGGTAGCAAAACCCGATCGCCAGGACGGCTGGATAATGACCTCGCTCAAACTCGTAAAACAGGTCGTGACCATGCCGGTCAGCATAGTGTTTGGGGCGAATCGTTTCAGTTACCTTCCTCATCAAGCGGTCCTCCATCTTTGTATAGAATGTATTTTATCTGATAATCCTTTAACCCCGTAATGACTTCCAGCTCTGCCGTTGGAAACAGGTATTCACGGTTTAAAAACAGTAGAAAGTTTTTTTGTCCTTCTTTAGGCAACGATCGGTACTTCTTCCGGAACTCGGATCGGATGTCGTTCCACTTCATCCCTTTGTCTCTCATCATCTGCTTTCGCTTGTGTTCGTACGCATGTTGATTCTGTATGGCTCTGATACGGGCTCTTGATCGCCGGACGCGTTCGCTCCGTTCGACCGCCTTTTGAAGCACCAGGAACTCAAACTTGATGTTCGGCTTGCCATTTTGCTCGATCCAATCCACAGTTGAAGGTGAGAGCTCATATCCGTAGCGCTGATATTCATCCCAATCAATTGCCGCTAGCAAAGCCGGCGTCAATAGATTCGCCATTGCTATCCTCCTCATTCAGTGGACGCCCACACATCGGGCAAAAATTAAGCATTCGTTCATAATAAGACACTGCCCCATCGTTACCAAAAGCAACGGTGCCGTTATTTTCAATGGATAAGAAGTCACCACCACCTGCAATAATAGGCATCATGACTTTTTTATCTGGCGAACAGTACGGGCAATTTTTCTGCTTTTTAGTTAGTTTCATAGCTTCCTCCCGCAAAATGGGCAATACTTAATTTTAAAAGCGTCTGTAGGGAATCGCACATCGTTATGGGACGTATCCATTATAATTAAGATGTCATCTTTAAGGCACAAATCAAACGCATCTGTCAGGCCCAAAATGTCTTGGTGATCCTGGCAAACGGGGCACTTTGTTTCATCGGATAACTGTACCTTGTCGACATCTACTTGCACGCGTGAGGTGCTGGTGTCGTTCGATTTCTCGATGTAAAAATGTTGATTGTCGTTCATCTTCATGGCAATTCCCTTCTCAAGACCCCAGACCACGTCTGTGATGTCGTAAACGTCTACTTTATACTTTCCTTCTTCACCAAAGTAAGTAATCTCGAAGTAATGGAAGTCCAGATCACTACTTAGCATTGCCTTAGCGTTTGCTCCCACTTTGCTAAACCAGACAATAAAAACTTCTTTTTCATTGACCTCGTAGTTTAAGTATTTAGCTACCAGCTTCTTAGCATCGCTTTCGAATTTATCTTGATTAAATTCAGTCATTATTCCAACCACCCTTTTCCTCTAGCTGCATGTTGGCCTCTTAATCTCCACTGTTAAATGTGGTTGTTCTGTGTAAAACTTTTTTGCTTCCAAACTGATAATCAAGTTGTCATCGACCCACAGGATCCCGTTTAAGGCGTCCGAAGTCGATTTAATATAATTATCAAGATCCGGTTTTATCGTTGGCCTATGGACTCCTGACAGCCTCCTAGAACGTTCCTTTTTGCTTATGCTTGCCTGGATTGGTCGATAAAATTCCATGCACACCTCTAGCGGACCATCAAACGGATCCAGTCCCCGATCAATCATCTGTTGCTTAGCTAGCATCCCTAACTGCCGTTTAAAGACCGCGACCTTCTTGGGGTCATACATGCGAACACCCGTTCCAAAGCGCACAGCTCGTGGCCTTGCTTGCTCAACGGGGGCAATATCAAACTCAAATTTCACCGCGTCCCTCTTTCCCTATTTAGGCCTTCCTTCATATCCTGCAATAATGTTGAATTATTAGGTTCTTGGTGGCTTGTTTCTGGTTTCTTCTTCTTGGCATTAGCTTTTTCTAATCGTTTAGCGGCAATTTGACGTTGTTCATCAGTTAGCTTACGCCGTTGGCGTGGCTTGAAATACCAGTCATCCTTAACTCGGCCATTTAGCATAATCAAAGTACCGTTTTCGTTGTATTCACGTACTGCATCATCCACAACAGCTTTGTCCCAATGACGACAATCAGCTTGTACGGTTGAGTAAAATGTCCAGTAGCCTAGCTGTCGATCATAGTTAATTGCCGTTTCCTGTTCAATCTTTTTGTATTTCATTTTGTTGCTCCAGTCTTTCCTATGGAATCGCTCCTATTTTGCGTTTTAACTTAGCAAATGGATAATTACCCATCAACAGCCTAAAATTGATTACAGGCCATTTTAGGCCGGCGCACAGTAGGCACCATGATTTACGATCGTGTCGCCTTCGTAAGCGATGGATATTCCATCTGGTGTCCACAGGTAGGCAACTACAATCCTGTATGTGTACCAATAATCGTCATTTTCGTATAATGGATCAGGTTCGGTGTTTACCAATACCCTCCCTGCTTTCGCCAGGCGTTTAAACCAATTGGGTTGCTCTGGCTGATAAGTAGTCAACTCAAATTTCTCCATCGTATTCCTCCTACTGCGCCTTGTCGTCCATGATGGCCTGTGCCATCCACTCGTCATACTCTTCTTTGGCGTCGGCTTCTGATAATGGATCGAAGTCGTCGTACACCGGAAGTTTGTTCATTAGATCACCTCCAGTTCGCTTGCTGCTACGTCTTCAATCAAGGCGTGGTTGTCTGCGTCCCACAGATCAACCGTCCCGTCTTGCCAGGTGGAATGGATCGCAAACTCAACTTTGCGCCACATGACCCGGTCACCCGGCCATAATTCTACTGTCTCCACGTTATCCCTCCATTGCCCGCACGTCTGACATCCCGTTAAATGCGATTCTGTGGGCCTTGTTTTGCGTAACCAACCGGCTAATAATCTTCGGATCGTAAATCCGCCCCAGTTCTTGGGTAGTGTTATTAGTCGTGATGATCGTCATCTTGTCTGGTTTGTTGTAGCGGGCGTTGGCCACCTCGTACATCAATTGTTGTAGTTTGGCATGCGCACCCTTGTATCCAGGCTCGTTAATTCGACTGACCAAGCCACCTTCTGTCCCGAAGTCGTCTAAGATCAAGACATTAACCTCTGCCATCGCACGCTTGACGTTCGCCAGCTTGCGCTTAGCGTCGTAGGCATCAAATTGCGCTTCCAGTCGTGGACACAAACATCCATGACCAACCCTTGTCTTGCTTTAGTTTGTCCGCAATCGCTAGTGCTAGGCTAGTCTTGCCAGTACCTGGTGATCCTAACAGGGCTACGTTAAAGGCGCCGTTCTTGGTTGCCTCTTTAGCAATCGTCCACGCCTGGTTGCCAATGGCGCGCGCTCTTTCTTGATCGGGCTGTTTACTCGGTTGCCAGTCCCCAAAGGTGAAGCTAATCGGAATTCCTGCTGGCCATAGTGACTTGTCTAAGTACACCATCGCCTTCTGTGCTTCCATTTGCTTAGTCAGGCGCCGTGCTAGTTCTCGTTCTCGTTGATCTCGTTCTTCCGGCGTTGGAATGTGAACCGGCTTATCAGGCAGGTGTTGCCTAGCCAGTTCACGAAGTCCAGCCGGAATGCTCTCCAGTAGACTTTCGTTCATGTGTTCCTCCTATTCGTAGTAGCGATCGTAAGGGTTTGTTGGTTGCTTGGTTGGCATTGGCTCATTTAAGTAGCTCTCAAACTTAGTGCCAAAGAGGGTCGCTGGTCTTAAGTACTGGCTCATCTTCGGGTCGTTCTTCCAGGCGGCCACCTTAATGTCGATTACCTTCTTAAAATCCTCGACCTCAAAGCCCTCCTTAGACCTTGCTTTGATCAAGCGTTGAGTTGCCTTGCTACTTGCTCGATAGCTAGT
>OBWW01001451.1_pt1 | contig 10489 bp, 9 predicted proteins | sample 1538091 | NCBI WGS metagenome assembly OBWW01 (sample SAMEA2580125, study PRJEB22360) | human gut metagenome | biome: human gut; feature: human-associated habitat; material: faeces | place: Denmark | collected 2008/2010 | reverse complement strand
CCGGTTCGCTGATTAAAACCCTGACTCTGGCGGAAGCGGCACAGTTGCAGGCGGACGGAGTCATTGCGGGCGGTATGGTTCCCAAGGTTACCTGTTGTACCGACGCCGTGGCGGCAGGTGTCAAACGCGTATTTATCATTAACGGCACCGTTCCCCATGCCATCCTCATTGAGCTTTTAACGGAAGAGGGTTTGGGTACCATGTTTGTTCATAACAGTGAAATGATAGGGGGATTAGTATAATGGCTAAGGATTTCGCATTGCTGGATAAAGAATATGTTGCCAATGTGTATAACAGGATCGGCGTACCTTTTGATCACGGCAAAGGCTCTCTTATTTATGATGTGAACGGTAAAGAATATATTGATTTCAGTGCCGGTATTGCCGTCAATATTTTCGGCCTCTGTGATGACGAGTGGAAAAATGCCGTTATAACTCAGCTTAATAAACTGAGCCATATATCCAATGTCTATATCACGCAGCCGCAAGCACTTCTGGCGGAAAAATTATGTATGCGGACGGGGATGAAAAAGGTGTTTTTTTGCAACTCCGGTGCGGAAGCCAATGAGTGTGCCATTAAAGGGGCTCGTAAATATTCTCACGACAAATACGGCGACGGCAGATATACGATCGTTTGTCTGAAAAAAAGTTTTCACGGCAGAACCCTGACGACCTTGTCGGCAACGGGGCAGGAAGAGCTCCATAAGGATTTCGGCCCCTTTACGGAAGGCTTTGTCTTTGCTGATGCCGATGATTTTGAATCCGTTAAAACCCTTGCGGAAAAACATAATGCCTGTGCCGTTATGATGGAACTCGTTCAGGGTGAAGGCGGCGTTAAAGCTCTCGACCCGGATTTTGTCCGTAACGTGGCGGCGTATGCGAAAACACACGATATGCTTATCGTCCTTGATGAAATACAGAGCGGCAACGGCAGAACGGGCGAACTCTATGCGTATATGAATTACGGTATCAGGCCGGATATCGTTTCTACGGCAAAGGGTATCGGCGGCGGCTTGCCTCTTGGCGTGACCATGTTTGCGTCCACGTGCGAACATACGCTGGACAGCCACAGTCACGGCTCGACTTTCGGCGGTAATCCTATTTGTACGGCCGGGGCCTGCAACATTATCGATCGGATCGATGACAAGCTGCTGGCACAAGTCAAGGAAAAAGGAGAATACATCAGAACGGAACTGATGAAGTGCGGTACTGTCGAATACGTGACGGGTCTGGGCATGATGATCGGCGTGAAAACGACCGCGGATTTAGGAGAAGTCATTCAAAAATGCCTCGATAAGGGGCTGCTCGTATTGACGGCGCATGACCTTATCAGGATCTTGCCGCCTCTCAATATTCCGGCGGAAATCATGAAAAGAGGCGTCAGCATCTTAAAGGATGTCTTGTCGGAATAAGTGAAGGGCCCCGGTGGTCTCAACTGAACGAAATGCAACGGAAAAGGAGATGCACCTGTTTTTTTCGGTACATCTCCTTTTTTAGGTTCGTTTTTTACTGTTAAACCGGGCCTGCATTTCGTCCAACGGAAGCCCAGCCGGGCACACGTCCCTGCAGGCCAGCGAATTATCACAGGTGTTGTAGAAGAGATTTTTGTAAAGCACCTTCAGTTCGGAACGGTGGAATGTATCGCCGCCGGTTCTGTCCGCCCTGTACGTTTCGGCGGCAAAGAGGGGGCCGGGAAAGGCGTTTTTTCTGCCGGCTTGCAGTGACGGCCCTTTATAATTTGGACATACTTCCAGGCAGCAGCCGCATTCAAGGCACTGCCCCGCCTGATAAATAAGGTGTCTTGTTTCCGTATCGTCGCTGACGACGGCATTTTCCGTCCAGAGTTTATGTTTACGCAGGGTCTCAAAGATGATTTGCCTGTCGACTTTCAGATCCCGGATGAGGGGGAACTTGCTCAACGGTTCCAGGCAGATATGTCCTTTTTTGGCCGTGTCTTTCAGAAAGGCGCGGCATGCAAGCCGCGGTACGCCGTTAATGACCATGGCACAGGCGCCGCATTTGCCTTCAAGGCAGCCGCATTCCCAGTCAATGGGCGTTGTTGTTCTGCCGGTTTCACCCTCGCGCAGGGAGATCTCTTTATTTATATTTGTCAGGAAGTCGGCCACCGTTACGGTTTCGTCGCCGTTATAGTAAAATACTTCTTCATATATTGGGGCGGCGGCCGATTCACGGCGCTTTATACGGATAGTGATCATGTGTTTTCCTCCCGCCAGGAGAGGTGGACGGCACCGTCATAGTAAGAATAAAGATGCGTCTTCTCATAGGCTTCGTTTCGTTCGGGATAATCGCTGCGGTTATGCGCGCCGCGGCTTTCCTTGCGGTCCGATGCGCCTTTGATAAGGGCTTCCGCTAAAATGAGGCGGCTCGGCAGGAGCATATTTTCATCCGGGGCCGCATAGGGATCGTACGTATCGGCAAAGTCGTTTTGCAACTTTTTGACGGCGGCCAATCCTTTCCGGAGACCGGCGGCATCGCGCGAAATGGCCAGCGCTTCCTGCATGGCCTCCTGCAGGCGCTGTACGGTTTGCGCATATGCGCCGGGCCGGTTCACGCAGGTATGAAGTTTTTCGCAGATCAGGGGAACGGCCTCGCTGATCTCCGCCGTTCCCGTTTTCCGGCTGTCCGCACAAGACGCGATTGTTTCCGCGGCGACAAGGCCGCCGAAGTAGGCTCCTAAAAGAGAATTGCCGCCGAGACGATTGGCGCCGTGGGATTGGCAGGGGATTTTCGCCGGCGCTGTACAAGCCCCCGACACTCGTACGGTGGGAGGGGTCCGTGTAGATGCCGCCCATAAAATAGTGGATCCCGTACCGCACGGGCAAAGGCGTTGTTGTCGGATCGATATTGAAATATTCGCGGCAGTCTCCGGCAAATCCCGAAAGGGAAGTAATAAACGTATCCTTCGGTATGCCCGTACAGTCAAGGAAGATCTCCCCGCCCAGATCGCGGACGACGCGGTATTCTTCTCTGGATACGACGTCCCGCGGTTGGAGATTTCCTTTGGGACCGAATTTCTCTTCCATAAAGTATAGCCGTTTTCCGCCGATTTCCGTAAACAGCCGCCCGCCCGCACCGCGCACGGCTTCGGAAATAAGCATATTTTTGCCGGGCCGCCGGAAGGTTGTCGGGTGATATTGTACGAGTTCGGCGTTGGCAACGGTAACACCGCGTGTGAAGAGGCGCGCCGTCACATCGCCCGTATTGGCAACGGACCCCGTCGTATTGCCGAAGAGGCCGTTCAGCCCGCCGGCGGCAATTATCAGCTGTGAGGTGCGGATATACACTGTTTTTTTACGGTTTCGATTATACAGCAGGACCCCGCGAACGTTTCCCTCGTCAAGGTCAATGTCAAGGAAAAAGAAACCGGTCAGTCTGTTGACCAGTCCTTCCTCTTCGTATCGGCGCAATTCGTAGATAAGCGCCGTCACCAGTTGTTTTCCTGTCGTCGAATCGGCGTGGGCCGTGCGGTTCACGCTTTGCCCGCCGAAGGGACGGAGCGCCGGTTTTCCGTCTGCGCCGAGTGTAAACGCCATTGCCAAATGTTGTAATTCGCCGATTACTTCGGGCGCTCTGTCGGTAAGATGATGGACCGCCTTTATGTTGGCGAGGCGGCAACCGCTTTCCCATGTATCCCTGAAGTGGAGGGAAGGACTGTCGTCGGGACCGATAGCCGCATTAATACCCCCTTCGGCCATGACGGACTGACTCCGCACGGACGGATAGGGGGCGACGAGAGTGACCGGAATATTTTTTTGTGCCAAGTGCAGGGCCGCACTCATGCCGGCGATGCCGGCACCGATAATAACGGGTTGCAAGAGATTCAGCGTCCTTAGTCAGGAGAAATAAAAATAGAGATTCGCAAAAGTGAAGTAAGCGAAGAAAACGGATAAAAAGACAAGCAGATCGACAACGCGGCGGTGATAATGCTGTGCGCCGTGAGCGATAATATACGCGTCCACATTATAGCGGATGTGAATATATGTGACCAGTAGAAGCAGTATATTAACTGCCGTGTACAGGGCCAGTTGAATTTGAAAATCCAGGCCCGTAAGGAAACGGAACAAATATGCGTGGCAAAGGGCCAGCACCAAAAGGAGAAGACCGCTGATGCGGCGTAACCACAGTTTTCTGTTCAACTTAAAGTAGCGTTTTCCCGGCCCTTTTAAGGAGCGGATAACATAATACAGGCCGCAGAGAATATGCAGGCCCAGGAAGAGTAAAAAAGCGACAAGCATGGGATAGAGACCGATATTGCTGATGCCTGTCATTGATGTGGCGCCGAGAATGCCGTGCAGGATAAAAAGGATGAGAAGGATGGTTGCGGTGATGCGTTGGACTGTTCTCATCGGTATGACCTCGTAGGGCTTGAGAAGTCGTCCACTGCCCGGATAACGGGTAATTTCGGCAATTCCGCGTAAAAGGCGGCACAGGCCGTGATAATGAGACATGCGGCCGCGATCAGACCGAGCCTGTATAATGTACTGTGTGCGTCTTTGAAAGGTATTTTTTTTTCCGGGCACATATCTCTCATCCTCAATTAAGCCGGGGTTACTGTTAAGAATAGTATGACTTAATTATAAAAGGTAGGGGAAAGCCGTGTCAAACGGGAAGAGAACCCGTAAATCCCGTTGACAGCACATGGTGTTCCTATAGTTAGCAACAATAAATTTATCAAATATAACAGTAATGGTAAAAATGTCCGTGTCCTGTTGTTTTCAAAAAGCGAAAAGCGTATCGTGTTTCCATGGACGGTGCATAGTTGGAATGTATGATGATTTAGGTTTTTCAAGAGATTGATGCTCAAATTCAGGGGAAAAGTCAGCCTGGGCGAATAGCCGGGCCGTAAGGAAATTCCCGGTTGTTGGCAGGCAGGGGCTTTAGGGGATAAGCGGTCATATTTAATATTGTGCAACGTAGATAAAGGCACAGGGGAGAATAGCGGGATGACGGGATTATAATAATCCATGGGAACGAGCGAAGTTAGCGTCATAGCAGCAGGTATTGCAGAGAGCAATCAGGATATCCCGAATCGCGGCGGCCGGTTTATGGACCTGATTACCGTGAGAAAAATAACGTCCGCCACGGGTTTGACGGTCGTGGATATGACGATATATTGTACGTAGAGAACACCCTAATGCATGGCCGCTTGTGTTTTATTCCCGTTATTATCCACGCAGTTTTTAATAGTCCTATACTTGTTTTTTCAGTCATAGTCAGGATTACCGCTCATAGCGTACCTCCATAGAAGTAGTATGCGATATGTGTGATAAACTCATTTGCGTTTTACATGGTATTTATTAATCTGTATTTTACCTATTGACAAGTATCTTTCAGAACGGTACAATAACGTCAATCATTACTTAATTGATGAGAGGGTTTTTCAAATGAACGAATTGTCTATGTTGTTACAGACAATTGAATATGTTGCTGCATATTTTGGCTGGGGCTATTATTTTTATAGCGTCGGCTACTTTTGGTACGACAAATTCAATTGCATAGTAAACGACATGAGACGGGTTCAATCGAATGGAATGATTCGCGCAGTTTATGCATAGTTTTTCTGTTTGACAATCTATTTTTCAATGATACTTGAGCAGGCTCATGAGGGCCTGCTTTTTTATTTACGCGGAGGGAGAGGAAACTATGGTCATCATTGCGAAGGAAGGTATATCAGACGAAAAAATCAGAGAGATCATTACGGGATTGAACAGGCAGGGCTTGACTGCAGATGTCCGGAAAACTGCGGATAAAACGGTTATCGGCATCGTCGGTGACACGCAAGCGGTTGATACCGAGAAAATGGCCGCGCTTGACTATGTGGAAGATGTTATTGCCGTCAAGACTCCTTATAAGCGGGCAAGCAGAGCTTTCCATCCGGAAAATACGATTGTCCATGTTGACGGTGTTCCCGTAGGCGGCAGGAAGATTGCGGTTATTGCAGGCCCCTGCTCTATTGAGACAGCCGATCAGATTACGGGTGTCGCCTGCGATGTTCGTGCTGCCGGTGCGGTCATGCTGCGCGGCGGCGCCTTTAAACCGCGGACATCGCCCTATGCGTTCCAGGGACTGGGCGATTCCGGCCTGGATATGCTTTTGGCTGCCGGCAAGAAAGCAAGGCTGCCTGTCGTTACGGAAATCATGTCTGCCGATAAACTGGATCTTTTTCTTAAAGAAGATATAGACCTCATCCAGGTGGGAGCACGGAATATGCAGAACTTCGATCTTCTTAAAGCGCTGGGGAGGACGAACAAGCCAATCCTTTTGAAACGCGGTCTCAGCGCGACCATTGAAGAATGGCTCATGTCGGCGGAATATATTATGTCTGAAGGCAACAGTAACGTCATTCTCTGCGAACGGGGCATCCGTACTTTTGAAACATATACGCGCAACACTTTGGATCTCAGCGCTGTCCTGGCCGTAAAAAAGCTGAGCCATCTGCCGGTTGTCGTCGACCCGAGTCATGCCGCCGGCAAACGCTGGATGGTGGCGGATCTTGCCAAAGCCGCCATAGCGGTAGGCGCGGACGGACTGATGATAGAAGTGCATAATGATCCCGACAAGGCGCTGTGCGACGGCGCTCAGTCGATAACGCCGGCCGTGTTCGAGGAGCTGATGAAAGATTTGCGGAATCTTGCCCCGCTTGTGGGCAGGGCCGTATAAGGAAGGCGAGAGAATGGAAATGGACAGCACACGATTTTTACGGGACAGTACAATCGCAGTGATCGGTCTCGGGGTAATGGGCGGTTCTTTTGCCGGGCGGCTGCGCCAGATAGGCGCACATAGGATTATCGCTTATGATGTCAACGAAGAAACCTTGGCGGCGGCGCTTGCAGACAAGGTTATCGACGCGGGATATGCAAAAGGAAATGCAGCGCTTGCGGAAGCGGCCTTGCTCATCTTTTGTCTGCCCCTTCACGATATGATAGAGTTCATGAAAGTGAACCGAAGCTTCTTCCGTCCGGGACAGATTGCCACGGATATTATCGGTATCAAAGGCGGTTCCGCCGAAGAGGTGGAAGCCGTTTTGCCGGAATATGTCGACTATGTACCGGGTCACCCTATGGCAGGCCGTGAGGGGTGCGGTTATGAAATGGCGGATGCGGCTGTTTTTGAAGGCGCCAACTATATCATCGTCCCGTCAAAACGATCCGGACAGGAAAGCATCCGACTTATCAAATCCTTGGCGAAGGCGTTGGGATGCGGACATGTAAGTATTGTTACGGCGGCGGAGCACGACAGGCGTATTGCCTATACGAGCTGTCTGCCTCACGTATTGGCGACAACTTTGGTGAACAGCGCTTCCATGAATGACGAAATGAAGTGTTTTATTGCCGGCAGTTTTCGTGACGGTACGCGCGTAGCCGATATTAACGCGCCGCTGTGGACAAAGCTGCTTCTGAGCGACAGAAAAAGTTTATTGACGGAAATAGAACATTTCCGTACGGCTTTATCGGAAATGGAAAATGCGTTACAAAATAAAGATGAAGCGCGTTTATACGCGTTCCTGTCGGAAGCGGCCAAACGCAGAAGGAGATTGATTCATGCGGACCGTAACGGTTAAAACGGAAAAAGACACGTATCCCGTATATATAGGTTCAGCTATAATAAAAGAACTGCCGGATCTGGCGAAGCCGATTCTTGGTACCGGAAAAGCTGTCGTTATTACGGATGAGAATCTTTTCGGATTATACGGCGGCAGGCTTTCACGCATTTTCACTGATTCCGGTACGGCGCCGCATTTTATTGTCCTGCCGCCGGGAGAAGAAGGAAAAAATCTTGCGGCTCTTTCCCGGCTGTACGGCAGTCTCGCAGACCTTGACGTTACACGGGACGATACGATTATCACCTTCGGCGGCGGCGTCAGCGGTGACCTCGGCGGGTTTGCGGCGGCTACTTATCTGCGGGGAGTGCCGTATATTCAAGTGGCGACGTCCGTTATCGCCCAGGTGGACAGCAGTGTCGGCGGCAAGGTCGGTATCGATCTTGAAAGCGGCAAGAACCAGGCGGGCAGCTTTTATCAGCCGAAAGCCGTGATTATTGATCCGGACTTGTTGCGGACCCTGCCGGACCGATGCCGACGCGACGGCATGGGAGAAGTTATTAAATACGGCTGTATCTGTGACGGAGAGCTTTTTGAAATTCTTGAAAAGAACTGTTTTGACACACTTGCGTGGGAAGATATCATTTTCCGCTGTGTACAGGCCAAGGCCGACATTGTGGCAGGCGATGTTTTCGACAAGGGAGAGCGCATGCTGTTAAATTTCGGGCATACCTTCGGACATGCGGTGGAAAAATACTACGAATTTAAACATTATATGCACGGCGAGGCTGTCGCTATAGGCATGGTACGGATAACTGCCGGAACGGAAGCAAGAGGGCTGACCGATGCGGGAACGACGGGGCGTTTGAAAAAACTTTTGAAAAAATACGGCCTGCCTGTTGAGACGCAGGCTGCGGATAAAGATGTACTGCCTTATGTCAGACGTGATAAAAAACGACGAAGCGGGCGTGTAACGCTGGCAATTATCACGAGGATCGGACAGGGTAAACTTCTTCCTGCGGATTTAAGTGATATAGAGATGTATTTACAAAGGGGCTTATACGATGAATTTAGTGCTGACACCGAATAAACTGAACGGAACCGTCGTTGTTCCGTCGTCGAAAAGTGCGGGGCACAGGGCGTTAATTTGTGCCGCTTTAACCGACGGAAAAAGTATTATTCGCAACATGACCCCTTCCCGGGATTTGGAAGCGACGGCCAGCGTGCTCCGTGAATTCGGTGCAGCCGTAAATATTCTCGAAACATCGTCCGACGGTCGGTTGGCCGTTGCCGTAGCGGGCGGCTTAAACGCATCGAAGGATACGCTCCGGGCCGATTGCGGCGAATCCGGATCGACTGTCCGCTTTCTCATTCCCGTCGGCCTTCTGACCGGGAAGGAAGTGACCTTTACAGGGCGCGGACGGTTAAAAGAAAGGCCTCTCGAACCGTTTTTACGGATGTTCGAGCAAAAGGGGATTTTTTATAAAAAAGGAAAGGATTCTCTTCCCTTAACCGTTCAGGGCCTGTTGAAGGCGGGAATATACGAGCTGGCAGGCAATGTGAGTTCCCAGTTTTTTACGGGACTTCTCATGATTTTACCGCTATTGTCCGGTGATTCCGTCTTGCGCAGTACGACGGCTGTCGAATCTGAGAGTTACATTAACATTACGCTGGAGTGTCTTAGGAGGCACGGTGTATATGTGGAAAAGGAACGGGAAGGACAGTGGCTTATACGCGGTAACCAACGGTACAGGCCGGGAGAATATACGCTTGAAGGAGATTATTCGCAGGCCGCGTTCTGGCTTGCGGCGGGAATAATCGGCGCTCCCGTCACGCTGAAGGGACTGGGGTCTCATACGTTGCAAGGCGATCGGGCGATCATTTCTTTTATCGAGTCTATGCGAGGCCGGATCGAGCGTGACGGAAGCGATCTGCGGGCTGTACCGTCGCGAACGGAAGGACGTACGGTTGATGTGGAGGACTGTCCGGATCTCGTGCCGGTCCTGGCCGTACTGGGCGCTTTCAGCAGGGGTATTACGAGAATTGTCAATGCTAAACGCGTCCGCCTCAAGGAATGCGACCGCCTGCATGCGCTGACGACGGAGCTGACCAAGTTGGGCGCAACGATAAGGGAAAAAGAGGACGGGTTGGTCATAGAAGGCGCTGCCCGTCTTACGGGCGGCCGTGTTTCCGCCTGGAACGACCACCGTATTGCCATGGCCTTAGCAATTGCGGCACAGCGGTGTGACGGGCCGGTTATTATTGAAGGTGCTGAAAGTGTAGATAAATCGTATCCCCCGTTTTGGCAGGATTTCAAAGCGCTCGGCGGCGCGGTAACGGAAGAAGGTATATAACGATGAATACAATCGGTGGAAATCTTAAATTAACAGTATACGGTGAATCACACGGCGTATCGGTCGGCGCAGTCCTTGACGGTTTACCGCCGGGAGAGACTATTGATTGGGATGAAGTAAGGCGGGAAATGGCGAGGCGCGCTCCCGGAAAGAACAGCATGTCCACGTCCCGTGCCGAAGGTGATGATTTTGCCGTGCAAAGCGGTTACTGCAACGGGCATACGACAGGTACTCCGCTGGCCGTTATGATTGCCAACAGTGATGTCCGTTCCGGAGATTACGATGATTTACGTCATCTCATGCGTCCGGGCCATGCCGATTATACGGGGAAAATCCGTTACGGCGGCTATAACGATTATCGCGGCGGCGGTCATTTTTCCGGCCGGTTGACAGCACCGATTGTATTTGCCGGAGCCGTGGCAAAACAAATTCTGGCACGGCGCGGTATCCATGTGGGGGCTCATATTTTACAGATAGAGAAAGTTACGGATCGCCCGTTTAATCCGCTAGGGGAAGAACCGGCCGTCTTTGAGCGGCTGGCACGAGAAACGCTGCCCGATCTTGATACATCGCAT
>OBWW01001434.1_pt1 | contig 10579 bp, 7 predicted proteins | sample 1538091 | NCBI WGS metagenome assembly OBWW01 (sample SAMEA2580125, study PRJEB22360) | human gut metagenome | biome: human gut; feature: human-associated habitat; material: faeces | place: Denmark | collected 2008/2010 | reverse complement strand
TGCCCGCCGGCCAAAACCCCCTGCCCTCCCGTCATATCCGCCACAAACAGGTTGTTCTGGGAAATGGACAGGTAGGAACCTGCCAGCCCTGCAATGCTTCCTGCGGCTATCATGGCAATGTAACGGTAACGGTTCACCTGCACACCGGCAGTCTGAACCGCGTAGGGCTGGTCTCCGATGGCCCGGTACCTGAGTCCGAACTTGGTCTTATAAAACACAATCCACACCGCAGCCACAATAAGGAACATAGCGTAGAGATAGGGGGACTGGTCTTTAAACAAGGCCCCGATAACCGGAATACCGGAAAGGCCGGGTATGGTCAGATTGGAAATGGAGGGAACGGATTCCGACATTCCTTCTGTCTGCCAGATTGCCTTTAACATTACGGCCGTGATACCGCTGGCAAAAAGATTGATGCCCACACCTACCACTGACTGGTGGGCCTTCCATTTCAGACAGAAAAGGGCATAAAACCAGCCAATCATACCGCCCAGGACCACGGACAGAAGCACCCCGGCCATGGCTGATCCGGCTGCATAGGAACCGGCTGCCCCGGCAAACGCGCCGATGAGCATGATTCCCTCCACACCCAGGAGGATGATGCCCCCGCGCTCAGCGATGGTGCCGCACAGGGCCCCCAATATAATGGGCACTGAAAGCTGAAGGGTAAGTCCGATAAAATTATTAATCATATCCATATGTCATCCTCTCTTTCTGCTCCACTTAATCAGTTCCGGAGCCGCTACCAGGAGTATCACCAGACTCTGTATTACCGTCACCATGTTGGTGCTTACCATGGTCTCGCGGCTCATTCGCAGCGACCCCATATCCATGATTCCGAAAAGCAATGCGGTCAAAAGCACACCGGCCGGATGATTCCTTCCCAATATGGCCACGGCGATTCCCGTAAAGCCGAAGGATGGGGAAAAACCCTCTATAAAGCGGTGGTATTTTCCAAACACCTCTGTAATGCCCGCAAGGGCCGCGATTCCGCCGCTGATGGTCATGGACATAATCAGAAACATGTTGACACGGATTCCGGCTGTTCCGGAGGCAGAGGGATTGGCTCCCACTGCCCTCAGCTGGTATCCCACCGATGTCTTCCACAGGAATATGTACATGGCTGCCAAAGAGCAGCAGGAACAGTGCATAGGTGAGCTGGGTCCTGGGCACCAGCTTTCCGAACCAGATTCCCTCGGCTATAAGCTCAGTCTGGGCCGTGGAACCCTCTGTCTTAAAGGGCCCGTTTACCAGATAGGATGTAAAAAGAGTACAGATATAGTTCAGCATAATGGCCACGATTACTTCATTGGTGCTGAATCTGGCCTTAAAAATGCCGGGAACGCTGCCCACAAGCATGCCCGCCGCGATTCCGGCCAGGATACTGATTACAAGCAGCAGGGGAGCAGGGAGCGCGCTAAAGTAAAGGGCGGTGATGACACTGGCCATGGCTCCTGCGTGAAGCTGGCCCTCTGCACCGATATTCAACATACCGCACCTGGAACCCATGGCCACGGCCAGGCCTGTAAAGGCCAGCGGAATGCTCTTGCTGATTGTATTGGCCAGGGACTGCGGTGTGCCCAGAGCTCCCTGAATCAGGGAACCGTAGGCTTTAACAGGGGATTCCCCTGCCAGGAGGATAAAAAGGGCTCCTATCAGAAGCGCAAGCCCTATGGATGCCAGGGATTTGCCTATTTCCGCTGTGTGCCTGCCGCCGCGGATTTTTCCAACGGTCCGGGCTTTCTCACCTGTCCGGTCACCTCCGTCTGCCTGGGCGTTCTTATTGCTGTTCCATTTCATGAGCCCGCACCTCCTGTTTTTTTCCTGCCATGAACAGTCCGATTTCTTCCTTTGTATACTCCCCGTTGTCAAACTGGGCGCTGACCTCTCCCTCGTAGAATACAGCGATGCGGTCGCTCAGGTTCATGACCTCTGAAAGCTCTGCCGATATAAGCAGGATTGCCTTTCCCTGCTCCTTTAACTGAAGAAGTGTCTTATGCACCCTCTCAATGGCTCCGATATCCAGACCTCTCACAGGCTGGGCCACCACCACCAGCCCGGGATCATGGCTGATTTCCCTTCCCAGTATCACCTTCTGCTGGTTGCCGCCTGAAAGCTGTCCTATCTCCTGGTCCACACCGGCCACCTTGATTTCAAACTCCTCAACCTGTTTCTCTGCGTCCTGTCTCAGCCTCTCATAATCAATGAAACCCTTCCTGCAATACTCCGGCGTTTCCTGATAGCCCAGCAGGAAATTCTCTGTAATGGAAAAGCTGGGAATCATGGCATTCTTATGGCGGTCTGATGGGATGTATCCCAGGCCCATGGCCTTCCTGTCCTTGACAGCCATGTTCTGGACCGGAATTCCATTTATAAAAATTTCGCCTTCCCTGACCCTGCGGTTTCCCACGATCATTTCCTCCAGCTCCTGCTGCCCGTTGCCATCCACCCCGGCAATGCCCAGGATTTCTCCGGCACGGACCTTCAGGCTGACAGTTTCCCCGGCCCTCTCATGAAGGCGCACACCTTTCAGCTCCAGAACGGCCTGGCCGGTCTTCTGTCCCCTCTTTGCCACGATGTTCTCCACCTGCCTGCCCACCATCTGGGTGGCCAGCTCCTTCTCATTGGTGGAGCTGGTGTCGCACCGGAACACCACCGTCCCCTTTCTGATGACTGTAATGCGGTCAGACAGTGACATGGTCTCATTCAGCTTATGGGTGATGAATATGATGGTCTTGCCGTTTTCCTTTAGCTGGCGCAGAATCTTAAACAGCTCGTCCACCTCCTGGGGCGTGAGAACCGCGGTGGGCTCATCCAGGATAATGATGTCCGCTCCGCGGTACAGGGTCTTAAGTATCTCCACCCTCTGCTTCATGCCCACGGACAGGTTCACCACCTTCTCCTGAAGGTCAATCCTGAATCCGAACCGTTCCACCAGCTCCTCCACCTTTTTCCGGCTTTCCTTCCGGTTGAGGAACAATCCTCCGGATTCCTTTCCCAAAATAATGTTTTCAAGAACCGTCAGCTGATTCACCAGCATAAAATGCTGATGAACCATTCCGATTCCCAGGGCATAGGCATCGTTGGGATTGGCTATGGCGGCCTTTTTTTCATTGATGAATATCTCTCCCGCATCCGGATGGTACAGCCCAAAGAGAATGTTCATCAGAGTGCTCTTACCAGTTCCGTTCTCACCCAGGAGGCAGTGGATTTCCTGCTGTCCCACGATGAGATCAATCCCGTCATTGGCGCGTACCGGCCCAAAACATTTGACGATTCCAATCATTCTGATTGCGTCCATATCTTCCTCCTCTATTTATCCGGCCTATCTTAATTAAGCTCAGAGGGAACCTGAATCTCTCCTGATATAATTTTCTGCTTCAGCTCGTCCAGTCTGGCCAGGATATCATCGGAAACCTTGATATTGCTTCCCTCCACCGTCACATCCACGCCTCCGTCGCTAAGGCCCAGCATCTGGTTCTCCCCTGTGTAGGTGTCCTCCACAATGCTGGCAATGGCGTGGTATGCGCAGGAATCCAGCTTTTTAAGCATACTGGCCATAATATAGTCCGGAGCGATGCTGTTCTGGTTTAAGTTCACGCCGATGGCAGCAAAGCCTTTTTCCTCGGCGGCCTGGAACATGCCCATTCCCGAAGCACCCGCTGCATGGAAGATTACGTCGGCTCCCTTTTCCACAAAGGTGTTGGCAATGGTCTTGGCAGTGGTGGGGTCATTGAAGCCGCCCGCGTAATCTACAAGCACCTTCATTTCCGGTTCAATATACTCAGCCCCTGCCTTGTATCCTGCTGCGAAGCGGTTGATAAGGGGATTATCCACACCGCCGATGAATCCGATGGTCTTTCCGTCTCCCAGCTTGTCATCTGTCTTTTCCTGCTTTGCCAGGGCTGCCAGGGCGCCTGCCAGAAACGCTCCCTCCTGCTCCTTACAGGAATAGGAGGCTACATTGGGAAGATCAGAAGTGGCATCCAAGAGGGCAAACCGCTGTTCCGGATACGTGGAAGCCACATTGGTCAGGGCATCCACCTGTTCTGCCCCCACGCAGATAATTAAATCATAGTCCCCGGACGCAGCCATCTCATCCTGGATGATTTCCTCATCTGACACAGACTTTGGCTCCACCTCATCGTAAGTGATTCCGTAATCAGCGGCAGCCTTTTTAACCCCCTCCAGGGCCAGGTCGTTAAAGGAATTGCCTCCCAGTCCTGCCTCTGTGAAAATGATTCCTATGTGTGCTCCTCCCCCGGAACCAGTTCCGGTCCCATCTGCTGCTTCCCGGGAAGTCTGCCCGCTCCCTGCGTCTGGCTTCGGTGCAGACGAACCGCATCCCATCACTGCACTGCCTGCAATGCCAACTGCCGCACATAATGCTGCCCACTGTCTGATTCTTTTCTTCATCATGTTCCCCTCCGTTTTATACCTATTTTATTTTAGTGTGTATATGTTACTTAACTTGTTTAACAAGTTATCTGAAATGTAGCATGATTTATTATATTTGTAAATCCCAATTTTACATTCACCCATAGAATCGTTAAATCTTGCTAAATACAGGCAAACTTTTCTGTGCAATTTTACATCTGTATTCCCTTAAATTTACAATATATTGGAATGATTGAGATACCCGGATCACAGCCTGGCCAAAAGGACAAAAAAAGCCGGATGGTTTTCATTATCTGAAAGCCATCCGGCTCCGGCCTGTAACGATACTCAGGATTCCCATATGGGAAGCAGGCCCTATATTCTGTGCGCCACCGCTTTTATTCCACTAAAAAACAAGTACCGATTCAGATTTCTCCTCCTCGATACCTGTTTTTTGTTTTTCTGCTCTCTTTACTCTGTTCTTTTGGATTTCCTTTACTTATACGGTCTGTTTATTTTCACCTTTCATTATCAAGTACATTTTAATGATACTTTCTCGTCATATCATTATAAATGTTCCCGTTCCTTGATCATCTACTCAGTATTTGAAAATATAACGGGACTCGTATTGTATCAGTTTCCTTTTGAACATTTCATCAGGCAGATTCCTTATTCTCTGTTTTCTATAATAATCATTTGATTATATGGAAAACGAAAAATCACTTTCCGGTGGTCTGTACCTCCTTTTTTAGATTTCGTTCTTTTTGATAGTTTTAGTATACTCAAAAGGAGGTTATTTGTCAATACTTTTTTATTAATATTTAAATTTTAATAGTCTTTTTCGTATATACTGTATAAATTTTCAGTTTTTTCACGACAATCAGACAAATCTGCACACTACCCTTTTTGCAGCAGCAGCTTCCTATTCTCCCACTACCCTTATTCTCCCACTACCCTGTATGTCTCCTCCACAATGCGCTCCATGGCGTTGAGTATGTTCTCATAGCCGGTACAGCGGCAGAGATGCCCGGATATCAGCTTTTTCAGCTCCTCCCGGTTGTACTTCTTTCCTGTGCCTACAATCTCCACGGCCGACATAATAAGACCGGGGGTGCAGAATCCGCACTGCACGGCCGCCTCTTCTATGAAGGCTTTCTGGATGGGACTCAGCTCGCCGTTGGGACCCTTTAAGCCCTCCACGGTCATGATACTTTTGCCGTCCGCCCACATGGACAGATAGATGCAGGAATCAATGGCCTCTCCATTTACAAGGACCGTACAGGCCCCGCACTCCCCAACCTCGCAACCCTTTTTTACGGATGTGAAGCCCAGGCGGCGAAGGGTATCCAGAAGAGATTCCCTGTCATCCACAGCAGTCTCCTGTTCCTTCCCGTTAATTTTCAGCTTGATTACTTTAAGCATCTGCCTTACCTCCTGCCAGTGTGATGGATGTTTTTAGAGCGCGCCTGGCCAGCTCCCCGATGAGCTGCAGGCGGAATTCCCGGCTGGCCCTCCAGGATGTGCGGGGATTTACCTGGGACAGGGCTTTATCTGCAAACAGGTCATATATGGTCGCATCTGACACCTGTTTCCCGCGAAGGGCTTCCTCCGCCTCGTAACAGCGCACCGGAGTGGGGGCCGCCACGCCGTAAGCCAGACGTACGTCTTCCAGCACTGTTTTATCAGGCGACAGCTTTACCCTCACCGCACATCCCAGTGTTGCAATTTCCATGGCCCTGCGTTTTCCGTATTTAATATAATGGCCTTCCCATCCCTCATAGTTTTCCCTGGTAATCTTAAATGCCGTGCAGACCTCATTCTGCTTCCTGACCGTACGTCCGGGGCCTGTATAGAATTCTGTAACCGGCACTTCCCGTACTCCCTCCGGCCCTTTTAACACCACTGTAGCATTCAGGGCGCACATGGTGGAGGCAGAGTCCGCAGAGGTGGCCCCATTGCAGATATTCCCTCCGATGGTGGCCGTATTTCTCACCTGAGGTCCTCCCACCTGGTCCACTGCCTCCCCCAGCATGCTGAGGTGTTTCTTTATAATGGGGTCATTGGTTATATGGGAAAAGGAAGTTGCAGGCCGGATGATGATGGTCCCGTCCTCCTCCAGGCTGACGCCTTTTAACTCCGGGATATTGTGGATGGATACCAGGCCCCTGCCTGCATCCTTTCCCTCCCTGACGCGTATGAGCACATCCGTCCCCCCGCTGATGACCTGGGACTGAGGGTCTGCGGTGAGGGCGGCAATGGCGTCCTCCACCGAATCTGCTTCGTAAAATGACTTTATATCAAACATGATGACTCTCCTTTATACTTACCTGACCTGCTGTTTTACATCAGCCATTACAGCTCTATATCAAACCCTTTGCCTGAAATGTCTCTATGAGCCTCTGTGGCGTCATGGGTATGGTATCCATGGCAACGCCTGTGGCATGGAGCACTGCATTGCGCAGGGCCGGCGCCACCGGGATGGCCGGCGGTTCTCCCAGGGACTTATTTCCGTAAGGGCCGGTGGGGTCCTCAAGCTGGATAAACTTCACACGAAGGTCCGGCGTATCCATGGCTGTGGGAATCTTATAATCCAGCAGATTATCATTGAGAGGCCTGCCGGCGTCATTATATAAGAATTCCTCGGACAGGCCGTATCCCAGGCCCATGGACATGCCGCCGTGCACCTGCGCCTCTGCCAGCTCAGGGTTGATCAGCATTCCGGAGTCATGGACATTTACAATATCCTTTACCGTCACCTGTCCCAGGGGCATATCCACTTCCACCTCCACAAAACAGCAGCCGGAGGAAAATGAATTGTCCCTGCATTGGTTGGTGACCTCCGCAGTGATGTGCTCAGAGCGCTCCAGGGAGTAAAAGGCGGTAAGAGCCAGGGTTTCCATGTCAAGAAGCTCTTTTCCCGTGGCCTTCTCCACAATGTGATCGTGAGCCACGTCCATCTCTTCTGCCGGGCGGCCTCCCAGCATAAACCCGGCATAATCCAGAATCCTGGCCTTCAGCTGCTGCGCGCATTTCTTGACAGCCATACCGGTCACATAGGTCTGGCGGGATGCATACGCCCCTGTGTCAAATGGGGCTGTATCTGTGTCCTGTGTGGATACAATATACACTTTTTCCAGGGAAATGCCGGTTGTCTCAGCTGCCATCTGGCTGAATGCAGTGTCAGCACCCTGTCCTATTTCCGTGGCTCCCAGCTGAAGCTGCATGGAGCCGTCCTGATTCAGTATCATCCTGGCGGAGGCAGTCTCCAGTGAAATGGGATATACCCCTGTCTTATAACAGAAGATAGCCATTCCAACTCCCCTTCTCACGGGGCCTGTCTGGTTGGCATAAGCCCTGCGTTTCTCCTCCCATCCAATGTACTTCGCCCCTTCCTCCATACACTTCTTAAGGCCGTAGGAATGGAAGGTAATGCCGTTGGCAGGGTCCACGAATCCCTCTCCCATGCAGTTTTCCATGCGGAAAGCCAGGGGGTCTGCGCCGATTGCCCGGCACACATCGTCTGTAAGGCATTCCGATAAAAAGGCTGCCTGGGGAATACCGTATCCCCTCATGGCTCCCGCAGTGGCAGTGGAGGTCCATACCGTGTAGCAGTCAATCTCAGCCCCCAGCCGGTCCTGGTAAATATCCTTGAATACATTGCCGCAGTTGGCGCAGATGGCGTGACCGTGGGACGCATAACCGCCGTTGTTGGCATAGGCTTCCAGCTTCCTGGCAAGCATTTTTCCGTCTTTTGTGGCCAGGGCCCTGCATTTCCCGTCAATGGCATGGCGGGTCCTGGTGCCGTAAATGGTTTCCTCCCTGCTGATTTCCAGGCGGACCGGACGCCCTCCCACCACTGTGGTCAGATAGGCATTTAAGGGCTCATAGAGCACATCCTGTTTGTTGCCGAAGCCGCCGCCGATGTAGGGCTTGATGACTCTTATCTTTCCAACCGGCAGTCCCAATGCCTGGGAAATGACGCGGCGCACAATATGGGGAATCTGCGTGGAGGACGTGACTGTTATCTTGCCCCCCGGCTCCTGATAAGCCCAGGATACCGGCAGTTCAATATGGCAGTGGGAAATACGCGGGGTGTGGTACTCCCGTTCCAGGACCACCAGATTCTCCTTTCCGTACTTCTCCTCAGCCTCCCTGAGCCCTTCCTCAAAGGTAAAATCCTCTGGCCCCATGGTGAGATGGGAATGGACAATTACATTGTCCTTTCTCAGATCAGGGTGGAGAGGCGTGGCATCCTCTGCCATGGCCTGTTCCACTGTGACCATTGGTTTGTATTCCTCATATTCCACCTTTATGAGTCGGGCCGCCTGCTGGCAGGCCACATCATCCGAGGCAATAACGGCAGCAATGTCATCCCCATAGAGCCTGACGCGCCGGTTCAGAAGCTTTCTGTCCCCGATATCCTGGTGGGCGGCCTCCACACTCCACGGATGACCGGCTGTGGGAAACTGGTAATCCGGCACATCAAAACAGGTGACGATTTTCACAACGCCCGGCACCTTAAGGGCGTCCTCAAGGTCAAACCTCTTAACAAGCCCATTGGCAATGGTGGAATGGACCACCCTGGCGCACAGGCAGTCCCTTGGTTCCAGATCCGATGTGTACTTTGCCTCTCCTGTGACTTTTGCGTAAGCGTCAACACGGGTAACGCCTTTACCTACTATATTATTCATGATAAATCCGTCCTCTTTTCCATTTTCCTGCCTCTTTAGAGGGCCAGCTTCCATATAGCTATCAATATAGAAAATACAGCAATGCCTTTTTTCAGAAGAATCTGGTTGATTTTAACCGCATTCCTGCTTCCGTATACAACTCCTATGCCGTGGAACACAAGGGCCGCCGCCATAACAGGCAGAAGCTCCTTGACGGAGCACTGCATCATGTATCCGATACAGGCAGGTATGCCGATGAACACAGAGTTAAAGAGGGCCACTCCCACCGCGGTCCTGATGCCGATTCCCAGAACCACCAAAAGGGGCATGACCAGCACCGGTCCCCCGGCGCCTGACAGGGAGCACACGGCTCCTGTGACAAATCCCAGAATCAGTGTGGCTGCCAGGTGATCTGAGATGACATATGCCCTGCCGCCCTCCTCCTGGCTCTTATCCTTGCGGAGCAGGATGGAAATACCCGAGAGAAGGACCACCACGTACAGGATAACCTTTACCGTGGATTCCGGAATGATGAGATTCAATTTCACTCCCAGGACAGCGCCTGCAAGGCTTCCCAGACTGAGGCGGATGCCGAATGGGATATCCAGGTTTCCCGCCTTGTTATAATTGACGGATCCCAGGGCCCCCGACACAATGAATGCCGCAAAGCTCAGCGCCAGCCCCTCCGTCACCCCCATTCCCAGAGGACCTGTATACACGATGGGAAGCAGAAAGCCTGCCACCCCCGTAAGTCCTACAAACGCGCCAACTACCAGGTTCGCTGCCATAACAATCATCCAGAACACCATGAACCAGTTTTCCTCCTTGCTATATCTTTATAGAATCATTTAAAATGTATCTGCATTTTCTTCCATATACTTCCGGGATTCGTACATAATACGCTCCTCGTCCAGAGACAGGACCTCCCTGTTCTTCATGAGAATCCGGCCTCCCACTATCATATCCTCCACATCGCCTGCATTTACACATTCAAACAGTGTGTGAATCTTGTTTCCGGTGGGGCACAAATGGGGCTGGTCCATGTTAATGCTGATGATATCCGCCTTGTATCCGGCTTCCAGACGGCCCAGGCTTCCTTCCTCGTTAAGGGCTGCGGCCCCGCCTTCCAGCACAATCTTTAAAATGGTCTCAGCCGGCATCACCTTGGGATTTCCGTTGGGAACACCGTGGTATATATTCATGACAGAGCGGAATATCTTCATCTCATTCCAGAGGCTTAAGCCGCCGTGGGCCGCTCCGTCCGAACCCAGGCCCACCGGAATCCCCATTTCCAGAAGCTGCGGCGTATCCGGCACTGCCTTGCCGCAGTTGCTGAAGGGACAGTGGCAGGTCTTTACGCCCCGCTCCATCACCAGGGATTTTTCCTGCTCGGAAAGTATCAGGCTGTGGGCGCCCAGGAAATTGCTTCCCAGCACATGCATTTTCTCCAGATACTCATAGGGCCGCATTCCCTCCCGGTCCACGATACCGTTGATTTCCCCCATGTACTCGTTCATATGGGCTTGAAGCAT
>OBWW01001430.1_pt1 | contig 10596 bp, 12 predicted proteins | sample 1538091 | NCBI WGS metagenome assembly OBWW01 (sample SAMEA2580125, study PRJEB22360) | human gut metagenome | biome: human gut; feature: human-associated habitat; material: faeces | place: Denmark | collected 2008/2010 | reverse complement strand
TGCTGTTCATACAATGAGAACCCCTTTATAGTTTTTTTTACTTTTATTATTTTAGTACAATATACCTTTAATTAGCTTAAAAGTAAACCTTTACGCTCAAATTAATAGTATTTTTTACTTTTATTGGTTTAATAAAATATTGACTTGATCATTTCCAAGCCAATATTTTATCTTCTACTTGATTGTCACATATTCTAAATCAACCAACTTCGCCCATGTAATGATTTGTTCAGTCGTAAGATTCAAAGATAGAACCGTATGGTGTCCGCCGCCGACTTCGATCCATTTACCTACCCCTTCATGGAAGTTTGGTTTTACCTTCCAAAGCACACGAGCCACTGGTAATTTTGGTGCTTCTTCTGTTGGTTCAAACGCTTCAACCTCATTGATTAATAATTTATAATGCGTTCCAAAGTCTGCCATTGAGACTACCACGCCGTCACCAGCTTTTCCATCAAATACCAAACGAGCCGGATCTTCACGGTCGCCCATTGATAATGGTGAGACAACAATCTTAGGTTTATTAACAGCCAATGTTGGATCAACTTCCATCATATGGGATTGCAGGATGGCTTCTTTTCCAGCAGCTAATTCATACGTGTAATCTTCCATAAATCCAGTGTTTTGATTATGCGCCATGACTTTCATCAAACGATCCAAAGCGGCTGTTTTCCAGTCGCCTTCTCCAGCAAAACCATATCCTTCTGCCATCAAGCGTTGCACCGCTAGTCCAGGTAATTGCTGCATACCATAAAGGTCTTCAAAGTTTGAAGTAAAGGCATTGTAATCACCTGCTTCTAAGAAACGGCGAATGCCGATTTCTTGTTTCGCTTGCACCTTAACGTGGGCTTCCCAAGTCGCCCGATCATAATCGCCATAATCAAAATCATATAATTCTTTGTATTCGGCAAACAGAGCATCCACTTCTTCATCCTTGACTGCATCAACATACTGCACCAAATCACCAATACCGAAGTAATCAACGACCCAGCCGAACTGAATCTGCGCTTCAACCTTATCACCTTCTGTCACGGCAACATTGCGCATATTATCACCAAAACGAGCCACCTTGATGTTAAAGCTTTCATTATATGCTACTGCAACGTCCATCCAGTCAGCAATTTGTTTTTGGACGCTTTCTGTTTGCCGATAGCCAACAACGATTTGATTTTGCTTTTTCAAGCGGGCATTAATAAAGCCATACTCACGGTCCCCATGAGCCGATTGATTCAAATTCATAAAGTCCATGTCGATAGTTTCCCAAGGAATACTTTCATTGAACTGTGTCGCTAAATGCAGCAAGGGTTTTTGTAATAATTTGGTCCCACGAATCCACATTTTTGCTGGTGAGAAGGTGTGCATCCAGGTGATTACACCTGCCACCTCATCACGATAATTGACTTCCTTCATAATTTTTGTAATCGTATCAGAAGTTACCGCTAATTCCTTTAACACGATGGGATAGTTCATTTTTCCGCTATCATTCAGTCCTTTTACGATCGCTTCTGCATCAGCTTTTACACTTTTCAGCGCTTCTTCTCCATATAAATGCTGCGATCCTACGACAAACCAAAATTCTTTTTTGCTCACTTCTAACATAGCTATTCGCTCCTTTTTAACATTGATGTTTTATTTACCTTGCCCATAATAGGCATTTTTTCCGTGTTTTCTTAAATAATGCTTATCTAAAATACGCTGTGGCAATTCTTCGGCAAAACTGTTCAATTGACATGCAAAAAGATTCATTTTGGCAACCTCATCTAAAACCACCGCGTTCATGACGGCGCTATCTGCATCTTTTCCCCAAGTAAATGGTCCATGTCCATGTAATAGCACACCAGGTATCTCCATAACATCAATCCCGCATTCTTTAAAAGTTTCAATGATGACATTTCCTGTTTCGTGCTCATAGCCAACGTCAATCTCTTCTTGAGTTAAAAATCTTGCACATGGAACTTTGCCATAGAAAGTATCTGCATGGGTCGTCCCCATTGCCGTCCGGCCTGTGCCCAAATGGTTGCCCAAGTGGAATGGGTGTGGCAAATCCCGCCGATTTCAGGAAAGGCTTTGTACAACACCGCATGTGTCGGTGTATCTGAAGAAGGATTCAAATCCCCCTCAATTATATTGTTGTCTAAATCGACAACGACCATATCGGATGCTTGCATTTGTTCATAGCTTACGCCGCTTGGTTTGATGACAAAATAGCCGGTCTCTTTGTCAAATGCACTGACATTTCCCCAAGTATATTTAATCAAGCCTTGCTTGGGTAATTCCAAATTGGCCTGAAAAACCTCTTCCTTTAAATGCTCTAACATTTCAACTTCGCTCCTCATTCGTTTCGTAATTCGTATTAAAATATTCATTTTTTCTCTTGCCTAATCATGCAGTTGCTGCATGATTAGGCAAATGGTTCTTTTTTGTCATGTATGTACGACAAACTGAAATCCTTATTTTAATGAAGTGATCGCTTCGGCTTCGATCGATAAACCTTTCTCGTAGCGATCAATAAATTGACTATATCCTTGTAGATCTTCTGTCGTCGGTTCGATGGTCACTCCTTCACTCGTCGCAAATACTTTTTGTTCTAGAAAATCTGACAGAGAAAGATTTTCTTCTAATTGGTAAGCAGCAAGTAAAGCGATGCCCCAAGCGCCCCCCTCACCCGCTGTCTCCATTACCGTCACCGGAGCTTCCATCGCTGAAGCCAAGATTCTTTGGCCCACTACAGGTGTCTTGAAAATTCCGCCATGCCCGACGAGCTTATCGATCTTGATATTTTCCTTTTTCAAAATCTCCATTCCGATGCGCATTGCACCAAAGGCACTAGATAAATGCAGACGCATAAAGTTGGCTAAATCAAACTTACTTTCAAGTGTTCGGACAAATAATGGACGTCCTTCATTCATTCCGGTGATATTTTCGCCTGAATAGTAACCGTAAGAAAGCATCCCGCCGCAATCAGATGTGCCTTCCAATGCTTTTTCAAATAGCGTATGATACAGTTTGTCTCCACTGATTTCTAAACCTAGTGCGTCAGAAAATTCCTTGAACAAATTGACCCAGGCGTTGATTTCTGAAGAACAATTATTTGTATGAACCATTGCTACTAAATCGCCTACGGGTGTAGTGACCAAATCGATTTCCGGATGAACCTGTTTGAGTTTTTCTTCAAGAACGAGCATGGCAAAAGCTGAGGTTCCAGCCGACACATTCCCAGTTCTTTGGCGGACACTGTTGGTTGCCACCATGCCGGTCCCCGCATCGCCCTCTGGCGGACAAAGAGGAATTCCCTCCTGCAAAGTACCTGTCGGATCGAGTAAATATGCTCCTTCTTTCGTCAAGTTGCCAGCTGATTCCCCAGCTAGTAAGACCTTCGGCAGCACTTGATTCAGCTCTTGCTTGAAGGCGGTACCTTTAGTCAAGTCGCTAAATTGCTTCAGCATCTTTTGATCATAATTCTTTGTTTCAGTCTCGATTGGGAACATTCCAGACGCATCACCTACACCCAAAACCTTTTGTCCGGTCATCTGCCAATGAATATAACCTGCCAAAGTAGTCAAAAATCGAACTTCACTTACGTGCTCCTCTTTGTTCAAAATCGCTTGATACAAATGAGCGATGCTCCAGCGTTGCGGGATATTATACTGGAAAATTTCCGTTAACTGCTTTTCTGCCTCTTCTGTAATCGAATTCCGCCACGTTCTAAAAGGCACTAGCAACTCATCATTTTTATCAAACGCCATGTAACCATGCATCATTGCACTAAAGCCGATTGAACCGATTGTTGTTAGGGTTTCACCGTACTTCTCAAATACTTCGGTCGCCATTTTGCGATAGCTTACTCGTAAGCCCTTCCAAATGTCTTCAAGTGAATAAGTCCAAATTCCGTTCTCCAGCGTATTTTCCCATTCGAAGCCCCCAGCAGCAATCGGAACCAAATCGGAACCGATTAAGACTGCTTTGATTCTAGTTGAACCAAACTCAATCCCTAAAGCTGTCCGGCCATCCATAATATCCAGCTTGGTTTTTGCAATCATTTCCTTCGTATCGATAGGAATCTCCTCCTTTTTTCTCTTTTGTTACCGTTATCATACATTTTATGTACGTACACGTCAATTAAAATCTTATGTTTTGTTCGTACAAATATTCCGGTCAACAAAAAAACAACTCACCGAAATGAGCTGTTTTTCCCAACTTATTATAATTGTTTCACTGAATCACGTTCGATCAATGTAGGTTCATATAGAATATTCTCTGGATCGTGTCCTTCTTCAATCGCCTCAATGATCCAGTTTGCCGCATCATGTCCCATTTGGTCTTTCGGATGATTCAATGTAGTCAGCTTAACATTTCCGAGCTTGCTTAAAGCTGAATCATCATTCCCGACAATCGATAGCTCCTCTGGAATCTTGAACTTAGCTGCGGTTAGCTGATCTACTAATCCACTAGCGATCTGGTCGTTATAACACACAATGCCTGTAAGTAATTCTGACTCTAGACGTGCTATTACCTGCTCATAGACGTCCTTTCTCGTTTCGGTCTCATAGGTAATAATATCCTCTGGAGAAAATTGGATGCCGTACTCTTCGCAGGCTTTGATAAATCCTTTCATCCTATATTTCCCTTGTAGGTCATCGATCTTCGTTATTAGCAACAGTTTTTTATGATTCTTTTTAATTAGGTACTCTGTTGCTAGATACCCGCTGGCGACATCATTGACACAAATATAGGGCGCGCTGATTTCTTCATAGACCGCATTGATCATCACCATTGGAATTCCCTGTTCCTTTAATCGAACATACAAAGCCAAATTTGGATTGTATTGATTACTTTTTGTTGGTTCAACAATCAACCCTTCCACTCCTTGGGTAATCATCTTCTCAATACATTCCTTCTCCTGCTGAAAATCATTGTTGGTGCTGGCTAATAATAACGAATAACCTTTTTCCCGTAATGTTTTTTCGATACCACGAATGATCGAAGGAAATATGTAATCTGATAAGTAGGTGGTGACCACGCCGATGGTCTTGTGAGCGGAGTTTGTATTTTCCCCACGCCTATATTTCACGTCTACATAGGTTCCTGAACCCTTCTCCTTTCTAAGAAAGCCTTCATTCGCTAATAAGGCAATTGCTTGCCGAATCGTATGTCGGCTGACCTGATAATCCTTTTGCAATTGTAGTTCGGGAGGGATTGTTGTATTTTCTGGATATTCGCCTGAAAGAATTTTTGATTTCAATTCATCGGCGATTGTTTGATATTTTGATTGATTCATAGTTTCTCCTTTCTTTTCCGTTAGTCTTTGTATACAGATTAACAGAAAGGATCAAGGATTACTATATATGTCCGAACAACTTGCAATTTTTTTTCTGTTAGCCAGACATATTTCTTCGCTTAATAGTAAAAACCTTGGACTTTCTTATTTGAAAGTCCAAGGCTGTGAATAGCTTATACTTTTGTCTTACTAGAGAGTGACGAATCAATCGACTTCGTAGCGAGAAGTAAATGGCTCCTCACTGCTCTTCGTAGGGCAAGGTGTCATTTTGTTGGAGACTGCTTATTGCAAGTCCAGCATTTCTCAAATACCTCAAAAAAACTACCTATAAAAATAAAACTACCGAGTTAGAAAGAGAGTTTAGATGTTAAGAGGCAGTTTCATTCTCACATTCTTTATTGTAAACAAATTTGAAGAAAAGAAAAGATAGAATGCAATATTTTTATCCCATAATTTTAATAAAGTAAAAATATCATTTAACTTTTTTCAGCTTGATTGCTTTAATTTTCTTTTGATTGTTAAAAATTTGCAATTCTAATCGGTCTTTTTCCAGCTTGACGATATGGTATTCTGTTTGGCTATCTTCTCTGGTTAGGATAATATTTCTCTTTGAAGAGTTTGCTGTGATTTTCGCATCTTTCATTAGAATGTAACCATTTTGTCTGATATTCCAACATCTGTGGTCATTGCTTTTCGCTTTGATTGAATATTTCACCGACTGATTTGACCAAGTTCCTTCTAACCAAGTCGGGTTATTGACAGCATAGGCATTGAGAAAGCCAAATAAACAGAATACACATAAAATCAGCAGACAAAATAGCAAACGTTTCCGTTTCTTTGTAAGATTTTGCAAACTCCGCAATACTTTATGATTTAGCTGTTTTATTCTACTTGTTTCCCTTACCAAAAAGATCTCTTCCCTTCTTTCTAAAATATGCCTTCTCCTATAGCTAACACTATAAAGGAATTTCGATGCAATAAGTTCAAACTATCCTAAACGGTTATTTTTCTGTCCTGAACGTAAAGATTATTCTGCTAGTTTGCATTGCAATATAGTTGGAAATACTTTACTATATTGTTAAGCAAACTAGTAGAAAGAGGGCCACGCATGAATCAACAGGTTTCATCTCAAATGCTTAAAGGAATTTTGATGGGCTGCATCTTGATTATTCTGTCCAAAAAAGAATTATATGGCTATAAAATTAGTGAAGAGCTGCAAAAATTTGGATTTGATAGTATCCCTAAAGGAACTATCTATCCTCTATTGATGAATATGGATAAAAAAGGGTTAATTGTTGGTGAAATGCGTGCTTCTGATGAGGGACCACAACGAAAGTATTACCATTTAACAGAAAATGGTCTTACCGAAAAGGAATCGTTCATCAAGCAGTGGGTGTTTTTGTCGGGGAATGTTGAAAAATTATTGAAGGAGAATAAATAAAATGAAAAAAACATCGCTCATTAAAGAAAACGCGAAATTACAGGAACTCTTAAATCCAATCAACGAAGAATATTATGGAAATTTATTAATCTACGTTAGAAGCAACTCCGTTTTCAAAGATGAAAAAATATTAGAGGAAGCACTTTTAGAGATCCTCCAGGATATTCTCGATGCTCAGGAAAATGGGGAAACTGCTGAAGATTACTTCGGCAAACAACCAAAGGAAATCGCTGATGCTCTGTTGAAAGAAGTACCCATCAGTATTGGAAATGGGGTACATTTAGCGGTCGCTGTTCTATTTGTTTACGCGCTTATCACTGTGATCCCTTCACTTGCTTCACCTAATACATTACTTGATGTAGGAAAATTATTGATTGGCAGTATTTACTGGACTATCCTCGCAATAATTATTGTATGGCAGATTGGAAATAACATATATACGACTAAACGAACTTTCAAAAAATATCTGGCAATCTTTCTAACAATAATGTTTATCATTCTTGGAATCAGTCTGTCAATCTTTTTTAAAACCAGCTTGACTCTCGACACAGAAGGCCTAGTCGGAATCTCAATAATCGCTGTAATTCTCTTGAGCTGTGGGATTTTCTTTCTCAGACAAACACACAAAAAGGAGTTAACCCCTTTTGTCCCTATCATGCTTACTACTGCAATAATTGGTGTTCTCTACAGAATACCTGTTTCTCAGGAATTTTTAACAAGTAATCTGGGTAAAGGTCTTGTGGCTACCTGCATGCTCCTCAGCCTTATCAGTTTTTATGTCTTACTGCACAGAGGAGTTAAAAAATAAAAGGAATGAGTTATTTTAGTCACTATAATTCATAAAATCAAAGATACAAGTTTTATCAGCCTAGTCAATGCCCAAGCTTATGAAAGCTTCATTACTAAAGACTGGGATTTAATTTCCGATTTATTCCCCCATGTCATCATGCAACAGCACAAGGGTAATATCTTGATATATCAAATGACTGATGAAGGAGTCGAAGCTGTTTAGAAAATTGCTATCACTCAAGATCCTGTTACTGTTGAAAAGTATCTAAAGAAAACCGTGAATTACATCACAGTTACAGACTGCTCACTTTGTTTGATTTAGTATACAAACCTAACGATGGCTGCTCACAATTCTGATAAGTCCACTCCTGATCAGAATTGTGCTCAAATCAAAATTGATCTTGAGAATGGCAGAAATTCTGTCACAAGTTATTTGTTTAAAGACGACGTTGATAACGAAATTCTTATTAATGAAGAATACAATCTGTTACTTGCTTTCCAACCATATACTGATTCTTATTATTCAAATCAGCAAATTTGTTGGAGCACTTTTAAGTGAATACTGTTTGTAAACTGATCTTAACTTTTTAATTATTTAATAAACAATTTAGAACTGTATTTCGGTGTTCGTCATAAGTAGTCACCTCGTTTATTTAGAATCCATCAACCTACTAGCTAAACTCAAAGCTTCTTCAATTACCTGATGCATATCAAAATAGCGATACATACCCAAGCGACCGCCAAAAATAATCTGAGATTCTGTTTTTGCTAGTAATTTGTATTTGTCATAGATTTCTTGATTCTTCTCATCATTCACGGGATAAAACGGCTCATCACCTTTGCGCCATGCTTTTGGGTATTCTTTTGTAATAATTGTTTGTGTTTGCTTGCTAAATTCAAAGTGCTTATGTTCAATAACTCGTGTATAAGGAATATCCTTATCGATGTAATTGACCACCGCATTTCCTTGATAGTTCTTGCAAGACAGCTGCTTATGCGTAAATTTTAGCGAACGGTATTCCAATTCTCCAAAGCAATAATTATAAAATTCATCAATCATTCCCGTATAAATCACCTTATCGTATTTTTTCATCCATTCTTTTTTATGTTCCAAAAAATCAGTTCTAAGCTCTACCTTGATATTGGGATGATCCAACATTTTCTCAATAATTTGTGTATATCCTCCGATAGGGATTCCCTGATACAAATCATCAAAATAATTGTTGTCAAAAGTAAAACGAATCGGCAATCGTTTAATAATGAACGCGGGAAGTTCTACACAGGGCTTCCCCCATTGCTTTTCAGTATATTCTTTTATTAAAATCTCATAAATATCTTTTCCAACAAGAGAAAGTGCCTGTTCTTCCAAATTATGTATCTTTTTCTCACTATAATTCTTCGTTTGTTCGGCAATTTTTGCTTTCGCTTCTTCTGGATTTTTTACCCCCCATAAAGAGTTGAAGGTATTCATATTAAAGGGCAGGTTATATAGTTTACCTTTGCTAACAGCCATAGGGGTATTTGTAAAGCGATTAAAAATCGCAAATTGATTTATATAGTCCCAAACTTTCTTATTTGATGTATGAAAAATATGTGCGCCGTATTTATGGACCTGAATACCTTCGATTTCTTCTGTGTAGATATTTCCTGCAATATGCTTTCGCTTTTCAAGAACTGTTACCTTATGACCTTGGTTGGCCATTCGCTCCGCAAAAACAGAACCAAATAAGCCGCTACCAATTACTAAATATGATGCCATTTACCTTTCCTCCCATTTACTGTTACTCTTTACTTTCACGACTCAAAGATTTCTTCCTATTCCATACTATTTCATTCTTCTCCACAAAAATATTTTTTCCCAATATTGAGACGTTATAAATCCAATGAAATGAACTATGAGATACTTATTTCAGCACGTCAAAATCATTCTAAAGATTATTTTGAAGGGAGATCTGTTAAAAAATATGGGAAGAAAAGAAATAAGAAAACAACTAGAGAAAGAGCAAAAGCGAACACATAGAAATGGAAAAAATTGGATGTATGCAACGTTAACCGCAGTTGGAGGCGTTATTGGAGTAAACACCTCATCAGCAAGCGCCCAAGCAGCTGAGTCTACTCCACAAGTCAACGCTGGTGTAGAAATCGATACAGGAAAAGTATTAGCAAATAATAATACTGCTACGATTCCTGCGTCATCTACCAGCAACTCAATGGCAGCGCCTTCCAGTGCATCTACAAGTGGTTCTACCACAGAATCTACTAGCGCTTCCTTAACTGAATCGGCCAGTACATCTACAACAAGTTCTGCCAGTGGTTCTGCTACTGAATCAACAAGCACATCAACAACCGAATCCACTACTGACTCTTCAAGCATGAGTTTAAGTTCATCAACTTCTGCCAGCGAGAGTACGAGTACAGTAAATTCGGAAATTTTGAGTGAGTATTGGAGTGAAAGCTCATCAGAAAGTACGTCAACTTCTTTTAGCGAAAGTACTTCTGAAAAATCATCAGCAGCCAATAGTGAGAGTTCAAGTACACGTAATTCTGAGATCTTAAGTGAGTATTGGAGTGAAAGTACTTCTACCTCAACTTCAGATAGTACTAGTATGAGTACTTCAAACTCTGCTAGTGAAAACAAATCATTAGCTGCCATAAATAAAAACGGTTCTTCAACAAATAAAACTAGTGGAGCAAACACAGCATCCTTAGGTTCAAATAAAGCGGCCACTAGCGGAAAGTCTACTCTAGCCAACACAAATACAAAAACATCAAACACTATAGAAAAAGAGCTTCCTAAGACTGGTGAATCTAATCAATTAAGCGGCCAGTTATCACTTCTAGGCTTAGCGACAGTATTTTCTGCTGGAGCCTTTTTGCATCATTTAGAGAAGAAAAAGAGCTTATAGCTGTAAACATACTAAAATAAAACTATCTCGAACGTAATGCTCCTTCAGAAATTAGATGTTTGATCTGATTTCTGAAGGAGCATTCTTAGCGTTGTCCTTTGATTATTCTCAAGGTAAAGAATTAGCTGGGAACATTCCTATTTGGCTCTATCTAAATGCTCTATGAACTATTCCCATTTTTG
>OBWW01001419.1_pt1 | contig 10654 bp, 8 predicted proteins | sample 1538091 | NCBI WGS metagenome assembly OBWW01 (sample SAMEA2580125, study PRJEB22360) | human gut metagenome | biome: human gut; feature: human-associated habitat; material: faeces | place: Denmark | collected 2008/2010 | reverse complement strand
GCCATATATACTGCCCATTTACCCATCTGTCTTGGATCATTGAATGCATCACAAACAACACCTTTGTCTCCATTCTTAATCCATTCCAGCACAGATTTTCTACCATCAATTGTACAAATCAAGATTTCTCCATCTCTTCCAATCTGCTCAAGCGCTGCAACTGCTCCCTGTGCACCACCATCACAAGCTGCAAAGATTACATCGATATCCGGATCTGCCTGAAGTACATCCAGAGTTGCATTCATTGCTGGCTCAGGCAGCCACTGATAGTACTGGTATGCTACAATATTCAGATTATTTTTGCCATATTTATCCAACATATAATCTGTCCATCCCATTACTTCTCCCCATCTTCTAAGATCAGATTCTTTTTCCTGTGGAGCCGAAGATAATACGAATGCTCTGACTTCATCCTGCCAGCCATTTTTTTCGTCATAATAACGAGCCAATTCATATCCTGATTTGTAACCTGAATTTTCCACATCAATGTATACTGTCCATTAAACTCTACCGCCTGATTTACAATTGTCAGAGGAATATCTGCTGCCAGAATTTCATCCAGTCCAACATTGGCTGAGTTATATGGATTTACAATCATAGAATTCATACCAAGATTTATTAATGTCTCCACATCTGAAATCTGCTTATTCAGGTCATCATTTGCATCATAAACAGTAAGCTCAATACCAAGGTAATCTGCTTCTGCCTGTGCAAAATCTACCAACTGCTCATACCATTCTGATCCTGCAATACGATGCTGTGAAAATCCGATTTTCATGTCTTTAAACTGATCCTGTGTTCCAATCATCTGTGTTGCAAGTGCACTTGCTTCCTCTGGAGTCACTGAAAATGTTCCATTTACAACATCTGCACCTGCTGGATCAACAGCCTGAGAATAATCGATATTAAGTTCTGGTGTTTCATATGCCTCTTCTGCAAAGACTGTGCTTCCCATCGCTGCTGTCATAGATACGGTTAATAACATACTAGCAATTTTTCTAGCTCGTTTCTTCATTTTCTTTCCCCCCAAATATCTTTTATAATTTTTCTTCAGTTCTTGCAATAATGTCTTCCTGCACGTCTTTTGACAACTGTGTAAAATAAGCACTATAACCTGCTACTCGAACCAGAAGATTTGCATATTTATCTGGATTCTTCTGTGCATCCAACAGCGTCTTTTTACTTACCACATTAAACTGCATCTGATTTCCACCCATTGCAAAATACTGATCGATCATATTAACAAATCTTTTTAAACCATCATTTTTATTTACATGAACTGTATTTTCCATACCTGTTCCTCCTCTTTTTAAGACAATTCTTCCGGGCTAAATTTCATGTTATATAAAGATCCACATGAGAACAATTCATTATGAAGCTTTGCAACTGACGCAATCGCTGCTGTCGGTCCATTTACATCTGTTCCACGCATTGGAGACTGACCATCTGCTACTGACATATATGCATCTCGACCATCCGGTGTTGCACCGCATACATGTCCAAATGGTGTATTACTGGATACTGTAGAGGTACTGCAATGTAATGTACCACCAATCGGTCCTCTTCCATAGCGGGTATTTTTGTAAGATGAAAGTTCATTTGCAATCATTGCCATCATATCTCTGGCAATAAAATCTACTTCATCTATATCGTTTCCATATTTTGGAACTGCCAGACACATAGCTTTAATCTGTGTTCCAGTTGGTGTAGTAGTTTCATCTTGCCAGTTTGTTTCAAGCGCATGTTGTAACTGAGCACCTGTGATCTTCTTATCTTCAAAAATCAGCTTTTTAATGACGTACAGACTATTTGCAATATTGGCTGTTCCAATAGTCTGTTGTCCAGTCAGATCATATTTCGCGCCACCCTGTTTAATTGGTTTTCCACGTGGAATTGTAGTAGTCGGGCAGGCAAAGATTGCTGCCATTGGTTCTTCCAACATTTCTTCCCATACCTGGTCAATGGTATTCTCCAGGATAGCTTCCATCTTGATATAGTATTTCATCTGATCTACAAAAGCATCTTCTGCTTCCTGATATGATGCAAACTCTGATAATGTCTTTCCATTTTCATTTTTATGCAAACAGATACCAGTTCTCGGATCTTTTCCATTATATAAAGACATCTCTAAAGCTTTTGTGCAGTTCAGCCATGCTCCGCCTGTTCTTCCTCCAAGAAGTCCTGGAGCACCAGGTTCAATGCAACCGATGATGCAGTAATTGTATGCATCCTTCATCTCATAGCCGCGGTTCATCATTGCTCTGGTATAAGTTTCATCATTAAAGATAGACGGAAGACCTGTTCCCAATCTGACAACTTCTGCTACTTTCATTTTGAATTCCATTGGTGTTTTTTTATGGAAACGAACTGTTAACGATGGCTGTGGTACTCTTGTATTAAAAGTAGCATCCAGTGCAATATAACTCATCTCATTTGTTGCATCGCTCATAGTTTCCGGATCGACACCGCCAATAGTCAAATTCTGAAACATTGGTACGCCTCTGTAAAAATCGGTATCAATCCAGCTTCGTACTTTGTTGCATGTATAAATCTGCAGGAAAAAGTTTTCTGTTAATTCTACTGCTAAGTCTCTTGTCAAAGTGCCATCTGCAATGCCTGCCTCATAATATGGCTGCATGAACTGATCGAAACGTCCGAAAGAAACGCCAGCTCCACTATCTTCAATCTGGATACAGATGTGTGTTAAAATGATAAATTGGAGTGCTTCCTTAAAATTACGAGCAGGATATCTTGGAACGTAGCGGCAAATCTGCGCCATATCCAGAAGTTCTGCTTTTCTTTCTGGATCTGTTTCCTCTTCAGCCATCTGTTCTGCAAGGTCTGCATATCGTTCTGCAAATTTAATAACTGCATTGGCACTGATTTTTGCTGCTTCGTAGAAATCATTCTTCTTTACACACTCAGGATCATTTTTGTAATCAATCTCTTTTTGTTTTTCTTCACATAAATCGATAATTTTCTGAAGACCGTTTTTGATTAACCATGGGTGATCAGGTGCAAAATGACCATCTCCACCTTGGAAATAAGTTCCAATGTCAGCTGCTTTTAAATCATAATGTGTAGCAAGAGCTTCTTTCGGAAGTCTGGTTCGAAGCATATCTGTAATGGTCTTTCCCTTCCACCAGTTACAAAAATCCTGAATAATCGGTTTATCTTCTTCTCTCAGAATATAACGGTCAGCAGGTCTTTCTCCAAGTGGATATGGATCCTCATGAACCATTTCTTTCTCTACCCATTCCACCTCGTATTCTGGGAAAATCGGTGCCCATCTTGGTTTCGATGCCTGATTTCCTGCAAATAAACTTCCTGGCATGATGTAAATACTCATGTTCTGCAATACATAATCGATTGCATTTGCACGTTTTACGATGTTTGCCTCATCTGGATGGTTGCGATAGTATTCTGTAATTAATTTTCCACGTTCTACGCAAACTCCATATTTGGAACTGGTAATATACTTGTGTAATTTGTCTATTCTTTCACTTCTTACCGGTTCCGTGGATATCTGATATGAATCCATTACTGCCATTTTACCAATCTCCTTTTGTGCATTTTTTCTTTTCTGTTTGATGAGTTTATTATATTCGTTATCATTCTTGTACGAAACCTATAATATTTTGTTCCAGGTTTAATATTTTTAGATTGCATAAAAGGGGCTGTGAAATAACACTCTCTACGGAAAAAGAGGACTTTTCGTTCAAAATGAACGAATGTTAAAATTAACTTGCGATAAAAATTTCAACTATAAATTATAATAACCCAAAACAAGGATATTTACCGCTGTTTCTTTCAGATTGTTTGAATCTGCTGGATCCTGTTTTAACATTTGACAGATTGATGGGAGGAATCAATTTAAATAAGTATCTGACAGATATTCCGGAGTACACAACTGGACGACTCAGATATAATCCGGTCAACATGTTAAAAACAGTACTTTTCGGATTTATGACCAGCGGTTACTGCTCCCTGAGAGAACTGGAAGACAACTGCAAAGTCAATATTAGATTCATGTATCTCATGGATCACCAGACTCCATCATACCGAACCTTTGGATATTTCATCAACGAAGTACTTCAGGATAAGGTTGAAAACATTTTTAACGACATCAATCAAGCTATCTTCAACGAGGAGCATGTGGATTTGCAACATATCTACATCGATGGTTCCAAGTTTGAAGCAAACGCCAACAAATATACCTGGGTTTGGAAGAAGGCTACCGAAAAGTTCCGTTACAAGCTTTATAAAAAAATCACTGTGGAGATTGAGGAAATCAACAAAGAAATCGCATGGAGTGGAGTACAGATTTCAACGAATTCTGAGTATGTACCAGATTATCTGAATGAAATCATTGATCAGCTAATGCTTTTATGGGATCTAGATATCAGTACATTTGTTTACGGAAGCGGAAAGAGAAAATCCAAAGAGCAGCGTCATTATGAACATTTGACTGGTTTCTGTCAGAAACTTCAGGAATATATAGAAAAAATTGACATTTGTGGTCCTGATCGTAACAGCTATTCTAAAACAGATAAATCAGCTACCTTTATGCGCATCAAAACGGATTACATGGGCAATGATCAGCTTCTGCCGGCATACAATGTACAGATTGGTGTAACAGATGAATATATCGCAGTTGTTGACGTGAACCATTATCGTTCAGATATGGACTGTTTCATTCCTTTGATGAAGCACTTCAAACAAACGTATGGCTTCTATCCCAAGTATCCTGTGGCAGATGCTGGCTACGGATCATATAACAACTATATTTTTTGCGAACAGAACGGAATTGAAAAGTATATGAAGTTTCCAATGTTTAAAAAGGAAACCAAGGATCGAAAGTATCATGAAGGTCCATTTCGTGCAGTTAATTTTAGAATTGATGAACAAGGTGTCATGAGATGTCCTAACGATAAAGCATTTCATCTTTTATACAGAAGAAGTGTGAGGGGAAATCAATACGGACGCAAGGAAGAACTGTATGAATGTGAAGATTGCAGTGGATGTCCATATGCAGAGAAATGTAAGAAAACAGCTAAAAATCGAACTGTTCGGATCAATCAGGAACTCACTGCAATGCATCAGGAAGTAATCGAAAACTTAGAAAGTATTCATGGTGCGCTATTACGAATGAACCGTTCCATACAAGCAGAAGGCACTTTCGGAATCATGAAAAATGACCGTTGGTACAAGAGAATTGTCCGAAGAGGTATTAATTCGGTTAAACTAGAAGTTTTACTTGTGGCAATAGGACATAATCTATACAAATATCAGAACAAAAAGATGAGAAATAGAACTGTCGCATAGATTCAAAAAGAGAATCTTTATGGGGTAGGGGAAGTACGCCTTTTCAGCGTAGGATTCCAGCAATTTATGCACAATAAAAGCAAAAAGAGGGATGTGAAAAAACTCAATCGAGTTTTTTCACATCCTCTTACCGTATTTTTTAGAAAATATCAACTATATTTTTTTCTTTTCATTGCACATTTTGTTCACATTCGTTATAATTTACCATAAATGCCGTTAGAGTGCGTTTGAAAAATGCTTTAAATCTATACTATAAATTCAGAAAGGGAAATCCGTTATGTTATATATTAAAAGTCTGGAGCAGGCGGTCCCTGTCTTCAAAGCTCTTGGTTCTGACATCCGCATACGGCTGATCCAGACTCTCCTTGAGCATCAGGAAATGAATATGAATGAACTGGCTTCCAGTCTGGGGATTACCAACGGTGCCCTGACCAGCCATGTAAAGAAACTCGAAGAATCCGGAATTCTCGCAATTCTTCCAGAGCATTCCGGCCACGGAAACCAGAAGGTCTGTCGCATTAATGTTGACAAGATCCTGGTTGATATTGCCTCTAACAATGACAGCCCGGCTGAGGACAGTTACTCTATTGACATTCCGATCGGCAACTACTTTAATTATTCTGTCTATCCAACCTGTGGGCTGTCTACTACCGATAATCTCATCGGTGAGGTAGATGATCCTCGTTATTTTGCTCATCCGAGCCATGTAGATGCAAAGATTTTATGGTTTGGACGGGGATTTATTGATTACCGCATTCCAAATATGCTGCCTCCGGGACAGAAGATTGACCGGCTGACACTCTCCTTTGAAATCAGTTCAGAAGCTCCCGGAGTCAACAGTGACTGGCCTTCTGATATTTCCTTTTTCCTGAATAATACAAAGGTCGGAACCTGGACAAGCCCCGGAGATTTCGGTGATGTCCACGGTATGTTCACTCCCGACTGGTGGTTCCCGAACTGGAATCAGTATGGTCTTCTGAAGATGCTTGTCATTGACCGTCACGGTACTTTTATCGATGGATTAAAGATCTCCGATGTGAATACACAGCAGCTCACTTTTACCTCTCAGGATGATATGGTATTCCGTTTCCAGGTGGATGAACCATCTCAGAATATTGGCGGTCTGACACTCTTCGGAAAAGATTTCGGAAACTATAATCAGGATATTAATGTGAAAGTGCATTATACTCCAAATGTATAATTTTACAGAATATCTGAAAACAGCAAAAAGCAAGGAACCGATGTGTTTTGCCACATAGTTCCTTGCTTTTGTTTTATATTTCATCTGATTCTCCGGTTATTCTCCGCGCATCCAGACTCTCATCTGATTTTCTCCGCGGTTGCCCCATGTGTAATACGGCACTGCTGTCAGTGTTGTCAGCGTTCTTACCGGTGCAATATCACTGTACAGAGAATCTCCCACTGTTTCCAGCTTACGTGCTTTGATTTTAAGCAGGACGCAGCCTTCCAGCAGGCCTTCTTTGCAGACTTCCTCTTCCATCTTTGCATCTTCAAAGATGTGGTAAGACTGAAGCAGGCCCGGATTGTCCACACCCTCGAAACAATAAACGATCGGCCCGCGCATAAATGCTACACAGCCGGCATCTTCCCTTACTTTAAGGTTTGCATAAATCTTGCGGATCTTCATCGGAAAAACAAGTTCTACTTCATCATTTTCCCACACTCTCTTAAGAATCAGATATCCTTTTTCCACATCTGCAGTGATATTCTTCTCTTTTCCATTTATACGTACCTGAACAGAACCCGGACGTACCCAGGATGGGATATGGATTCCCAGGATAGTCTCTTCCTCTGTTTTTCCGGTTATATGATAGGTCACTCTGCCATCCCACGGATAGTTGCTTTCTACGGTTACATCCATCTTATCAAAGTGTGCTTCTGTGCCTGCCGGGATATGAGAATAAACTCCCTCTTCAGTCTCACTCCACAGATATTTGCCAAGAGACATCAGCAGACGCACTACATTGGGAGGACAACATGCACATGTATACCAGCCCGGACGCTCCGGCAGAACATGCTTATATCCATATAATTTTCCGCTGACTCCAGGTTCTGTTTCCAGTGGATTTACATAGAAAAATCTCTTTCCGTCAAGCTGCATTCCGCTGATGATCCCATTATAAAGTGCTCGTTCCATCACATCTGCATAGCGTCCATCCATCACATTATCAAGCATCTTTCTTGCAAAAAATACCAGCCCGATGGATGCACAGGTTTCCGCATAAACGGTGTCATTCGGCAGATCATAATCAATGGTAAATGCCTCGCCGTCTACGGTACTGCCGATTCCTCCGGTGATATACATTCTCTTCTGAGTCATGTTCTCCCAGAGATCACAGCATGCCTGATAGAGTTTTTCATCTTTATAAAGAGAAGCCAGTTCTGCCATGGCAGTATACATGTAAACTGCACGGACACTGTGTCCTACTGCTTCTTTCTGCTCATAGACAGTAGCATGTGCCTGGTTATATTCTCTGTTATTCACATCCATATCAAAGTGAACCCAGCCTCTTTTTTTCCTCTCTTTGACAAAGTAATCCGGATCTTTTCCACGCTGTTCAATGAAATATCTGGCAAGGTCTTTGTAATTTTCTTTTCCGGTTACTTCATAGAGACGCAGAAGTCCCAGCTCGATTTCCTGATGTCCCGGAATGCCCGGTTCTTTACCTTCTTCTGTTCCAAAACGTTTCCCGATATGTTCTGCCATGCGCTCCATTACATGAAGCAGACGGTCTTTTCCAGTCACCTCATAGTAAGCCGCCGCTGCTTCCATCATATGTCCGGCACAGTATAATTCATGGCATTCCTGTAAGTTCTGCCAGCGGTGTTCCGGCTCTTTGATCGTGAAAAAAGTATTCAGATAACCGTCATCCTGCTGCGCTTTTTCAATAATTTCAATAACCTTATCTGCACGTTCTTCCAGTTCAGTATCCGGGCGGACTTCCAGTGCATACGCCACGCCTTCCAGCCATTTGGCAACATCGCTGTCCTGGAAAACCATTCCGTAAAACTCACCCTCTTCCAGTCCTGCTGCAATACGGAAGTTTGCCAGTGCATGGCTCTTCTCCACTCCCGGAATCTCATCATTTAATATTTTCTCCTGATAAGGAATTACTGTATCCATTACCAGTTCCTGATATCCTCGCCAGAATTTATCCGTTACTTTTACCTTATTTAATAACCTTTCTTTTAAACCATCTCTCATTTCTGCGCCTCCCATTTTGCCGGCAGATCCGGACATTTTCGCACCTTCTGTACAGCCCGCAGTTCCACAAAGCATCCGCAGAGCCTGCACATCCCACTCATCAATCGTTCACAGGAGCTGCATATGCCAAGCCTTTTCTCATATGTCTGCTGATCTACTTTCAGTTCTTCATCCATACGCTGAATATAGCGTGACAGATCCTCATAAAAAGCTTCTTCATTCTTCTGTCCGGGCAGACATTTCCTGCACACACGCAACTTCCCGTTCATACCTTCGTCTCCTTTTTGTTTCCATTATAAATGTTCACAGAAAATACCTGTCTGTTTTGTCAGAAGCGGCATTTTCTGTGAATTTGTAAAGTTTATTAATCTTTCATTTTATCTGTTTAAAAATACTGTAATTATCTTACTTCCAGATGGAGAACACTGCATTTAGGAATTGTAAATTTAATTCCCTCTGCTGTTTTTTCCACTTCGTTAAATTCTTTTACACGAACCTGATCCGGTGTTTCGAAGGTATTCATTTCGTGCATTTCACCGTGTACAATCTCACCTTTAACTTCATTTACCTGGTAATCTGTAAGGATAGTTCTGATTTCATAATCTTTATCCAGAGACAGGTTTGTCAGTGTGATATGTACAGCTCCGTCTTCTGCTACAGATACGGATTCTGTCAGGTTCGGTACCTGCCATTCGTCTTCCACACCAATAGTTTCTGTTTCAACAGAACTGTCTACAAGCATTGCATCCTGATGATATTTATACATATCAAATACATGATAAGTTGGTGTCAGAATCATATCAGCACCGTCAGTAAGAATCACAGACTGAAGCACATTTACGATCTGTGCAAGGTTCGCCATCTTTACTCTGTCGCTGTGTTTGTTAAAGATATTCAAAGTGATACCTGCGATCAGGGCATCTCTCATTGTGTTCTGCTGATACAGGAATCCCGGGTTTGTTCCTGGTTCTACTGTGTACCATGCGCCCCATTCATCAACGATCATGCCGATTTTTTTCTCTGGATCATATTCGTCCATGATATGTCCGTGACGCTCGATCAAAGTTTCCATAAAGAGCGCTTTATTCAGACTCTTATACCATACCTTATCATCAAAATCTGTAGCACTTCCCTTGATCTCCCATCCTTCCGGATGTACATAATAATGAAGAGAAAGACCATCCATATTTCCGTGAAGTTCTTTCAGGCAATGATTATGTGTAGTCTTTAATACTTCGGAAGTCCACTCATAATCATCTACATTGGCACCGCAGCAGACTTTGTGGATTGGGTGATCCGGATGATAATTGCGGACATAAGTCTGATAACGGCGGTATTCATTTGCATAGAAGTCAGGATTCATATTTCCGCCGCATCCCCAGTTTTCATTTCCAACTCCAAAGAAATCCAGTTTCCATGGTTTCTCATGTCCGTTTTTCTTACGGAGGTCAGCCATCGGAGAAACACCCTCGAATGTGATATATTCTACCCATTCAGACATTTCCTGAACTGTTCCGCTTCCCAGGTTACCATTAACATAAGCTTCGCAGCCAAGCTGCTCACAGAGTTCAAAAAATTCATGTGTACCAAAGCTGTTATCCTCTACCACACCGCCCCAGTGTGTGTTGATCATTTTTTTACGTGTTTCCTTTGGTCCGATACCGTCTTTCCAGTGGTATTCATCTGCGAAACATCCACCCGGCCAGCGAAGTACCGGAATCCTGATATGCTTCAGTGCTTCTACTACGTCTGTACGCATTCCGTTCTTGTTCGGAATCGTGGAATCCTCACCTACATAGATTCCTTCGTAGATACATCTTCCCAGATGCTCTGAGAAATGCCCATAAATCTCTTTGTTGATTTTGCTCTGTTTCTTTGATGGATCAATTACAAGCTTAGTCATTTTTACCTCCACAGTTTATGATTTCAGGTTTTTATTTTATCTTTTTCTAAAATAATATACTTTATTTTGCTTTTTCATTATACACAACTTCTGTCTGATATTCAATATATTTTCTGCAGAATTGCTATGATAATTTTGTATAAGAGTTACTGTTCACATACCACTATCCCGCGAGGTGTTTTGGCATGAATATGCCAAAA
>OBWW01001415.1_pt1 | contig 10671 bp, 5 predicted proteins | sample 1538091 | NCBI WGS metagenome assembly OBWW01 (sample SAMEA2580125, study PRJEB22360) | human gut metagenome | biome: human gut; feature: human-associated habitat; material: faeces | place: Denmark | collected 2008/2010 | reverse complement strand
TTACAGATACCGAGTAAAAAAACCATGTTTCATCATGCGTCAGAATAACCGCTGGACCCTTGTGACCATGGATAGATGACATCATATGACCTGCACGGGAACTTCATATCCATAAACAGCAAAGGACGCTGTCCTATGATGTGTGATTCAGGCATGAAATCTGAGCCTGAAACTCCATCATAAGACAGCGTCCTTATATAATTTTCTCAATTTTCCGTTGCAATTTTAGGATTCCTTCTTTTTCTTTCCAAGGACCAAATATACGGCCATCAGCATCCCCGAAAGAATGAACGATAACTCATGGGCACTGCTTCCCCTGTCCCCTGTCTTCGTTATGGCAGCTAACGGTATCTCCCCATCGTCTATGATGGCCATTGACTGGCTGAATGCTGCCGATGCATCCGCTGGAAGGGATGCAAGGGGAACCTGTGAGGATTCAATCACATTCTGCTGCGCGCCTGGCCCCCTCTGGGCATCAGTCCCCTGATATCTGCCTGTGCCGCCGGACGTTGTGGTGGTTCCTCCGCCTGAACTGCCGGACCCCTCAGAGCCTTGGGACGTATTCGTTGTGCCGCCGGCGGATGAACCTGGGGTATCTGTATCCGCTGTGTCGTTCCCGGACACTCCGCCCGATTCATTTCCATTACCGTTGTTTGAATCGTTATCTGGTTTTTCTGAGGAATCATTTCCTGAGGAACCGTTGTCTGTGGAACCAGTGTCTGTGGAGCCGTCACCTGCGGAAGTACTATTATAGTAATAATTTTTAAATGTATACTCTATTTGATATGCGGTGCCAAATTTGGAAATGACACCGTCCACAGCCGGCTGCATAATCGGATCTCCTATATCCGGTACTTCTCCCGGGCACATGGCATGCCAGTTGCCGCTGTCTTCTTCCATCAGCATATGCATGGTTTTAGGGGTATTCACATTCCCTCCTGCATGCAGACTGGAAATCATATAGGTTGTGCTAACTGGATATGCTTTTAAATACTGGTACCACATACCCTCCTGGCTGTCAAAGGCCGCGTACGCATTCCAGTCCTTCAAAGCGTCACTTCCCGTTAAATATGGTATGATTTCCATATTTTCTGCGCTATCTACTGTTCTGAAGTATATATGCAGGTATAAATTCTTTGGCCGCTTGTTATTTGGAACATTGTCTTTTTCCAGTCTTTCACTTACGATGCCGGCCAAATCGCCAAATCCTTCTTCCGATGCCAAAGGCCACTTAGAAGTACCATAATGGTCTTCTAACAGCTTCGCTATAATGCTATCATTGGTTACGTTATTATTCGAAATTCCCAATAAAGCCCGCCGTTGCTCAAACCGGTCTTTTCTCCCCGGAGTCTCATCGTATTCCCTGCACTTTGTATATGCTCTCATTAATACGGCGGCCCGCTCCATCAGTGAACCATATTGATTGTTAGAACCATAACCATAGGGGAAACTTTCTCCCTCTCCCTCCGTGCCGAGGTCAATGTCTGTTTCAATCCAATCAATTTTTGTTCTAGCTGTTTCCGTTACCCCTCTAAACTCGTTATAAGTATCCTCTATCGTCTGGACTACCCTGTATTCAGCTGACGGCCCTACATTCCCTATCTTCATCTTTCCGTTGGGTTTTAGATTGAAGGTATAGGTATTGGTGTCGCCTTCTGTTACAGCGGTTGTATTATATTCCTCAGCCCCACCATCTCCTGTCAGCAGATAGAGCTTCTCATTCTTATTCTTCCTGCTGTCTGTGATGCTGACTTTATAGGTGTATTCGACTTTTTCAGCACCTTCACTGCCTTCCTGCAATTCATTGGCAATCACCAGATAAGGTGAGGTCTTAAATATAGCCGTAAATGCCGAGAAATGGTCAGTCTGGAAATGAATCTGTCCAACGGACGCGCTTCCGCTCACATCCAGTTCCTGGCGTCCCTCGCTGTCAACCGCAATATCGTCTGCTGAAATGCCATCCAGCACAGGCACCTGGGCTACGGCTTCTGTTTCCCCGCTGCCTTCCAGCTCCGCCTTTGCAGATACGGCCTGGACCTCCTGGGTAGGCGTCTCCAGATGGAGAATTTCAATCTGGTCCGCCTCCATGCTGGCCTTCTCAATCCGCTCTCCGCTAAAGGATACCGTAACAAGATTGCTGCCGTCCTCGGCCCAGCTGTTATCTAATTTCACGCCGTCATACATAAGGTTGATGTCATATGCAATGATGGTGCTGACCACTGTTCCGTCATCAGACTCAGCATCCACTTTTTCCGTCAGCGCTGATTCCACCTGCTCTGTTATCTCCTCTGCCTGTATCTGCGTGTCGGCAGGCAGCACTCCTTCGGGAGCAGTTATCCTGATTGTAACCCCATTGACCTCCACTGACTTGTCAAAAGCAGGATGTTCCAATGTCTCCAGGGTGTACACCTGTATGTTCTGCTCCTCATAAACCTCGGATATGGTATACCATGCTGTCTGTGATCCGTCCAGCTCATCTGTAACCGAGTCTGCTTCCAAATCCTCATCATTGGCAGTCACATTGTCAATTGTATATCCCAACTGGGTCTTGACGCCAAAGGTCAGGCTTTCGCCTTCCTTCACGCCTCTTGTCCCCTCCATAATCCGGGCACTGGTCTCAGGGAAACTGGTGTATGTCACCTTATAACCGTCAAAATCCTCCAATGCCTTTAACTGGTTCAGGCTTGTGGTGTAAACCTTGGCTGTGGAACAATACCCCATGCCAGCCAAATCAGAGGTGCTGGCCTTCTTAGTATCATCCTCCGGCACAGGTTCCGGAGCGGTCTCCTGCTCTGACTCTGAAGGAAGTGAGGCATCTGCGGACGGTGCTGTTGATGTTTCCGCTGAATCGGAAGATGGCTCGCTGCTTCCGGCCGTGCTGTCCGCTGCCTGCGTACTCTCAGGTGCGCTTCCCTCATCATCCGCTTTTGTAGTCTGCACTTCGTCTGTATCCGGCACATTCACTTCCGTTGTTGGGGCAGCCGGTTCCCTGGTCTCTTCCGCAGAAGGCTTCTCTGTTTCTTTTACCGTCTCTGTCTCTTTTTCTTTCCCTGTCTCAGCTGCTTCTTCTGTCTCCTTTACTTCCTTATGCTCCTCTTTCTCCCTGGGCTCAGTCTCCTTCTCATTGGAGGCTTCTTCCTTCTCCGGCACGTTTTCCTTTACATCGGCGGAATCTGCCGGACTGCCCTCCTCTTTCTCAGATACAACCGGGGCATCATGACGGGAAATGGCAGCTGCCGGCACAGCGCCCTCTTCTTTCTTATCCTCATCCTTATTTGACTTTTCTTCCCTGTCCTCCTGCTTCTGGGTGTCCTTATCCTGGTCCGCAATATCCTTTTCCGGCTTCTCATCAGAACCAGACCCGCTGTTCTTTTCCGGTACCTTTGTATCGGCAGCATTGTCTTTCTCAGTATCTGTTCCCTGAGCATCGTCCGGCGGCACGGCTTCTGTATCAGCTGTACTGTGATCTGCATTGCCGTCTGAACCAAGAGACCCGTCCTCAGGCCGTGATATTTCCTCCTGGTTTTCGCCGCTGTTTTCACTGCTGTTTTCGCTGGCATCTTGGCCGCTGTTTCCACTGTTTTCGCCGCTTCCGCTGCCATCCGCGCTTTCCTCCGGCAGAGTTGACTCCCCGGTGCCGTCGGCGCCGCTTTCAGCCGATGTCTCAGATTCGGAGGCTTCTGTCTCCTCCTGGGCTGGCTTTGATATGATATCTACTTCCTCATCGCCAAATGCATCCTCATAACTCCTGATGGTGACGCGCTTTGTCTTTTTGACCTTTTCTACACCGTCATCCATCCGTGTGATTTCCGTGGTGCAGCTGATGGTATCCTCCCCGTTATTCACGTAGAGCAGGATGATTTCCTCGTCCCCGGTTACCATATACATATCGCCGGCATCCTCCGGAAGGCGCACAAATACACGCAGCTCCGCTTCCATGCTGCTTCCTTCCATCTCCGGATATACCTCATACACGGCACCCTTCGTACCGAAAAATACCTTTTCAAATTCTGCCGTCCTGCCATTGGTAAAGCCTAAATCATCTGCCGTTATCTCATGGCCGCTTTCAATGGCCTCCTCCACGGCAGCTACCAAATCCGCGCCTTTCATCTGGAACGTAACCTGGTCCGCCGTACCGGCATAGGATACATTCAGGCCGGTGCCCAAATTCGTGAAAACCATGGCTGCTGTCAGCAAAAATGCCAGAATCCTTTTCTGGCTGTAATACATGGATTTCGTTATTGTACCGGAACTTCTCCGTCTTTCCATAATAGTTCTCCTTTTTCATAAACTCCCCTGCCAATCAGGTGCAGCTGCTTCACGATTCATCTTAACAATATCATATCATAAATGATTACACTTTGGTTACATTTTCATGTTTTTTATAAATTATTTATGTATTTTGAATTGTAACCAGAAGCCATTTTCCTTCACTATAGTTACATAATAGCATACAAAGCGTTACGTAAAGCGTTATTTCAAGCTATAATTGGTCACTTTTTTTATTTTTACGTTATTTTATTCATTTTTCTATAATATGTGTGTCCACATTTCCCTGCATTCCACACAAACCAGAAAAAAATGGAAATCTTTTTCTCCCCCCAAACCGTATAAAACATCTGGAATCCGTACATCATTTCGTTATAGCAGATTCATCCAGTACAGCCCTGAATTTTTTCATGTCAGGGCGTATGGCATTATAACGGAGGTAAGGATTATGTCGGGCTACAAAGTTGAGATATGCGGAGTCAATACCGCCAAACTGCCTTTACTGAGCAATGAAGAGAAAGAGGAACTGTTTCAAAGAATACTGGACGGTGACAAGGAGGCCAGGGAGCAGTATATCAAAGGGAACCTGCGCCTGGTACTCAGCGTAATCCAGCGCTTTTCAAACAGCCAGGAAAACATCGACGACCTGTTCCAGATTGGATGCATCGGCCTAATCAAGGCCATCGACAATTTTGACATCACTCAGAATGTCAAATTTTCCACTTATGCAGTGCCTATGATACTGGGAGAAGTGCGCAGATATCTGAGGGACAATAATTCCATCCGGGTCAGCCGTTCCCTGAGGGATACTGCCTATAAGGCCCTCTATGCCAGGGAGCAGCTTACCAGAACCAATTCCAAGGAACCCACTCTCATGGAAATCGCACAGGAAATAGGTGTTTCAAAGGAAGACATCACCTATGCACTGGATGCCATACAGACTCCTGTCAGCCTGTATGAGCCGGTTTATACGGATGGCGGGGACCCTCTTTTTGTGATGGACCAAATTAGTGACAAAAAGAACCTGGAGGAAAACTGGGTGGAGGATTTATCTCTGGTGGAGGCCATGAAGCGGCTGCCGGAGCGGGAGCGCCATATCATTGACATGCGTTTCTTTGAAGGAAAAACCCAGACCGAGGTTGCCCAGGAAATCCATATCAGCCAGGCCCAGGTGAGCCGCCTTGAAAAAAATGCGCTGAAAAGTATGAAGTCCTATTTAAGCTGACCCTTGAAGCCTTTCAGCAGATGTGTTAAACTATTCATGTTAGTGCTTGTTTGAAACATATGCCAACAGAAAGTGAACATATCTATGGAACAAAATGAACGCAGATTTGCAGTATTGATTGATGCAGACAATGTCTCCCCCAAGTATATCAAATACATTTTGGACGAAGTGTCGGATGTGGGAATCGCCACCTACAAACGCATTTACGGCGACTGGACAGATAACGAAAAGCGCAGCTGGAAGAATGTGCTTCTGGACTGGTCCGTAAATCCCATCCAGCAGTACAGCTACACCACCGGAAAGAACGCCACTGATTCAGCCATGATTATTGATGCAATGGACATCCTATATTCCGGAAATGTAGATGGTTTCTGCCTGGTTTCCAGCGATTCGGATTTTACCAAGCTGGCCCAGCGCCTGAGGGAGGCAGGGATGTTTGTCATGGGAATCGGGGAGCAGAAAACCCCCAAGCCCTTCCGTGCAGCCTGCGATACGTTTAAATTGCTGGAGATCATATCCTCTGACGATGCACCGGAGACATCGGTCATCGAAAACCAGAAGACCATTACCAACATAGATGAAATCCAGAAGGCCATCACCAAGCTCCTCATTGAAAATAACAGCCAGAACCAGCCCATTATCCTTGCAAAGGTGGGTAACTTCCTTACAAAGCGCTTTTCAGATTTTGATGTCAGGAACTACGGCTACTCCAAGCTCTCCACCTTTTTGGAAAGCCTGAACAACAACGACTTTCAGGTGGTCAAGCTCCACGGCGGTTATTTTGTCCAGGAAAAGAGCGCCAGCATCTCCAAGACTGAGATTGAAAAGGAAATCATACGCATCATCAAGGGATATAACGGACATGTGGATAATCTGAGCATCATACACGATGAGCTGAAAAAGACATACCCTTCCTTTGACGTGAAGCAGTATGGTTTCAGCCGCATTTCCAGCTTTATCCGCAGCTTCGGTACATTCCGCATCAGGGATAACATGGTTCAGCTCAAATAACAACAACAGAAATGCCCGGAAGGGACATCCAGCCTGTGGATGCGGCCTATTCCGGGCATTCCTGTTTTACTCTCTTTTCTGCCTCTCCTGTTATCTGCGGATGATTTCAAAGCCATCCTTAAACTCTTTATAGTCCCTTATGCCGATGAATTCTTCCGGAACAGGCATCTTCGTCATATGGCTGGTGATTTCATACCATTTATCCATTTGAAATACAGCATCCGGGTCTGTCCATATGGCCTCCGCCTCTTCTCTGGTCAGGTCCGTATATTTAAGTATGTCCTCAGGAAACTCCTGCTCTTTTCCGTAACATCCAAACTCTGATTCCAGGATTTCCTTATTAAATGATGTCGCCCTCTGGTACACATGCTTTTGATGTTTGTCGCTGTAGGCAACCATCAGCAGATCTCCGTCAAATTCGTCATAGAGAATGACATCCGACTTGAATATTTTTGACACCTTCCTGGCATTCTCCATGGTGCAGTTTTCCTGGAGACTCTGGCTGTCTATGCCCAGCCAGGGGCTGTCCTTTGTCCGGGCCGCCAGCGCATCCCCGCTTTTTACCCCAAAAAAGCCTGTGTCAATCTTCTTCACCAACTCCAGGCAGTCACCGATTTCCTCCTGACTTAAGTCCTCCTCCAGAAGGACCAGACAGTTTGTCATAACATAGTTTTTGCCGTAATAGCCGTGAAATACCTCGTCCTCCATCTTTTTGCAGATACCCGCAGACGTATCCAAAATCCGGAAGGAATCAAGAGCCCGCCTGGCTTCTCCTATGGATTCCGGCGTTTCTTCCCTGAGACGTACCGTTACCGTGTAAAAATACTCCGGTCCCAGCACACTGAGCTCTACGCTATATCGGTATGCCCCTTCCCCGTATTCACCCCCACCGTATATCTGTCCTGTATTCTCCTCGGCCTTATACCGTATCTCCTTTTGGACAATCTCGTCTCCCTTCACCCTTCTGTATGTATACTCCAGCACCTCCGGCATGGAATCGTCCTTAACAGCTGCTCCGCTCTCCATCCTTCGGATGTAATCCGCCTTTGTCCTGGGGGTATCTATTCCCGCTATTGCAAAAAACTGCGGCTGCTCCCTGTATCCCCGGACCAGAATACTCCCCCATTCCGAGACCAGGATGTCCCCGAAATCACGGTTTCCCTGCTGGGTCCACTCCTCCTGCGGAAGCCGGATTTTATAATAAAGGGAGGATGATACATAGGTTCCGTCTGACCCCACCTGGTCAAAGACCGTATCATCGGGAACAGTAATCATAATACCGTCCTGTATTTTGTCTGCTGCTTTATTTCCATGTTCCGCTGTCTGACCTGCGTTTTCCCCCGAATCCGCCGTTCCCTCTTCAGACACCTCTGCCATTGCCATCCGGGCCTGTACGCTGCCCTCCGCTGTCTCTGTGCTTCCCGTTGTTCCTGTGCCTCCCGTTGTTCCTGTACTTCCCGCTGTTCCTGTGCTTCCCGTTGTTCCAGTGCTTCCACCACTCCCTGCTCCCCACGCCGCCAGTCCCAATGCCGCCGCTGCTGCGGCCGCTGCCAGTAACCTTCTGCCTGTCCCCCATTTTCCTGCCGGCACATGTACCTTTTTTTGCTTCAGGCTCAGAGGCTTCCCGCTTCCTCTCTCATTGCATATCTGAAACAGCATCTTAATGCCGCCTATTTGCGCTAACGGCTCCACGGGAATCATGACCGCCCCGCCCCGTCCTTTCATCAGACAAACATATTCCGGCGTATAAACCGCCTTCTCAAAATCCCCATAGGCGTGTCTGACCACGGACCGTTCTCCATATTCACAGATACCGTCCTCTTCCAGTGCCAGCAGCTGCAAACCCGCATACCGGTACGGGAACAATGCCGCCTTCCTCAGCTTCTGCACATTTCTCCAAGGCAGGCCCAATGCCCTGCATGCGTCTGCTATCTGGTCCACGCTCCTGGTGTAACAGCAGAATGGGACGGTTCTCCTGCGGCAGGCTTCCTCCACATCCCCCATGGGAATCCGGCCATCCCTGTTCTCCAAACATTTTGTGTTCAGGCATCTGAACCATTCCTGCGCCTCCAGATCCCCTCCCAGGACCCGCTCCGGTATGGCCCAGAATTCCTTCTGCCCGAAAAACAGAATCAGGCCTTCCTTCCTATGAACCTCTGTCAGCGCAGAATACAGCAGCCATATATCCGTATTCCCGGTCTGTATGCGGATCACCTCATTCTCCATGGTGATACAGCAGTCTTCCTTCAGATTCATAAAATCCGGCCGGACCCTTCCCAGGTCCTTTTCCTTCAGGAAGTCTTTCTTATACCATCTGAGGAATCCTTTATACTCCTGTTCACTCAGCCTGAAACAGAGCCTTTCTCCCACCTGTGCTGCGGACATGCCTCTCCTACCCCCTTGGCCGGCTCTCCCCATACGCATCTTTAAGGTATGGAAAGCCTTGTATATCAAATCATATTCCTGATAACAATGTACCGCATTTTCCTCTGTTAGACAAGCCTTAAGACAGCAAAAAAGCCAGCTCTTTCTGCTGACTTTCCATGCCTATTCAAATCTGACAATTTCTTTTTTAAGCCGTTTCATGATTTTCTTTTCCAGTCTGGATATATAGGACTGGGAGATTCCCAGCAGGTCGGCCACTTCCTTCTGGGTCATTTCCTCCCCGTCCTCGTTTGTAAGGCCGTACCGCAGCTCCACGATTTTGCGTTCCCTGGGGTTTAAGCGGCTGATTGCGTTGTTGAGAAGGCTTTTTTCTATCTCATCCTCGATATCGTGATAGATCACATCCTCATCCGTTCCAAGAATATCCGACAGCAGAAGTTCATTTCCATCCCAATCCACATTCAGAGGTTCATCTATGGACACTTCCAGACGTGTCTTATTATTCCTTCTGAGATACATGAGAATCTCATTCTCAATGCATCTGGAAGCATAGGTGGCCAGCTTGATGTTCTTATCCGGCTTAAAGGTATTGATGGCTTTGATGAGTCCGATGGTTCCGATGGAAATTAAATCCTCCACCCCCACGCTGGTGTTGTCGAATTTCTTCGCTATGTAGACTACCAGCCTCAGGTTGTGCTCAATCAGGGCCGCCCTGGCCTCCTTGTCATCCTCGCTTCCCAAAAGACTTATCATCCGGCCCTCTTCCTCTGTTTCCAGAGGGGCAGGCAGTATATCGGCGCCTCCTATATAATGCACCTCCCCCTGCCTGGGCATCAGTACGGTCCTGAAGCTGGGGATGGTCTTTAACTGGAAACGGTTTGGTATGGATACTTTTATAATCATGGAAATGTCCTCCTGTACGTTGTGTGTTATTCAAGTTCCTTAGTCGCTTTTCTGTATCAGGATTTGATACTCCCCTGAGGGAGAAAGCTCCTGCTTCGTAATGGCAATGAGGGGCTTCTCAAGGCTGTACCTGCCGCCCTCCTGCTCTATCTCCATCCGGTCTATGAACACGGCCGGCAGAATTCCGCGGCTGGTTCCCACGGACTGGTACGGCACATAGACCACACCCTTTACCGACGGACACAGCTGCTTCATGACACCGGCTGCCGCCACATGGACCGGCTGGCTGCTCACAGGCTCCCTCAGCCGGTTGCCCGTGTCTATAAGCCCTGTAACTGTCTCTTTCTTTTCGCCGTAAATCATGGTAACCCTGCATAAATCCTTCCTGTGGGCCATGGTACGGATTAATTCCTTTATCCCCCCTGAAAATCCATAGCAGGCTGCGGCTGCCCCTGCAATCATTAAAATCCAGACCATGACGGGAATCCTTCTTCCATGTCCGGACTCCACCAAAAGCCATGCGTAATATCCTGCCCTGGTGTGTTCATAGAGCACCAGCATCACACCTCCAAGAACAACCGATACAAGGTAGATACCTGCCACGGATTTAATTACCTCTCTAGGGCTTTTCAGGTGATAGGCAGCTACGGCCATCAGGCTGCTCACCGCTACATACGTTCCCAATATCTCCACTGCGGCCGGAAGACCGGGAACCAGGCTCACCACACAGGACCATATACCGCCGATGACAGCTCCGGCCAGAATACGCCGCTTTGTGGTCCTGTAGGATAAAACTCTGTTTAAGATGGTCAGAACCATCATGTCCATTATGGTATTGACCGCGAATACCACATCTATGTATACTGTATAAACCACTC
>OBWW01001405.1_pt1 | contig 10779 bp, 9 predicted proteins | sample 1538091 | NCBI WGS metagenome assembly OBWW01 (sample SAMEA2580125, study PRJEB22360) | human gut metagenome | biome: human gut; feature: human-associated habitat; material: faeces | place: Denmark | collected 2008/2010 | reverse complement strand
AGCCAGCTGGGCGGGGCGATGGAAGGGCCGGCAACGGCAACGACTGCCGCCTGCGGCGGAAACAAGGAGTTGCTGTTGGGGCAGCGGCCAGCAGGATGCGAGTGCTGCTCAAGGCACAAAGCATCCGCTGGGTGCCGCAACTCGAACTCGTGTCCGAAGAGAAAGCTACCGTCACGCCTTCTGGCTTCCCGCACCAACACCGCCGCCTCTTCAATCAAGGCGTTGGAGCAACGCAGGCGCTTGAGGGTGCGGCGGATGCCGTCCTCGCTAAGGCTCAGCAGCAGCGCCGCCAGCCGGATGGGCAGGTTTTCTGCACCCGCCGGGCAGGCATCCACCACCGGCTTTGCCGCCGCCAGTGCCTCCGATGAAAGCTCCGGCAGAATAACAAACAGTATTTTTTTATCAAGATATGCCGCAGGGGCGGGTGCGCTCAGCAGTTTTGCAAGCTCTTCCTCGATGCGCTCCACCGATACGCAGTCCAGATGGGCACACAGCTCCTGTGCCGCCTGCGCCGTGGACGGGTCGATGGCAAAGCCAAACCGGGCTGCGAAGCGGTACAGCCGCAGGATGCGCAGCGCGTCCTCGGTGAACCGCTGGCGGGGCACACCCACCGCCCGTACGATGCCGCTTTGCAGGTCGGCCTGCCCGCCAAAGGGGTCCACAAGGCCCTCTTTTTCATTGTAGGCCATGGCGTTGATGGTAAGATCCCGCCGGGCCAGATCCTCCCGCACATCCGGCACAAAGTGCACCTCGTCCGGGTGGCGGCCATCTGTGTAGGTGCCTTCTGTACGGAAGGTGGTGATCTCGTAAAGGGCACCGCTCTGCTTCACCGTTACCGTGCCGTGCTGCAGGCCGGTGGGGATGCACCGCTGCGCGCCGAACAGCTCCATCACCTGCTGCGGCAGAGCACTGGTGCACAGGTCCCAGTCGTGCGGTGTAAGGCCCAGCAGACTGTCCCGCACGCAGCCGCCCACCACGTAGGCTGCATAGCCCGCCCTGTGCAGGGTGTACAGCAGCTCTGCCGCACCCTCGTCCATCCGGATGGTCATGGCTGTGCCTCCTCGTACTGCAGGGTGATGCTTTTGCCGTCAAAGCCGCACTCCACCGCCGGGAAGATGCTCTGTGCCTGCACGGCATATTCCTCCGGGTCGGTGATCATGGGGGAATAATGGGTCAGCCAAAGCCGCTTTGCTCTCGCCTGCGCGGCAAGGGATGCGCTCTGCCCAAAGGTGCTGTGCCCCCACTGACGGGCCTGGTCTTCCTGCTCCGGAAGGGCATAGGTGGCATCGCATATCAGCAGGTCTGCGTCATGCGCCGCCTGCAAATAATACGGGCAGGGGGCCGTATCGCCGGAAAATACCACGCTCAACCCCTTACGCGGGGCACCCAGCACCTGCGCAGGCTGCACCGTTCTGCCCTCCACGGCAACGCTCTGCCCTTTCTGCAGCAGCTTCCATTGCTGCACCGGCACCCCCAACACCTGGGCCTGCTCCGGCGAAAATTTGCCTGCACGGGGCAGCTCCAGCCGGTAGCCAAGGCTTTTTACCCGGTGCTTTGTGGCAAACGGCACCAGCCGCGCACCGGCAGGCCAGCCCTCGCTCAGCGCATCCAGCGCCAGCGGCTGGCCCGGCATAAGCACCTGCGGCTTCACCGGATAGGGCAGCGGGCCGGTCAGTGCCCGCACCGCCGCCCAGATATCCGGCAGGCCCTCCGGACCCAGCAGCGCAAGCGGCCTTGTGCGGCCCTGCGCCCCCAGAGTCTGCAAAAGGCCCGGCAGACCAAAGATGTGGTCGCCATGGTAGTGGGTCAGGCAGATGGCATCTGCCCGCATCAGGTTCACGCCTGCCCGATGTGCCGCTGCCTGCGTACCCTCGCCGCAGTCCCACAGCAGGCCGTGACCGCCGCAGGCAGCAAACGCCGCCGAGAGTGCCCGGTCCGGCAGTGGCATGGTAGCCGCAGTGCCCAGCAGTGTAATGGTCAGCATAAAATCGTTCTCCCTGCACAGTAGATTTCGATATTTTATTGTACCACAGCCGGGCCGGTTGCACAATCGGTGCCTGCGGCGCATAGGATGGCCCAGCACAGCAAAAAGGGGGCAGCGGGATGAGACGCAAAAAAGGGGATCCTTTTTCCGGCAGGCCGCACAGCGGCCTTGGATGGGTGCTGCTGCTCGCCGCACTGGCCCTGTTTCTGCTGGCCGGTGCGCCCGGCTGCATGGCCCAGCGGATGGCGTGGTCTGCCCGGGGAACGATGATCTTTCTGCCCGCTGGTTTCTGAAAAAAGGGAGCGTCCTGCCGCGCAGAACGCTCCCTTTTTTCTTTTTACTTTCCATCCGAATAGGGCAGCTGGCCGGTCAGGGTCAGCGTTTCGGCAAGCTCGTCCTCCGAGCGGAACCGCCACGCCGCCGCTCCCACGGCCACATAGCAGGCATCGGCACGACCCTCCGGTGTAACGGCAAGGATCATCGTTTCACCGTCGCCCACCCCCGTTACCATGCCATCCGCACTCACAGTTGCCACGCCCGGATTGCTGCTGAGCCATGTCATCGTTCCGTTTTTGGTGCCTGCAGCCTGCGCGGTCAGCTTCTGACTGGCTCCCACTGCCTGCAGCAACATGGCATTTTTGCTCATCTGCACCCGTCCGATCTCCGATGTGACCGTTACCGTGCAGCGCAGCACCTGCCCGGCTGTGGTCAGTGCGCTGATGACGGCCTTGCCGGACCCCTGCGCCTTTACGGTACCGTTTGTGCTTACCGATGCCACCGCCGGGTTGCTGCTGACCCACTGCCGCACATAGGTAAACCCGCCTTTGTTCTGTTCCAGCTTCAGCTGTTTCGTCGGGGCAGGCTCCTGCTCTGTAATGGTAAGCGTCAGATCGCTGGTGTTCAGCACCAGGCGGCTGGCTGTGCTTTTGCGCACCGTGATGGTACAGGTGGTCTTTTCGCCGCGCTCATTGCGGGCCGTGACGGCCGCAGTGCCCTCGGCATGGCCGGTCACCTTGCCAGTGCCGTCCACCGATGCCACTGCCGGATCACTGGAAGTCCAGATCAGGAAGAAGTAGTCGTTGGGTGCCTGCACATTCAGGTAGGCCACCGGGGCCGGGTCTCCTTCGGTGATATCCAGCGTCAGTTCGGCAGTGTCCAATGTCATGCCGCTGTCCGGCAGCGGCTGCTCCTGCGCAGCATAGGCCGACAAGGCCCCGGCTGCAAACAGTTCTGCGCACAGCACCACTGCACAAACACACGCTTTGAACCCCTGCTTCATGGGCTTTGCCCTCCCCGCCTGCTTTGCTGCAAGATCCTTTAAATATTCCTGTCTCCGTATTATTTTACACGCAGTGCAAAACCGGGTCAAGTTTTTTGCCCATTCTGCCGGGCAGCTGAGCCTTATTTTGTGGAGAATAATAAAATCCGCTTTTCAATTTTGTACAAAACGCCGCCGCACCCGGCAAACCGGATGCGGCGGCGCTGTTCTGCTTTTGAATTTTCAGCTTAGTAGTTGATCTTTTTCAGCTCAAAGTAGCTCTGCGGATGTGCGCACACCGGGCACTTGAGCGGTGCGGACTTGCCGATATAGGTGTAGCCGCAGTTCCGGCACTGCCATACCTGCTGCTCCTCGCGGGCAAAGACCTTGTTGTTTTTCAGGTTTTCGGCCAGCGCACGGTAGCGCTCCTCGTGCTCCTTCTCGATCTGTGCCACCATGGTGAACAGTGCTGCGATCTGAGGGAAGCCCTCTTCTTTGGCCTCCTTGGCCATGCGGGGGTACATCTCGGTCCACTCGTCGTGCTCACCGCCTGCTGCCATGTCCAGACAAGTCAGGGTATCGGGGATCGCGCCGCCGCACAGCAGCTTGAACCAGATCTTTGCGTGCTCCTTCTCATTGCCGGCGGTCTCCTCAAAGATCGCGGCCAGCTGCTCGTAGCCTTCTTTTTTTGCCATGCTGGCAAAAAAGGTGTACTTGTTGCGTGCCTGGCTCTCGCCTGCAAACGCTTCCATCAGATTTTTCTCGGTTTTGGTACCCTTCAGTTCCATGATGCTCTCCTTTCAAAAACGGATCTTCTGTCAGGATCGACCGATCCCGGCTCTATCATTCAGCCCGGCGGTAATTTTTTCGCCTGCGGCTCAGGTTCTGAACAGAGTATACCATATTTTTTGATGGAAATCAAGAATAATTCCTATTTATTCTGAGAATATTTCTCAGTTATGCTGCTTCAGTGCACACACAGCAATGCTCAGGGCGCTCCACGCTGCCTGGTACATCAGCACCGTTGCCACCGAAAGCTCCCAGATGCTGCCTGCACTGGTGAGCAGCGCTGCAATGATAATGGAGAACAGCACCGAGACCATCTGTACCGTGGTGGCGCTGCTCTCGGCGTTCTGGGCCTGATCCGCAGCCTGCAGACCGCCGGTCAGGCTGGCAAACGCCTTGAGATGGATCATGCAGCAGGTATCCTCCGGGTCTTCCGGTGCGGCCTTGATGGCGTTGCACTGCTCCTGATCCAGCACGGTGATCATGCCTTCCGGCAGGCGGTATGCTTCGGTAATGTGGTGTGCAGTCAGACTGGGGTCCTGGCATGTGACCAGCAGGCGGATGTTCTCCTTTTGCAGCACGGCAAGGCCGCGGGCCACATTGCGCCCGCCCACATATTTCAGCACGAACATAGCGTGCAGATTGCCGGACACAGCCAGATACAAAATTTGCAGCTCGCCGTTCTTCGAGTGCTGCATCTCGTATTCCTCGTCCGGCAGCGGCACGCCCTCCTGCTCCAGATAGCGGCGGGTACCAATGAGGATGCGGTTGTTATCGCACCAGGCGGAAAAGCCCAGCCCATGGTGCTGCTCCAGATCCTTGACCGGGAACAGGATGTCTGTGCGTTCCTCAACGATCTGGCGGAACAGCCCCTTCAGGGTGCCGTGGCTCTCGTTCAACACGCTGGCCGCGTACAGGATGGCGCGGTCGATGCGGCCGCCCTTGAAGATGCGGATATCCTCCAGCTGTGCGCTGTCGGCGGTGAACAGGTCGTCTGCATCGATCTGCAGCGTATCAATGCCGCCCAGCTGCTCAATGGCCTGCCAACCGGGCACGACTGCGCCCACAGCCGCAGCCGCACGCTGCAGCCGTAGCGAGGCAACGCCCGCGATCAGGGTAGAAGAAAGCGGTGCGCCCATGCACAGCACAGCGGCCATGGCAGCCGCAGCTTTGTTCCAGCCGGCACCTGCCAGCAGGAACAGCACGCCGCTGAGCAGGGCAACGCCCAGCAGGATGTACGAAACTTTGCGTGCACGGCGCTCGCTTGCGCGTTCGCTCAAGCTCTGCTCCACAAAGCCGTCAGCTTCCTTCATCGGGCGGCTCAGCAGCACCCAGGGGTCCTTCTGTTCCAGATCCCGTGCAAGGGCACGCAGCAGGTCTTTATCCTTGGCGCGGTAGGCGCCCTCGAACTCCACACCATTGGTCACCAGCTCATAGCCGCCCTTGACAGCAGCCAGCATCACCCGGCTGCCCAGCAGCGCAAGGAACAGCCCCAGCGCAGCCATGCCGCTGAGCAGCGAGATGCCGGTGGTGCCGCGGTAAACATTTGCGTTCAGCATGGCTGTGACCGCCTGCACCAGCGCTGCTACTGCGGCCAGCGCCGGCATCGTCTCGGAAGAAGACCGTCCGCGCAGGCCGTTCAGGCCGTCGCGCAGCACCGGGAAGCCCACGCACAGGCTTGCTGCCAGCAGCAGCAGGTTTGCAGCATAGAATGCCGCCGGGGCAGCATCCGGGTCCAGCGCCGCCATGGCGGGCAGCAGCCCATCCGACACCAAACCAAAATGCAGCAGCACCACAGCCAGAATGCCGCCCAGCACGCAGCGCAGCGTCAGCTCTGCACTCATACGGTGCAGCTTATCCACCGTAGCCTCCGGCTCGGGCAGCTCCGTTTCGGCATGTTCCTCCGGAGACACCGCGTCCTCCGCCTCAGCTTTCAGTTCCGGCTGTGGCGCAGCGGGTGCCTTCTCCGGTGCCTGCTGCGGCTCTTCACCGTCCAGCGGCAGCAGCGGCAGGCTCATAGTGTCCTCTTTTGCGGCAGGCTCCTCTGCCGGGGCCAAAGGTGCCTGCGGTGCGTCCTCGCTCTGCGCCTTGCCAAAGAAATCGGCCACCGGCTGCTTTTCCGGCTGCGGCACAGGTTCCGGTTGCAGCTCCGGTGCCGTCTCCTTTACCGCTGCAAACACAGCCGCGGGCAGCGGTGCACCGGACGGTTTCTTTTTGCTTTCAGCCGGTTCAGTTTCTGCTGCCGGGGCTGCTTCGGCCCTCGGTGCAGGCTTTTCCGGCTTCTGGTCGCTCAGGCCGTTGATCATCGCCTTGAGCTGTGCCATCTCCTGCTGCTCCTGCTCTTCCTGCGGCAGCAGCACCTCCGGCGCATTCTTGGGGTGCCGGAGAGACTTTGCCGTGCTGTGCTGCTCTGCGGGTCTTGCCGCCGGGACAGCGCTCTGCCGGGGTGTTTCCGGCTTCACTGCCGCCGGGGGTTCCGCCGTTTGCGGTGCAGATTTTTCCTCCGGCTTTTTGGCGGGTGCTTCCGGCTGTGCATCCTCTGCTTCCTTTTCCAGAAAAGGCCACGGGGCCAGTTCCTGTTCCGGGTCTGCCTCCGGCTTCAGCATCAGTTCCAGATCCGCTTCCGGTTCCGGCTGCGCATCCTCACCCAGCCGCACCTCACCGGTTGGCATTTCCTGCGGCTGCTCTGCTGCAGCTTCGTCAGTCTCCTGCTTTTCCTTACCACGGCCAAACAGGCCAAACCGTTTCTGCGGCTTTTCCTCCGGCTGGTTTTCGTCCCTCCGGGTCATCTCCTCCGGGATATCCACCGCCGTGGTGCTGAAAAAGGAGCGGAACTTTTCATCCGGGGTCATTTCCCGGCCATTATTTTTATCTTTCGGCATTCTTGTCCCTCCTGTAATTCAAATTGAGGTTCCGGCCCGAATGCCGGATCATGCCTGCTGTGCTGCGCGCTGGGACTGGATCTCGTACAGAATAATGCCCGCAGCCACCGACACGTTGTAGCTGTCCACACCGGTGCCCGGTGCTGCCATATCCAGCCGCACCACACCGTCGCACAGCTTTTTCACCAGCTGCGAAACACCGCTGCCCTCGCTGCCCAGCACCAGTGCAATGGGGCCGGTCAGGTTGTTCCTGCGCAGAGACACGCCGTCCATATCGGCGCAGTAGACGAACACACCCTGCTCCTTCAGGCGGCGGATGGTCTCGCCGATGTTGGCCACACGAGCCACCGGCAGGCGTTCTGCGGCACCTGCGCTGGACTTGATGACGGTAGGCGTGACCGATGCGCCGCCGCGCTTTGGGATCACGATGCCATGCGCACCGCACAGCAGAGCACTGCGCATCACGGCACCCAGATTGTGCGGGTCTTCAATGCCATCGCTCAGCACCAGAAAAGGTGCCTCGCCCTTGTCCTTGGCTGCTGCCATCAGGTCGTCTACCGTCACATATTCGATCTCGCTGGCAAATGCCGCCACACCCTGATGGCTCTCGGTGCCGGTCATCAGGCGCAGCTTGTTGGGGTGCACCCGCTTCACCGTGGCACCCGCTTCCTTTGCCAATGCGGTATAGTAAGCCGCCACGGCCGGAGCCATGCCCTCAGCAATGAGCACGGTGTCCACGCCGGAACCGCTTTTCAGCAGTTCGGTCACCGGATTTTTGCCATAAACAAGGCTCTCGTTCTTCTGCAGCGGTTCTTCCGGGCTGCGGCGCGGACGGCGCGGCTGGTTCTTTTCTTCCATGATGATTTTCTCCTTCCGTTGTATCACCGGAAGGTGCTGTGCACACCCTCCAAAAGGCGCGCCGCACTCTGGGCCGCGCACCGGTATGGTCTGAAGATGATAACTCATCTTGAAGTATAGCATAAGCCGACCTTGTTTGCCAGCAAATTACCGTTTTTTATCCGCGTCCTGCAAAAGTTTTTCTGTTCGTGGTGCCGGAGGCCGTTTCCGCTTTTTTGCAGAAATGTTCTGCCGCCCTGCATCAGCTTTACCCGGCTGCTGGGTAGATATCCCTCTGTTTTGCCGGAGAAAAAAGTTTTCCACAAAAACGCGGTATACAATCCGTAGAAGAGCGATTATTTTTCCACATGTTGAAAACCCTGTGGAGAAAGTTCAAAAGTCCAGCTTTAAAGCCTGTTTTGCCTGTGGAATTCCACACTTTCCACAAGGTTTTCCACTTTTTGGTTCGACCTTTTTTGATTTCCTGCGTACAATTTGTAGAATACAAGTCGGAAATATGACAATTTTTTGAACTGCATCCTGTCCGCTTTTGCCAAATTGCCCAATATCATTTTGACGAATGTGGATCTGTGTTGAAAATCCGTCCTTCATCAAGCTTTCTGTCTTTCGGCCGCTCGTTGCACATTATATGGAAATTTGTTGCATTCTATCGAATATACGCGCTTCTGGCAGTAACCCCCTGCACCCTGCCAGAAACAGAATCCCCGCATTGTTACAGGAAAAGCACCGGTTTGGATTGATTTTGGCCGCTGTTTGGGGTATACTAATTCTGTAGGTTCGTTAAACCGTGCACAAAGCGGATATGAAACGAGCAAGACCCCAATGATTTTGTGGAGGTAATGAATAATGTTGGTAAATGCAACCGAAATGCTGATCAAAGCACGTGATGGCCACTACGGTGTGCCTCAGTTCAACATCAACAATCTGGAGTGGACCAAGTCCGTTCTGACCGCCTGCGAGGAAATGAAGAGCCCTGTGATTCTGGGTGTTTCCGAGGGTGCCGGCAAGTACATGACCGGTTTCAAGACCGTCGCTGCCATGGTCAGCGCAATGGTCGATTCCATGGGCATCACCGTTCCCGTTGCCCTGCATCTGGATCACGGCACCTATGAGGGCTGCAAAGCCTGCATCGAGGCCGGCTTCTCTTCCATCATGTTCGATGGCAGCCACTACTCCATCGAGGAGAATGTGGAAAAGACCAAGGAGCTGGTTGCTCTGGCACACGCTAAGGGCCTGAGCATCGAGGCCGAGGTCGGTTCCATCGGCGGTGTCGAGGACGGCGTTGTGGGTGCCGGCGAGATCGCAGACCCCGAGGAGTGCGCAAAGATCACTGCTCTGGGCATCGACTTCCTGGCTGCCGGCATCGGCAACATCCATGGTGTCTACCCGGCAAACTGGAAGGGTCTGGACTTCGAGGCTCTGGACCGCATCCACAAGGCCACTAATAACATTCCTCTGGTTCTGCACGGCGGCACCGGCATCCCCGACGAGATGATCGCAAAGGCAATCAGCCTGGGCGTTTCCAAGATCAACATCAACACCGAGTGCCAGCTGGTGTTTGCTGAGGCCACCCGCAAGTACATCGAAGAGGGCAAGGATCAGCAGGGTAAGGGCTTCGACCCCCGCAAGCTGCTGGCTCCCGGTGCAAAGGCCATCGAGGCCAAGTGCAAGGAGAAGATCGAGCTGTTCGGCTGCGCAGGCAAGGGCTAAGCAGAAGCTCGTATCGTAACCGGTACACCACCCAATAAAGTATGCGCCCCCGCTGCACCGTTATGCACAGTGCAGCGGGGGCGCTTTTTACTTTATATGCGAGCACTCAGACGCGGGTCTTTTCCATATCTCCAAAAATGTATTGCATACAGTCCTGCACCCAGAAGCAGGCAAAAAATCGAATAGCTAAGGATCGGAAGCCGCAGCAGTACGATCTTACCCGCGATCTGGGTAAAGAACCAGCCCGTTCCATACAGAGTCACGATATAAAGCACCAGCCATGTAGCATATTTCAGCCAATGCTCTCGTGGCGGAAAGCCTACCTGCTCCATCATCCGGCGGAACAGTGCGCAAAAAACCGTCACTGCAACAACAAGCTGCATCAGATAGCCTACAGAAAGTTCAAAAACCCAATCACCAATTACCGGGTAAAGCAGCAGCCCTTCCACGCCCCACTCAAAGAAGAAATACAGCGGTGCAACAAACCAGAAGTAATCCGCAGCTCTCAGTGTTTTCAAACATGGCTTGACCTCCTCTACAAAGGTTTTTGCATCCGAAATCGAATCGAACAGTTCCTGATTTTCTGCATTGGCTTGGATGGAAATATCAAGCAGATCGCTGCACACAAGTTCAATGCCGCAGAAATCCCAGCTGACCCGGCGAAGATACCGGATCACTTCTTTCAGCTGCTCCTGGCTTTTTTCGTTCAGCAGCTTTGTACGCATCCGATTTGCCTTTCGCAACGCAAAATACTTATTCATATGGCTCCTCCTTAAAAATTTTCTCCACCAGCTGGCAGAGCTGATACCAATCCTGCCGAAACTCAAGAAGTGCCTTTCGACCTTCTTCAGTTACAATATAATATTTCCGGCTCGGCCCCTTAGGGGAAGGTCTGCGTTCTACTGTAACCTTTCCTTGCTGCTCCAGCCGCAGCAGCAGCGGATAAAGCGTGCTTTCACTCAAGTCAGAAAACCCGACCTGTTTTAGATGCATTACGATCTCATAGCCATAGGTCGGCTCTCTGCTAATGAATTTCAGAACACAGAATTCCAAAACGCCCTTGAGCAATTGTGTGTTGTTTTCCACTGGATACCTCCTTTTGCCTATTATGTAATACATAGTAGCTTATCTATATTGTATTGCATAGTAGTATTTTTGTCAAGTCCTGTCCTGTTATCATTTCGACCAAAATCCGCTTCATATTTTTGTGCAACAAAAAAGCCCTGAGATTTCTCTCAGAGCTTTCTGTTCAAGTCGGCGACTACCTATTTTCACGCGCCGTTTCCAGCGAACTATCTTCG
>OBWW01001377.1_pt1 | contig 11063 bp, 8 predicted proteins | sample 1538091 | NCBI WGS metagenome assembly OBWW01 (sample SAMEA2580125, study PRJEB22360) | human gut metagenome | biome: human gut; feature: human-associated habitat; material: faeces | place: Denmark | collected 2008/2010 | reverse complement strand
AGCCTTGTCCGGTCGCCTTAAATCGACAAAAGGCATTGTGGCGCTTCTGTGTAGTCTCTGACCTTATCGTAATCATTAATAAATACTATTTATTCGTCGTTTGTATTCATTGGGTTGATTATTAAGGTGCCGTTCGTTGCTGTTGCAACCTGTTTGTCACCGTTAATTATTTGTTACCCACAGAACTATGGAATGCGATCTGCTGATGATTAAAATTGAAAAAGTAATTAATAAAAATGACCTTAAGGCATTTATCGCTTTTCCGTCATCACTTTATCCCGACGATCCAAACTGGATACCCCCTTTATTCATTGAACGCAACGAGCATTTGTCTGCGAAAAATCCGGGGACGGACCATATCATCTGGCAGGCGTGGGTGGCAAAAAAAGCGGGGCAGATAGTTGGGCGTATTACCGCGCAAATAGATACCTTGCACCGCGAGCGTTACGGCAAAGATACCGGTCATTTCGGCATGATTGACGCCATTGATGATCCGCAGGTTTTTGCCGCGTTGTTTGGCGCAGCGGAAGCGTGGTTGAAGTCACAAGGTGCAAGTAAGATCAGCGGTCCTTTCAGCCTGAATATCAATCAGGAAAGCGGATTACTGATTGAAGGGTTTGACACACCACCCTGTGCGATGATGCCGCACGGTAAACCGTGGTATGCCGCGCATATTGAACAATTGGGTTATCACAAAGGCATTGATTTACTGGCGTGGTGGATGCAGCGAACCGATCTTACTTTCTCTCCGGCGCTAAAAAAACTGATGGATCAGGTGCGTAAGAAGGTGACCATTCGCTGCATCAATCGCCAGCGGTTTGCCGAAGAGATGCAGATCCTGCGTGAGATTTTCAACTCTGGCTGGCAGCATAACTGGGGATTTGTGCCGTTTACCGAACATGAGTTCGCGACTATGGGCGATCAGCTTAAGTACCTGGTGCCGGACGATATGATCTACATCGCCGAGATTGATTCTGCACCCTGTGCGTTTATTGTCGGCTTACCGAACATCAACGAGGCGATTGCCGATCTGAACGGATCGCTCTTTCCCTTCGGCTGGGCAAAATTGCTGTGGCGTTTAAAAGTCAGCGGTGTGCGAACTGCGCGAGTACCGCTGATGGGCGTGCGGGACGAGTATCAGTTCAGCCGCATCGGCCCGGTGATTGCGTTGTTATTGATTGATGCCTTACGCGATCCGTTTGCCCGCCGGAAGAGCGACGCGCTGGAGATGTCATGGATCCTCGAAACCAATACAGGCATGAATAACATGCTGGAACGCATTGGGGCGGAGCCGTACAAGCGTTACCGATTGTATGAAAAGCAGATTTAATACCAGCTAACTCTGGTTCATCTCCAGCGGCACCGCCGAGCGAATCAAATGGTGGCCTTCCAGCTCGATATCGTGGAGATTCTTTTTCACGGTCCGCACATGATCGCGTGCTGCGCGCTGGGCGACGTGCGGCAGCCGCTGCAACACCGCGTTGTAGATCCGCGCATGCTGGCGATCGATCTGCTTTTTTTGCTGTGGTCGATGGTAGAGATTATTTACGCTGGCAAACACCGAATTAAACATCAGGTCGGTCAATGATTGCAGCGTAAACACCAGCACCTGATTGTGAGAAGCCTGACAAATGGCGAGATGGAAAGCGTGATCCAACTGCGCATGTTCGATCAGCGAAATCTCTTTGTTGTTCTCACTGGCGGCGAGCATTTTTTCATAACAGCGGGTTATCACAACAAAATCAGCCTGGGTTCCCAGCGTTGCCGCCAGCCTTGCCGATTCGCCCTCCAGCAATGCGCGAACGTCGAGCAGATCGTACAGCGTTCGCGGCTGCGTACTGAACAGATGGATCAGCGGGCTGGTGTCCTGCACCCGATTAAGCCGTGCGACACGAGAATCGCGACCCTGCGCCGTTTCAATAATCCCGCGCCCGCGCAGCACGGTCAGCCCTTCACGCAGTGCGGAGCGTGAGAAGCCGAGCTTTTCACACAGTCGACGTTCCGAGGGAAGCGGCTGACCGACCTTCAGTACACCGTCGATAATTAACCGTTCGATACTCTCTGCAACCACTTCGCAAATAGGGCGACGTTCATCTTTCATTCCCGGACCTCGTGCACAGGTAGGACCAATTTTTCTGTTCTTAACTCGCAAAACACGCACATCACGTAAGTGATTATGTTACATCAATTTAACATTAAGTTAACCAAGACAAGGTCACAGAGCTGGAAAAAAAATGGTCTGACCGGTAGCTAAAGAGATAGACGCAAACGAAAAGCCCGCTTAATAACTGTTCACAGAAGCAGCGCGCAAAAATCAGCTGCCACACAACACAACAAAGCGAAGCCTACTCATGAGCATCTTGTACGAAGAGCGTCTTGATGGCGCTTTACCCGATGTCGACCGCACATCGGTACTGATGGCACTGCGTGAGCATGTCCCTGGACTTGAGATCCTGCATACCGATGAGGAGATCATTCCTTACGAGTGTGACGGGTTGAGCGCGTATCGCACGCGTCCATTACTGGTTGTTTTGCCAAAGCAGATGGAACAGGTGACGGCGATTCTGGCTGTTTGTCACCGCCTGCGTGTGCCGGTGGTGACCCGTGGCGCAGGCACCGGGCTTTCTGGTGGCGCGCTGCCGCTGGAAAAAGGTGTGTTGTTGGTGATGGCGCGCTTTAAAGAGATCCTCGACATTAACCCCGTTGGTCGCCGCGCGCGCGTGCAGCCGGGCGTGCGTAACCTGGCGATCTCCCAGGCCGTTGCGCCGCATAATCTCTATTACGCGCCGGATCCTTCCTCACAAATCGCCTGTTCGATTGGCGGCAACGTGGCGGAAAATGCTGGTGGCGTTCACTGCCTGAAATATGGTCTGACCGTACATAACCTGCTGAAAATTGAAGTGCAAACGCTGGACGGCGAGGCGCTGACGCTGGGATCGGATGCGCTGGATTCGCCTGGTTTTGACCTGCTGGCGCTGTTCACCGGATCGGAAGGTATGCTCGGCGTGACCACCGAAGTAACGGTGAAGCTGTTGCCGAAGCCGCCCGTGGCGCGGGTTCTGTTAGCCAGCTTTGACTCGGTAGAAAAAGCCGGACTTGCGGTTGGTGACATCATCGCCAATGGCATTATCCCCGGCGGGCTGGAGATGATGGATAACCTGTCGATCCGCGCGGCGGAAGATTTTATTCATGCCGGTTATCCCGTCGACGCCGAAGCGATTTTGTTATGCGAGCTGGACGGCGTGGAGTCTGACGTACAGGAAGACTGCGAGCGGGTTAACGACATCTTGTTGAACGCGGGTGCGACTGACGTCCGTCTGGCACAGGACGAAGCAGAGCGCGTACGTTTCTGGGCCGGTCGCAAAAATGCGTTCCCTGCGGTAGGACGAATCTCCCCGGATTACTACTGCATGGATGGCACCATCCCGCGCCGCGCCCTGCCTGGCGTACTGGAAGGCATTGCCCGTTTATCGCAGCAATATGATTTACGCGTTGCCAACGTCTTTCATGCCGGAGACGGCAACATGCACCCGTTAATCCTTTTCGATGCCAACGAACCCGGTGAATTTGCCCGCGCGGAAGAGCTGGGCGGGAAGATCCTCGAACTCTGCGTTGAAGTTGGCGGCAGCATCAGTGGGGAACATGGCATCGGGCGCGAAAAAATCAATCAAATGTGCGCCCAGTTCAACAGCGATGAAATCACGACCTTCCATGCGGTCAAGGCGGCGTTTGACCCCGATGGTTTGCTGAACCCTGGGAAAAACATTCCCACGCTACACCGCTGTGCTGAATTTGGTGCCATGCATGTGCATCACGGTCATTTACCTTTCCCTGAACTGGAGCGTTTCTGATGCTACGCGAGTGTGATTACAGCCAGGCGCTGCTGGAGCAGGTGAATCAGGCGATTAGCGATAAAACGCCGCTGGTGATTCAGGGCAGCAATAGCAAAGCCTTTTTAGGTCGTCCTGTCACCGGGCAAACGCTGGATGTGCGTTGTCATCGCGGAATTGTTAATTACGACCCGACCGAGCTGGTGATAACCGCTCGTGCCGGAACGCCGCTGGTGGCGATTGAAGCGGCGCTGGAGAGCGCCGGGCAAATGCTCCCCTGCGAGCCGCCACATTATGGTGAAGAAGCCACCTGGGGTGGGATGGTCGCCTGCGGGCTGGCGGGGCCGCGTCGCCCGTGGAGCGGTTCGGTCCGCGATTTTGTCCTCGGCACGCGCATCATTACCGGCACTGGAAAACATCTGCGTTTTGGTGGCGAAGTGATGAAAAACGTTGCCGGATACGATCTCTCACGGTTAATGGCCGGAAGCTACGGTTGTCTGGGTGTGCTCACTGAAATCTCGATGAAAGTGTTACCGCGACCACGCGCCACCCTGAGCCTGCGTCGGGAAATCAGCCTGCAAGAAGCTATGAACGAAATCGCCCAGTGGCAACTCCAGCCATTACCCATTAGTGGCTTATGTTACTTCGACAATGCGTTGTGGATCCGCCTTGAGGGCGGCGAAGGATCGGTAAAAGCAGCGCGTGAACTGCTGGGTGGCGAAGAGGTTGCAGGTCAGTTCTGGCAGCAATTGCGTGAACAACAACTGCCGTTCTTCTCGTTACCAGGTACCTTATGGCGCATTTCATTACCCAGTGATGCGCCGATGATGGATTTACCCGGCGAGCAACTGATCGACTGGGGCGGGGCGTTACGCTGGCTGAAATCGACAGCCGAGGACAATCAAATCCATCGCATCGCCCGCAACGCTGGCGGTCATGCGACCCGCTTTAGTGCCGGAGACGGTGGCTTTGCCCCGCTACCGGCACCTTTATTCCGCTATCACCAGCAGCTTAAACAGCAGCTCGATCCTTGCGGCGTGTTTAACCCCGGTCGCATGTACGCGGAACTTTGAGGAGCAGGCTATGCAAACCCAATTAACTGAAGAGATGCGGCAGAACGCGCGCGCGCTGGAAGCCGACAGCATCCTGCGCGCCTGTGTTCACTGCGGATTTTGTACCGCAACCTGCCCAACCTATCAGCTTCTGGGCGATGAACTGGACGGGCCGCGCGGGCGCATCTATCTGATTAAACAGGTGCTGGAAGGCAACGAAGTCACGCTTAAAACACAGGAGCATCTCGATCGCTGCCTCACTTGCCGTAATTGTGAAACCACCTGTCCTTCTGGTGTGCGCTATCACAATTTGCTGGATATCGGGCGTGATATTGTCGAGCAGAAAGTGAAACGCCCACTGCCGGAGCGAATACTGCGCGAAGGATTGCGCCAGGTAGTGCCGCGTCCGGCGGTCTTCCGTGCGCTGATGCAGGTAGGGCTGGTGCTGCGACCGTTTTTACCGGAACAGGTCAGAGCAAAACTGCCTGCTGAAACGGTGAAAGCTAAACCGCGTCCGCCGCTGCGCCATAAGCGTCGGGTTTTAATGTTGGAAGGCTGCGCCCAGCCTACGCTTTCGCCCAACACCAACGCGGCAACTGCGCGAGTGCTGGATCGTCTGGGGATCAGCGTCATGCCAGCTAACGAAGCAGGCTGTTGTGGCGCGGTGGACTATCATCTTAATGCGCAAGAGAAAGGGTTAGCGCGGGCGCGCAATAATATTGATGCCTGGTGGCCCGCGATTGAAGCAGGTGCCGAGGCAATTTTGCAAACCGCCAGCGGCTGCGGCGCGTTTGTCAAAGAGTATGGGCAGATGCTGAAAAACGATGCGTTATATGCCGATAAAGCGCGTCAGGTCAGTGAACTGGCGGTCGATTTAGTCGAACTTCTGCGCGAGGAACCGCTGGAAAAACTGGCAATTCGCGGCGATAAAAAGCTGGCCTTCCACTGTCCGTGTACCCTACAACATGCGCAAAAGCTGAACGGCGAAGTGGAAAAAGTGTTACTTCGTCTTGGATTTACCTTAACGGACGTTCCCGACAGCCATCTGTGCTGCGGTTCAGCGGGAACATATGCGTTAACGCATCCCGATCTGGCACGCCAGCTGCGGGATAACAAAATGAATGCGCTGGAAAGCGGCAAACCGGAAATGATCGTCACCGCCAACATTGGTTGCCAGACGCATCTGGCGAGCGCCGGTCGTACCTCTGTGCGTCACTGGATTGAAATTGTAGAACAAGCCCTTGATAAGGAATAACAAAATGAAAACTAAAGTCATTCTTAGCCAGCAAATGGCGAGTGCAATTATTGCCGCAGGTCAGGAAGAGGCGCAGAAAAATAACTGGTCTGTTTCCATTGCTGTTGCCGATGACGGCGGTCATCTGCTGGCGTTAAGTCGCATGGATGATTGCGCGCCAATTGCGGCTTACATCTCCCAGGAGAAAGCGCGTACCGCCGCACTGGGACGTCGTGAAACTAAGGGCTATGAAGAGATGGTGAACAACGGACGTACCGCGTTCGTGACTGCGCCGTTACTGACGTCGCTGGAAGGCGGCGTACCGGTTGTTGTGGATGGGCAAATTATTGGTGCCGTGGGCGTTTCTGGTTTAACCGGAGCACAGGATGCGCAGGTCGCGAAAGCGGCAGCAGCGGTGTTGGCGAAATAAGCGAAAACGAGGAGATAAATAATGAGTGAAACCATAACCCAGGGCCGTTTACGCATTGACGCCGACTTTAAACGTTTTGTGGATGAAGAAGTTTTGCCGGGCGTAGAACTGGATGCTGCGGCGTTCTGGCGCAATGTTGATGAGATCGTTCACGATCTGGCACCAGAAAATCGTCAGTTGCTGGCAGAACGCGATCGCATTCAGGCGGCGCTTGATGAGTGGCATCGCAGCAATCCGGGGCCGGTTAAAGATAAAGCGGCCTATAAATCTTTCCTGCGTGAACTGGGCTACCTGGTGCCACAACCGGAGCGCGTGACGGTGGAAACCACGAGCATTGACAGCGAAATCACCAGCCAGGCGGGGCCACAGCTGGTGGTTCCGGCAATGAACGCCCGCTACGCGCTGAACGCGGCGAACGCTCGCTGGGGCTCACTGTACGATGCGTTATACGGCAGCGACATCATCCCGCAGGAAGGGGCGATGGTCAGCGGCTACGATCCGCAGCGCGGTGAGCAGGTTATCGCCTGGGTTCGGCGTTTCCTCGATGAATCACTACCGCTGGAAAATGGCAGCTATCAGGATGTGGTGGCGTTTAAGGTGGTTGATAAACAATTACGCATCCAGTTGAAAAATGGTAAAGAAACCACGTTACGTACTCCAGCACAGTTTGTCGGTTACCGTGGCGATGCCGCTGCGCCGACCTGCATTTTGCTGAAAAATAACGGCCTGCATATTGAGCTGCAAATCGATGCCAATGGGCGGATTGGCAAAGACGATCCGGCGCACATCAACGATGTTATCGTCGAAGCTGCTATCAGTACCATTCTCGACTGCGAAGATTCGGTCGCGGCGGTTGATGCGGAAGATAAAATCCTGCTGTACCGCAACCTGCTGGGCCTGATGCAGGGGACTCTGCAAGAGAAAATGGAGAAAAACGGTCGGCAAATCGTGCGTAAACTGAATGACGATCGTCATTACACCGCCGCCGATGGCTCTGAAATTTCTCTGCACGGACGCTCGCTGCTGTTTATCCGCAACGTGGGTCATTTGATGACCATTCCTGTGATTTGGGACAGCGAAGGCAATGAAATCCCGGAAGGCATTCTTGATGGCGTCATGACTGGCGCGATTGCCCTCTATGATTTAAAAGTGCAGAAAAACTCGCGCACTGGCAGCGTCTATATTGTGAAACCGAAAATGCACGGTCCGCAGGAAGTGGCGTTCGCCAACAAACTGTTTACCCGCATTGAGACAATGCTCGGTATGGCACCGAATACCCTGAAAATGGGCATTATGGATGAAGAACGTCGGACCTCGCTGAACTTGCGTAGCTGTATCGCTCAGGCGCGCAACCGCGTGGCGTTCATCAATACCGGTTTCCTCGACCGTACCGGCGATGAAATGCATTCGGTGATGGAAGCTGGCCCGATGCTGCGTAAAAATCAGATGAAATCGACGCCTTGGATCAAAGCCTACGAGCGTAATAACGTGCTTTCCGGTCTGTTCTGTGGGCTGCGCGGTAAAGCGCAAATTGGTAAAGGCATGTGGGCAATGCCGGACCTGATGGCAGACATGTACAGCCAGAAGGGCGACCAACTGCGTGCCGGGGCAAACACAGCCTGGGTTCCGTCACCAACCGCTGCTACGCTCCATGCGCTGCACTACCACCAAACCAACGTACAGAGCGTACAAGCCAACATTGCCCAGACCGAGTTCAATGCTGAATTTGAACCGCTGCTGGACGATCTGCTGACTATTCCGGTTGCTGAAAACGCTAACTGGTCGGCGCAAGAGATCCAACAAGAGCTGGATAACAACGTGCAGGGGATTCTGGGGTACGTGGTGCGCTGGGTGGAGCAGGGGATTGGTTGTTCAAAAGTGCCGGATATTCACAATGTGGCGTTGATGGAAGACCGCGCAACGCTGCGTATCTCCAGCCAGCATATCGCCAACTGGTTACGTCACGGTATTCTGACCAAAGAACAGGTGCAGGCGTCGCTGGAGAATATGGCGAAAGTGGTTGATCAGCAAAACGCTGGCGATCCGGCTTATCGTCCGATGGCGGGGAATTTCGCTAACTCGTGTGCTTTTAAAGCTGCCAGCGATTTAATCTTCCTCGGCGTGAAACAGCCAAACGGCTATACCGAACCGTTATTACACGCCTGGCGTTTACGCGAAAAAGAAAGTCATTAATAGCGTCAAAAAAGCCCCGGCAAGTTTTATTGTCGGGGCTATGATAGTAACTGCGGTAGTACATTTATCCCGGAAATAACCGGAGCGATTATCAGGGTTTAACAATATTAAATACCCGTAGCGCATTACTAGCGGGCCTAAAACAACAATATGGACATCTTAACGATACTCTGCGTCTGCGTCTGCGTGTGCGGAACAGAAACCCTTACCCGATATACTTGTTATGCCAGAGGTAGCAATTGCGTTAGCGGCGTACTGTTGCTGTAAAGTATAACGCCTATATTTTACAGTTCAGTCCTCTTTTGCTTATTACAACCTTAAGTATATCAAGCATATAAAGATAATAAGAGACTGAACAATATGGTTACCTGGACCCAAATGTATATGCCGATGGGAGGACTGGGGCTATCCGCTCTGGTCGCCCTGATCCCGATAATATTCTTCTTCGTTGCACTCGCGGTATTACGTCTGAAAGGACATGTCGCTGGAGCAATAACCCTTATATTATCTATCCTGATTGCAATATTCGCCTTTAAAATGCCGATTGATATGGCATTTGCTGCTGCGGGCTATGGCTTTATTTATGGATTATGGCCAATAGCGTGGATTATTGTCGCGGCGGTGTTCCTGTATAAATTAACCGTTGCCAGCGGGCAGTTCGATATTATCCGCAGCTCGGTTATCTCCATCACCGACGATCAGCGTTTGCAGGTGTTACTGATTGGTTTCTCCTTTGGTGCGTTGCTGGAAGGAGCGGCTGGCTTTGGTGCGCCGGTGGCGATTACCGGTGCGCTGCTGGTGGGCCTGGGCTTCAAACCGTTATACGCGGCGGGGCTGTGTCTGATTGCCAATACTGCGCCGGTGGCGTTTGGTGCGTTGGGCGTGCCGATTCTGGTCGCCGGTCAGGTAACGGGAATCGATCCGTTCCACATTGGCGCAATGGCGGGACGTCAGTTACCGTTCCTGTCGGTTCTTGTGCCGTTCTGGCTGGTAGCAATGATGGACGGCTGGAAAGGGGTGAAAGAGACGTGGCCAGCGGCGCTGGTTGCTGGGGGAAGCTTCGCTGTCACTCAGTTCTTTACCTCTAACTATATTGGTCCGGAACTGCCGGATATTACTTCGGCGCTGGTGAGTATCGTCTCACTCGCTTTATTCCTTAAAGTCTGGCGGCCGAAAAATACCGAAACGGCAATCAGCATGGGACAATCCGCAGGTGCGATGGTGGTGAATAAGCCATCTTCTGGCGGTCCCGTGCCTTCAGAATATAGTCTGGGGCAAATCATTCGTGCGTGGTCACCGTTTTTAATCTTAACGGTGCTGGTCACCATCTGGACGATGAAGCCATTTAAAGCGTTATTTGCTCCGGGCGGCGCGTTTTATTCGCTGGTGATTAATTTCCAGATCCCTCATTTGCATCAACAAGTGTTGAAAGCGGCACCCATTGTCGCCCAGCCAACGCCAATGGATGCGGTGTTTAAATTCGACCCTCTCTCTGCTGGCGGCACCGCTATTTTTATTGCAGCGATTATCTCTATCTTCATCCTCGGCGTGGGGATCAAAAAAGGTATTGGCGTCTTTGCCGAAACGCTAATTAGCCTGAAGTGGCCGATATTGTCGATTGGCATGGTGCTGGCGTTCGCCTTCGTCACCAACTATTCCGGTATGTCCACCACGCTGGCGCTGGTACTGGCAGGTACAGGCATGATGTTCCCGTTCTTCTCACCGTTTCTCGGCTGGCTGGGCGTATTCCTTACCGGCTCGGACACCTCCTCTAACGCCCTGTTTGGTTCACTGCAATCGACCACGGCGCAGCAAATCAACGTCTCTGACACCCTGCTGGTGGCAGCAAACACCAGCGGCGGCGTAACTGGCAAGATGATCTCCCCGCAATCTATCGCCGTGGCCTGCGCCGCGACGGGCATGGTGGGCCGAGAATCTGAACTGTTCCGCTACACCGTGAAGCACAGTCTGATTTTTGCCAGTGTTATCGGCATTATCACGCTGTTGCAGGCGTATGTGTTTACTGGGATGTTAGTTTCGTAAATCAATAAAGCCGGATGATCGTTAATATCATCCGGCTTCATTTACATTATTCTGTCTTATTAATGGGAAATCATTTCCTGCTTTATTATCCATGAAATAATAATATTTTGCGTTCAGATAACCTGCTAAATAATTAAGAGCGTGAGAACATCTGTTTTTTTATCACGCAAAACAAGCCTGTATTAATTATGTTCGCTTGATGAGCAAACACCGTTCTATCTGTTGCTTTTGCAATCTTAATCGTTAAAACTACCAACAAATTTATATAGTTACGTTGTGAA
>OBWW01001376.1_pt1 | contig 11065 bp, 9 predicted proteins | sample 1538091 | NCBI WGS metagenome assembly OBWW01 (sample SAMEA2580125, study PRJEB22360) | human gut metagenome | biome: human gut; feature: human-associated habitat; material: faeces | place: Denmark | collected 2008/2010 | reverse complement strand
GAGGGGCTGGCCCAGATGCCCCGGCTGATCCGCTCCCTGGCGGGACGGCGGCAGAAGTTCATCCTCTTCATCGACGACCTGGCTTTCGACCAGGACGACAATACCTATTCCATTATGAAGACTATCCTGGAGGGCGGGCTGGAGCGCCGCCCGGCCAATGTGGCCATCTACGCCACCTCTAACCGCCGCCACCTGGTCCGTCAGTCTTTCAGCGACCGGGCGGGGGATGAGGTGGACGCCTTTGAGACCATCTCGGAGAAGACTGCCCTGGCGGAGCGGTTTGGACTGCGTATCCCCTACCTCACCATGAGCAAGGCGGATTATCTGGCCCTAGTGGACCATCTGGCCGCCCGGGCCGGGGTGGCCATGTCCGCTGAGCTGCTCCACGCCCAGGCCATGACCTGGGAGATCCGCCACGCGGGGCGCACCCCGCGCACCGCCCAGCAGTTCATCGCCAGCCTGTCCCTCCAGGAGAAGCAGTAACACCGGGAACGGAAAGAGAGCTCCCCCGGACGCGCCTTAGGGCGTGTCCGGGGGAGCTCTTTGCACGGGCAGGTGGGCCGGAACTTTCGACAGAGGGGAAGGACCGGGAGAATAGGGACTTGCGTGGGGGGAATAGAGTAGGGCGGAGGTGTTGGCATATGTTGTCGCCATGGATCTATCTAATGATGAACGGTCTGTTTTTTACTCTGCGGCTCTCGGGTGGGAGCGGGTCCTTCCCACGGCCGCTGAAGGCCGCGGAGGAGCGGGAATACCTGGAGCGGGCCGCCCAGGGGGACCTGGAGGCCCGCAACCTGCTGGTGGAGCATAACCTGCGGCTGGTGGCCCATATCGTGAAAAAGTACTATGCCCAGACTGGAGACCAGGACGATCTGATCTCCATCGGGACTATCGGGCTGATCAAGGGGATCTCTACCTTCAAAAGTGATAAAAACGTCCGTCTGGCTACCTACGCCAGCCGCTGCATCGAAAACGAGATCCTGATGCACTTCCGGGCGCAGAAAAAGCTGGCAGGGGAGGTGTCACTGGCGGACAGCCTGGATGGCGATGACGACGGCAGCTCCCTGTCGCTGATGGATGTGATCGCCGTGGGCGACAACATGCTGGAGGAACTGGACACCCGGGACGCCTGCCGCAAGGTACGGCACTGCGTGGCCACCTGCCTGACCGATCGGGAGCGGTCCATCATCACCCTGCGCTACGGCCTGGATGACCGCCCTCCCAGAACACAGCGGGAGATCGCCTCCCGTTGCGGCATCAGCCGGTCCTATGTATCCCGCCGCCGCTAATGTAAACGAAGCCCGGAAAGCCTTGTGGAGTAAGACTTTCCGGGCTTTTGGGCATGTTAAGGGTAGTGCCGTCATTATTGTAAGCAGTGAGGAATTTTACGATAAGCGGCCATTCATTATTTTAAAGCCTCAGCTAATCAAGCGAGAAATAACGTATTGAGATACAACACTAATGTTGGTTAGTTTATAAGCGTGTACCGATAGTAATTGTTGAAGATCTGCAATACTGGTAAAATCATTACCAATAATTGAGATAATAGCGTCGATATCACCCTCATAAATTCCCAAGTCTTTTAACATCTTTTTGCTTGGTGAATTTAGATAATATAACATTTCTATATTTTTCATCAACCTATCATACAGAGTGTTTATTAGCACAGAAGATTCGTTATCACATCGCATAAAGTAGCGAATAAGATCTACTTTGCTATAAAACTCGAATTCGACATAACTTGATTTGAATCGAATGGTTTTGTTGATTACTTTGGAAACTTTTGTAGTTGGATATGAAGCCAGCGTAGCATCGACAACATCTCGTACCGATTGCCGATATTTATATGTGAGTCGATTGATAATAAAGGTATCTAACTTAAAATCATACTTTGGTGGTTCGATGATTTCTGATAGAATACGAACCAATTCCAATTTGCTCTGGTAAGGATTTGCGTATTGTCTGTAAAGAATGTCTAAAAGCTTCGGTTTTAACATATCGTATCTACTAAGTAAATACTGAACTGTGGAAAAACGGTGCTTTCTGGCAATTTGAGTTTTATACTCGTCATAAGATATCCCTAACCGATTTAGTACCTCTATAAACTCTGGATGTGACGAGTAGTCACCGAAGTTTATATCCATATCAACACTAGTATCGGTTAGTTCAAATTCAATAGATTTTAAAGCTTGACTTTTTTCGTAAACAGGGTCAGTTGGTGATTTGATATAATGAGCAATACCTAAGTAATGTTGATAGAGTCTTCCAGTACGGCCTACCAAGTTATAGAAGTCAAATGCATCAAACTCTTTATTGTAGCCTCGGTGAGGTTTTGTAATAATTATATTCTTAGCGGTTGTATTGACACCCTCTAATAAAGTTGACGTACATATTAAACGAGTGAAGTTTGAACGATTACTGTTAAACAAAGCTAATTCAAGCATTCTAATGCCTAAAGGTAATTGTCCGTGATGTACTAGAAATCCTTTCTCTAGAGCTTTAACAATGGACCATTGAGGATGTATTTCTCTTTTTCCCCATGAGATAAATTCGTTTAACATTGAGTTTGCAACTGTGTCTATCGCATCATAATACATGGTTGTATTCTCGATGAAAGAGTCGATTTCGACAACTGTTGGAAAATAAATGAGCGTATTATCTTTTGCGGGGATAGTTTGTAGTATTTTATCAGTATATAGTACACGCTCATCTTCGCTGAGAATATCATAAGTCTTTACATCGTTTACGACAGGAGAGTAGTTAGTGGCATAGAAAGCTGGAATATCATCTAATTTTTCAAGATGTTCTACTCCACTGATGAACGGAGCCAGCAACACATATTTTTTGCTTAAGCGAACCATATTATAATATGCAATATTCAATATGAGTACACGTTCATTAGTCGAATCTTTTTGCAACTTATATACTTCGTCAATGACAAGAAAATCTATCGAATCAAAAATAGCAACGGTGTTTTCATCGATAACCCGATCATGAGTTACTATGAAAATATTACGCTGGCTAAAGTCATATTGCTTCTCTGGATCTATAGACAAATAAATATTGTAGTCATCAAATTTATCGCGGTATTGTTTGATGATTTTCTGCTTATATTCGTCAATTAGAGCAAGTGTTGGAACCACCATTACAACATTTTGAGGCCTTGCTCGACATATGTATTCAAATACAACAAAAGTTTTACCAAAACTAGTTGGTGCACTGAAAATCAGCCCACGGTTTTTTTCGATGAGCTGCAATACCCTCCTCTGTTCTGGATGTAAAGCGACTTTATTATCCAAAGCTGATGATGCAAATGCGTTATAAACCAGTGAATCAAATGAGAAATTTTGTGAGTACATCGTAAGCCCAAGCGAATATAACGAATCAGCGTTGGTTTTAGCGAAATCGGTTTTGTCAGTACGTTGATCTAACTCTCGGATGTATTTTTCACGATGTACTTGAGCATCTTCAAATTGTGGAGATGGCATTTCTGTAGTCATTGTTCTTTTTCACCACCTTCTGCATGATAATGTCCATCATTTTAGCTTTATCGATTATTGGAAGAGAAATAAATATATATTCTGTATCTAATCCGAAAAATTGTTTACGATTAAGAGAAGTGTTCATCTTATAAAGAAAGCTCTCAGGTGTAGTGGCACTATCGCTATTTCCGTGTGCGAGAAACGCTGGAACGCAAATCTTTCCGATAGATGCAGCTTTAATAAAATCTTGAAAAGAGATACAGACTTCGGTGTGCTGCTGAAATGCATCTCTAAACTCCTGTGATAACTGAAAGACTTCATCATTGGAAAGAACGAGCTTGTATTCTTCAGCAATTTGCTCCTCGTAATCGTCAAAAGAACGATTTACTAAAGTGATTGCATTTTCGATACTGTTACAGACTTTGGACTCACCAAAATAAATAGTTCGTTGGTTAGGGTTAAAAAACAAAGCATCGATTCCAAAAACGCTCATGTTACGATCAGTGGTACATCGGAACTTTGGGATAATACAGTGTACTTTGTAATAGCCCGTTAAGAGCAGATGTAAGGCGTATTCGCCAATCTTACCGATTTTATCTTTTTGAACAAGAGTTTTACCATTAATGTCTATAAAGTGATATTCTTCCCCAAGGGCAGTACAAACTTCGTCAGATACATCGTCGAAAGCAAGTAGTTCAAGCTCGCTGTTTAAAAAAGATCCTAAAGTGTTATACAGTTTTTTATATATTGCAGGAGTTGGAGTGAATTCAATTGGCGTTAAGGTGTTTGCGTAGTTAAGAAGGTTACTTTCGCTCAACAAATAATCTGACAATCCATCCATAAAAAGATCAGGATTATCAAAATGAGCATACATAAAAGAGCTTGCTACGTCGCATTTATATACTGTAAATTGTTTAAATACTTCTTTTATAATCATAACTACTCCTCGCATTTATTTCATGCATTATACGATTGCATGCTGTATGCCCAATGTCCGCCTTCACGGTATTTGCTCAATTTTCTTTCCTCAACAAAACTCGATAGAATCCGATTTGCTGTTGCCGCTGATACCCCACACAGTTCCCGCACATCGGCGTTCATGATATAGTCGTGGGTTTTAAAATACTCCTCAATTTTCTTCCAGCGGAGAGTTGCCTTATCCATCTTTCCATCGCTCATTTCATCACTCGTACTAATCGCATCTATGAGTGATGCTTTGATGGCTGAGAGCATGAACTCGATGAATTCCGTAGACTCCCCCGCATCATTGGAAGCATTGATGGCCGCATAATACTCCTGCTGGCGGTCGTGGATGATGGACTCTACCGGCAGCCAGGCAAAGGCTGGGTTCCATTTCGAAAGCAGCAGCGTATGCCACAGACGCCCCACACGCCCATTTCCATCGGCGAAGGGGTGAATCAGTTCCAGTTCATAGTGGAACACACAGCTGCGGATCAGCATGTGCACCTCGCTGGTTTTTACCCAGTCCAGCAGTTCCATAACCAGGTCAGGGACATACTGCGGAAGTGTGCCAAAATGTAGGACATGCCCTTCACTGTCTACCACACCCACAGGACGGCTGCGGAATACGCCAGACTCTTCCACTAATCCCCGGGTCATTATGCCATGGGCAGTCAGCAGGTCGTCCACCGAATAAGGATTGAGTTCATCAAGCCGCTCATAAATCTCATAAGCATTCTTGACTTCAGCAATATCCTTTGGCGGAGCCAAAACTTGCTTCCCATTCAACACAGCAGTTACCTGCTCCAAGGAAAGGGTGTTCTGCTCGATGGCCAGAGAACCATGGATGGTTCTGATCCGATTGCTGCGCCGTAGCGTCGGATTGGCGGAAAGCGAAGATACCGCCGATAGTTTCCCCACCAGTTCCGCAATTTCCGCCACATAGTCAATCATTTGATTGGTAATTTCAAAAGGAGGTTTTCTATTTCTCATGCAAGCACCTCGCCGGGTCAATCTTTATTGCTATTCTATCATACATCGCTCATTTCATCAATCAAAATACACTTTTCTTTGAGTGATGCTTTCTGCCTTGATACACAAAACTGCTATGATAAATTTCGAAAAGGAGGAATTTATTATGGCATCCATTGTTCAACGAAACAAAAGCTTCAGCGTGGTTTATACCACATACACAGAAGGCGGGAAAAAGCAGAAGTGGGAGACCTATCATTCCTATGAAGCGGCGCTACATCGAAAAGAGCAAGTTGAACTCGTACGAGCAAAACAGAAGGAGAGGTTGCAAAACCATGCAGATAATCTATCGGAACTGCTTGAGGAGTATATAGAGCTTTATGGGCGGGTTCACTGGTCCTATTCCACGTATACCAATCATGTGGCTCTGATTCAAAACCACATTCTCCCGGCTTTCGGAGACATGAAGCTGACAGAATTCAGCCCTAAAACGATTGCCGTACTGTACAGCAAGATGAGAAATCAGGAAAATATAACACCTCAAATACTGTCCTCTGTCCATAAATTACTGCACAGTGCATTTGAACAAGCGGTGCTTTGGGAATACGCAGACCGCAATCCATTTCATAAAGCTACACTTCCAAAAGCATTTCCCTGTCAAATGGAAATACTTTCCAACGAAGAAATCAAGATCTTATTGCAAAATAGCAGGTTTTCTCTGCTTGGAATTGCCGTTCATCTCGCATTTGCAGGCTCTCTGCGCAAAGGGGAGATCCTGGCTTTGACATGGAGTGATGTAGATATCAAAAGCGGCTCGATTTGCGTTAATAAAACGCTGAAACGAGTGCGGAAGGATGCGATTCAGGCGCTAGACCGAAACGATATTCTCTATCAATTTCCCGCCGTGTTTGATGAGGGACGGACGGCGCTCGTCTTGAAACGGCCCAAAACCCGATCCAGCATCCGCACGGTATACCTGCCGTCTCATGTGATCGATCTGCTCCAAGACTGGAAAAAGGTACAGACTCCTTGTGGGAAGAATGTGCCGGATCTGATCCTCCGATACTCTTCGGGCAGACCGTTACAGGAAGAGGCACTCCCAAGAATGCTGGAAAAGCAGCTTCTTGCATTAGGTCTTACTAAAGTGACCTTTCACAGCCTGCGCCACAGCAGCATCACATACAAACTGATTCTGACCGGCGGAAATATCAAGGCAGTGCAAGGCGATTCCGGACACGCCCAGGCCGAAATGATTACCGAACGGTATGGACATGTCATTGACTCCTGCCGAAAAGAGTGTGCTCAGAATTTTCAAAAAGAGTTTTATGAAGCGTTGTAGTTTCCAATCAAATAATCAAGAGCGCCGGAGATTTTCCAGCGCTCTTGGTTTCAAGATTTCCTGATGAAATTTTTGCTAATCAGAATGGATTCGAACGACAGTCATTCCGCTTAGGAGGCGGATGGTCCATCCAACTTTGATTTTGGAGTTTATCATGAAAGGAAACCTTATATGGTACGAATAACTAGCTTTCAGGAACTGACACAGTTCCTCCGAAAAATAGCATCTGCCTATTGCCAGGCAGATTATGCAAAACTTTATCAAGAACTACAACTTCGGTATGAACAGCAGATCTTCTCTGCCTTCTTAGATGGACACCCTAGTTGGAGTATTGTGCAAGGGGAATCTGCATACGCACTACTGTTGTATCATAACTGGAGTTTTTCCAGGGCTCAGGCAGAAAACGCGCGACAGATGGCAGCGCTGGTGCAGGAGATCGAACAGCAGTACACAGATACAGATAAAATGCCGATTTCCACCGAAGATACCGAAACGGTTATGCGAGTAGCAGAACGAGTTTATTGCTTCTCTCGGTACATTTGGAAAGAACACCACACGCTGATCTTTCTGCTCCCCTCAACCCATAAAACAGAGGATTCATTTTGTCGCTGTTATCAGAGAGCAGACGGCAGGATGCAGGCGGATATTTATCTGCTGGTTCCGCACAAAGATTTTTCAGCTACTCCACAAAGCATCCTACTCCATGAAATCGGGCACATGATCAATCTGGCATTGACTGGTACGATGGAAGTACAACCGGATGATTTTCAGGTTGTTTCTGCTTTGCTTCATCTAAACTCGGATGGTGTTGACTGTAAAGAATTCTTCGCCCACTGTTTTGCAATGAGTTTGTTGATTGAACCAGAACTTAACTCGGCCGATCCATTCACCATGGTTCCCAAAACGGACAAAAAGGTATTTCGAAGCTATTTCACATACAAATTGAAAACCGCTGAGTGACTTGCCTAAAAAGCAGGTCACTTTTCTTTTGCAGAAGGACAGGCAAGAAGAAGCGGTTCCCTACATACGATGAACAAAAGGAGGGAAAACGTATGAAAAAAAGAGACTTGCCTGTTGTGCACTGTACTTACTGCAATACCGAAAAGAGTATATCTGAGATTTTAGAAGAATCTTTTCGGCTTTATCTTGGCCGCATCCTTGCTGCGATGGAGCACCCCATTGTACAATATAAGCGATGAATGGCCGCTTATCTCAGGAGGTATGGTATGTACTTAGAGATAAGCAACCCCATGGACTACCATGTGGCTTTATACATCAGACTATCAAAGGAGGATGAAAACGAGGGACCATCCCAGAGTGTCCAGAACCAGGAATCCCTGCTGCGGGAATTTGTGCAGCAGCACCGGCTGAGTGTCTATGACACCTATGTAGATGACGGATTCAGCGGCACCAGTTTTGACCGCCCCAGCTTCCAGAGGATGATTGGTGACATTGAAAGCAAAAAGGTCAACATGGTCATCACCAAAGACCTTTCCCGGTTGGGTCGTGATTATATCATGACCGGTCACTACATGGAGCGGTATTTCCCAGAACACCGGGTGCGGTACATTTCCCTGCTGGACGGCATTGATACTGGCGTGGACTCTACCGCCAACGACATCACCCCATTCCGAGCCATCATGAATGACATGTATGCCAAGGATATTTCTAAAAAAATCAGGAGCGTCAAGCGGGATAAGCAGCGGAAGGGGCAGTTCATCGGCGGCAAGCCTATGTACGGATACAAGATGCACCCAACTGAGAAAAACAAGATCGTCATTGACGAGGAAGTGGCTCCAGTGGTGCGGCGGATTTTCGCACTTGCCCTCTCTGGTATGAGCTGTCGTAAAATTGCGACCACGCTCAACGAAGAAGGCATCCCCACACCAGCTACCTACTGTGGATGGAAAGTCGGAACTCCCGGCCCTTACACCGGCTTATGGAGCAGCGAGCGGATTTCCGAAATGCTGAAAAACGAGACCTACATCGGCAATATGGTGCAGGGACGCAGTGTAAAGATCAGCTACAAATCCCAAAAGTGCCTGCGGCAATCGCCGGAAAACTGGGTGGTAGTGGAAGGAACCCATGAACCGATCATTAACCCGGAGACATTTCAAAAGGTACAGCTGCTGGTGAACAGCCGCAAGCACACCCGAAGCCGGACCTATGACTTTCTGCTGAAAGGACTGATCTTTTGCCACGAGTGCGGCTACCCTATGGCGGTACTCACCCGTAAAAATGCCGCCGGTGAGGATCGCCTGTTCTTTGTCTGCCGGACTTACCAGCGATTCACCAAGGCAGGTGTCTGCACCTGTCATTCCATCAAGGAAGAAACGGTGAATGAAGCCGTGCTTACCAAGGTGCGGGAGGTCTGCCGGGCCTATCTGCATCCCGATAAGCTGTGCCCGATTGCAGAAGAAGCAGTGGAGAACGCTAGCAAGGCGGCCAGTTGTGAAGCAGAGATACAGGCACTGCAATCCAAAATCACCGCTCTGACCACCAACCTGGATCAGATGTATATGGACCGGTTGAGCGGACTGCTCTCCGAAGAGGACTTCCAGCGCATCTATCAGAAGGTAAAGATGGATCGCACGGTTCTGGAAGATCGGATGAAGAGCTTGCAGGAGCAGACAAAGCAGCCGGTGAACACCGAAGAAAAAGCCAGGGCACTGGTAAAACAGTTTCTAGACTCAGCTCTCACTAGTCGGGAGCTGCTGGTGAGCCTCATCGAACGGGTGGAGCTGACCGAAGAAAAAGAGATCATCATCAAATTCCGCTTCCACCAGCTGGAGGCGATTTCTTAAAGGGTATCGTTTACAATAGGCGTGTCGCTATGTATCGCGCATTGAGAAGCGGGCGCTGGAGAAGCTGGAACAGGCTATGCGGGAGTAAGGGCGTCGGAGTGCAGGGGGAAAATGTTAAAAATGGAATGATGCAAATACTGCATCATTATATTGAAAAGAAGGAAAAATGAGGAAATCCGAAAGAAAAAAGAGAAAAACAGAGAAAAAACTGCAAAAATGAAGGAAATTATGCAAAATGACCGAAAATAAAAAAGCGACTTGCAATTATAGGCAAAATGTAATATAATAACTCTACAAATAGGTCGGCCGCATCCCTCGGGCGGAAGGCCGAGTAAAGCTTGAAATGGAGGAAAGAGAATATGAAGAAAACACTTGCTCTCATCCTGGCGCTGTCTCTGTCCCTGGCGCTGGCCAGCTGCGGCAATCCCAATCAGCCCAGCAATTCCGGTACCACTTCTACTCCTGCCGCTTCTACCGGCACTACTTCCACCACCACACCTCCGGCCGGCGGCTCCGGCGAGACCGTCACCCTGGCGACCGGCGGCACCTCCGGCACCTATTACGCCTACGGCGGCGTGATGCAGACCACCCTCAACCCCCTGCTGACCACCGGCCAGCTGAATGTGACTTCCACCGGTGCCTCTTCCGCCAACATCCTGGAGGTGGCTGACGGCAATGCCCAGATGTCCATCCTGCAGTCCGACGTGCTCTCCTATGCCCACAGCGGCACCGACCTGTTCACCGAGGCTGAGACCAGCAGCCAGTGGGTGGCCGGCCTGTACAACGAGACCGTGCAGATCATCTCCGCCCCCGGCATCAAGGACGTATCCGAGCTGAAGGTCAAGACCGTCTGCGTGGGCGATGTAGGCTCCGGCACTGAGGTCAACGCCCGCCAGGTCCTGGAGGCCTACGGCATGACTACCGCTGACATCACCGCCACCAACGGTTCCTTCGGCGACGCCGCCAACGACCTGAAGGACGGCAAGATCGACGCCGCTTTCACCGTGGCCGGCGCCCCCACCACCTCGATCACTGAGCTGGATGCCACCGCTGAATTCGATATGATCAGCCTGACTCCCGAGGCCGTGGAGTATCTGACCACCAACTACCCCTTCCTGGTCCAGGAGGACCTGCCCGCCGGCACCTACCCCAACAACATCGACTATGATGTGACCTGCGTGGCCGTGAAGGCAGTTCTGGTGGCCTCTGAGGACCTGTCCGAGGACTTCGTCTATGAACTGCTGACCCAGATGTTCGAGAATCAGGAGAGCATGGCCGCTACTCAGGCCAAGTTCCAGTTCCTGACCCTGGAGAACGCGGTGGCCGGTGTGGGTGATGTGCCTATGCATCCCGGCGCTGAGAAGTTCTATACCGAGAAGGGTGTCCTGTGAGGGAGGACCGACCTCGCCGCACGGCCCGCCGGTCAAGTTCCGGTGACGAGTGACACCGGGATCTGATGAAAAAAAGGGTAATGGGAGCCGCCGCGATAATCATCATTATTGCGGCGG
>OBWW01001374.1_pt1 | contig 11070 bp, 10 predicted proteins | sample 1538091 | NCBI WGS metagenome assembly OBWW01 (sample SAMEA2580125, study PRJEB22360) | human gut metagenome | biome: human gut; feature: human-associated habitat; material: faeces | place: Denmark | collected 2008/2010 | reverse complement strand
GACCCGCTACAGGAAGATTCTACAGCCCGTCCTTCAATCTTATCGGAACATAGCGTTGCATTTGGCGATAGCCCAGACCTTTCTCGATGTCCTTTTGGTACGCATTTTCTTCGTCCAAATAAGGCATATTGAACATAAAATTGCGGGCTTTATCCACTTCAAAGTTTGTTCCTTCTACCCACTGAAAAATTTTGTCTTGGACTTTCTGGATGCTCTCATCGTCTTCGTCAATACTGACGGCCATCGCATACAGACCACCTGGAAAATCAATCAGCTCAAGCGGGCTCACATCGGCTTCACTGACGCCTTCTTTAACCGCGCATATCATAGTGGCTTTGTCTTCATTTACCAGCATAAAGTCCAAACAGTCAAAAATAACTGGACGATACAGCGGAAAATGCTGCCACAGCTGAAACATATAGCCGCCTTTTTTGAAGATCTCTTCAAAGGTGCGTTCGCCAGAGGTGACTGCCCTAAAGGATGGAATTCTGATCACCATCACATCGGGAACCTTCTTATCCAATTTATCCGTGATCTCGATCAAACGATTGATATTTGCTGGTTTGCCAATATAGTCTACATTGACAATCTGTGTCTCGATGTCCTTGGCCTTGTTATAGAGCTGCTTGATATCGGCATTATCCGAAAAATTCATTTTTTCTATTTCCTCGATAAAATCAAGCACAATACCTTTCAGTTCATTCAGCAAAGAGACCTCATCGTCAATCGCGTTGACCTTTCTACCTAAAACCTCCAGCACAACATCCGAGCCGGAAGCTTTGAAAATCCGCTGGATGTCCTTTATGCTGATGTTCAATTTGCGTAAAATAAGAATCTGTTCGATCCGTCGAACGGCTTCTTCGTCGTACATCCGATACGTGGACCCCTCGCTGCGAGTACTATTCAGGATACCCATATCTTCATAATAACGCAGCGCACGCGCAGTAATATTGTATTTACTGGATACCTCTCTGATTTTGACTAAATTATTCATCGTTCATCTCCTTTCCTGACTTACTTCATTATGAAGGCTTACCCAAAGGAAGAGTCAAGCTATTTTTGAACTTTTCCTAGGCAATCAAGCAGAAGCTTTACCGTCACTTGTAGTTGTAACCGGTCTCTTTTATAATGGAGCTATCAAAACAAAGGAGGCTCTTGTTTGACTAACTTGTGTTTATTATCGGTGATTTGCTCTTCATTCAGCTAAAAAATCCATTTATATGAGGAGAGCAAAATAATGAAACTAACGATTCGAGAAACAACTAAAGCAGACAACGAAACGATTTATCTCATCGAAAAACACGCCTTTGGAGAAGTAGACGAGGCCGATTTGACTGAGAAGCTATTGGCCGAACCAACCGCTCAGCCGCTTTTATCTCTTTTAGCATTTGATGAGGATAAACCTGTCGGACATATCCTGTTTACGAAAGCAGCACTCACGAATCACGAACAGCTTTTGGTCATGATCTTGGGTCCTTTAGCCGTTATGCCCGATTATCAAAAGCAAGGAATCGGCGGACAATTGATCAAAGAAGGACTGCGCCTGCTGCAGCAAAAGCACGTTGAGTTAGTCTTTGTCTTAGGTCATATCGAGTACTATCCAAAGCATGGCTTCAAGCCCGCGTTGCCACTCGATTTCCAAGCGCCTTATCCAGTAGAAAAAGGCAAAGAAGACGCTTGGATGGTTCAAGCGTTGAAGGCTGATTTTCCGATCGAAGACTACGCCGGAACCGTGCGCTGTTGTGATGAATTTATGCGGCCAGAATATTGGCGAGAATAGACGATCCAAACCCTTATACCAAAAGTGCGGTATAAGGGTTTTTCTTTGCAGATTTAGCCGAAGTTGTATATAACAAAAGAAAGTAAAGCCTCGCAAATAAGCGAGAAAAGGAGTCCCGATCATGTACTCATTAGTTCCCGAAAATATGTATGAAGTCGAACAAAAACTAAATTACTTCAAAGAAAAAGGCGATAAAATCACCGAAGAAGAAGTCATCCAACAAGCCGTACTCGATAATAGCCAGCAAATCCTAGATGGCGATCTAGAAGGTCCCTACTGGAAAGTGAAATGGCAGCCCGAAGATAAAACCCTTGCCATCTTTGATATCATGAACAAACAAGTCGGTACCGTTGATAGTCTGTCGGGATCGTTTATCGATGACTTCCGCACTAGCGCACCAAATGTGATTCGCCATTTGGCGGAGGCGATTCAGAAGATTGTGAATGAGAATTAGACGTTGAAAAGCCGAGCGACTTTGTGACTATCGATGATAGTGCTTGGTCGTTCGGCTTTTTAGTATTTGTAAAAATGATTGTGTTCTTTTTGTACTACTTATATCTAGTTGTAATCAGATGACACATTGAACTTCGCGCATCAAGTCATACAAGTTGATGCACTCGACTCCTAAAGCTGCGCACACATCTGGTATTCGTGGCTCTTTGCTTGTAGGATTTTTAGAATTCAAGTTCAGATTACGCTCTTCCATTGTCACAATTGTGTAGTCATAAGCTTTTGCTAAGGCAATTAACCAAGGATCAGCCTTTTCAAAAGCAGCCCACTCATCATAGCTTTTTTGTTTATAAAAAGGGGATTCAGCTACATAATTCAGTACCGTTGCATACTCGTTCAATACGATACTATCACTATTGGGCAAGATTATTTTCCCCTTGGCTAAGCAATTTTCCTCAACCCAAATCTGTAAATCATCTTTATTCTTTTTGGCGTGACACAGTTCATCTCGAACTTTGTCCACTAGATAAATAGACTGATCATAGGTCTTTTTAAACCATTTCCAAAAAGAAGGAACCAAATCAAATTGATAAAACGTTCGGTAGGGTGATATTAAACTGTTGCTGTCAATTAGATACTTCTTCATTATCGCCCCTCCATATGATTCACCAAATTATCATAAGTTTTACCTTTTGCTCCTAAAAGATCGTAGGCTTCTGTATATAAGATTTTCCCTTCTTTTGCTTTCCTATTTACAGAATGAACAAAATTTAAGTCCAGTCTCGAGCCTTGCGTATTGTAGTAATTTCCACCCGATTTTTTTTCACTTTGTTCTTTAGCAAGTAAATTATCGTGCATTTCTTCCACTAACACGCCCAACAGTTCATCAAATGTCTTCTTGGTAACTAAGTTTTGCTGCTTGATCTTTATACAAACCATTAAAGCACTTACACTAAACTGACTAGAAATACTCTTTACATTAGAATACGCATCTACATCCCTTTTGAACACGCGAATCAGTAATTTTGTTGGTAGCAGCATCTCCGCCGCCACTTCATTACAAAATCTTTCTAGTTTTTCATTTAAGTAAGTCTGGTCACGATAAAAGGAGTCATTATACAATTCATTAACACCCAACCAAACATGAACCAACTCATGACACAAGGAGAATATTCTTCCATTTAAACTATCTTTTGCATTTAGAAAAATCAACGGCGCATAGGCATCAATAAGTACAAACGCTCTAAACTCAGAAATATCTAGCGATCTATGAGGATTATTACCAACAATCCCATTTTGCATAACGAGAATACCTAAGTCACTACTAGCTTTTCTAAGTACATTAAATGTGTCATTACTCTTTCTATTCCAATCACTAGCTAAACCAAGTTGCGCAATAATTTTTTTAGACAATTTCTTGGGATCATCATTCACATTCGCGCTTCCTACAATTTCAAGTGGTAAAAAACCATCTTCTATCAACGTTTCTCTCATAAAGCTCTGCCGTGTTTCCATGAGTTTAATCGTATCAATCAAATCTCTACTTGGTTTATCATGTTCTTCATTATCAATCGTTCGATATTTTAATAAATCGACCTCTTCAACTGGTGGTTTTTTTAGAAAAAAATAGCCGAAAGGGATTCGTAATTCCTTACTTAGCTTATTCAGTTCACTGACACTTAACTCACTTTCAGTAGATACCCACTCATCAATTTTAGAGAATTTTTGAGAAACTTGAACAATACTTTTACCAGAAGATTGTATTGCCCATTGAATAATAGTTGGCTTTACAATAATTCCTTTTGCCATTATTTTCACCTCCATTACAACTCAATCTTACCACAAATGTTTGTAAATAATGTATCTAGAATTTGTATGTATAAAATGACCATCCTATATTGTTTGGAAAAATACTCAGTCGTTCGCTTCAATGAGCTTCAACGTCAACTCAAAATTATTTCAGACAAAGTACTGATCCTAATCCTAAAGTTAAAATAATTATAAGCAGATGAACTGAGCAAAAAATCGTCTACCTACATCCCCTGCCCAAGGCTGACTATTTATGTATCAGCGTGTTGGAGAAAATATTTATATGAAACGATCATAATCAGATCGGTTAACTAGAAAGACTGATTTGAATAAACCTCAGATCAGTCTTTCTGGTAAGTAAAATTGTGGATTATAAATTATAAACAGCTGATTCCATTTCTTCCATACTCAGTTCATTTTTTAAAAACTTATCACGATAAGTTTCATAAAAAGACAAAAGTTTTTCAATTTCTTTATCCGAAAAGAATACCTCTTCATTAAGAGAAACGGCTAATTCATTAACACTATGAACTACATCTCTATAGATTTTTATTTTTAATATTCTAAATTCTAATTCTCTGTGCCATGCATAATATTTATTTTGACCTAGCAACAGATTCAAGAGTCCACGTACATTCCAATTTACGCATTTCGTATACTTTAAAGCATAAAAATCTATTCTTTTCATGTAGTTCTCAATGTCATTATTTTTAACAAATTCACTATAATTAAGAAGTTTCATATCTGATAGTTTAAACAAATTTTTGAACATTCTTCTCAAGTTATATTTAGTTAATCCAAACTTCTTTAAATCAATTTTTTTAACCTTAGTTTTTTTTACTTTGTATATTTTTAATCTTCCTTGATAGTCCTTAGTAATAAAATAAGCATTTTTCATTCCATAAAAAACACCTCTATTATTTATCAAGAAGAGTCTATAAGGGTAACTATCACTTTCTTCTAAATGTACTATTTTCAAATAGGCTTTTCCTTCCATCAACAAAGCAAAAAAAATATTTGATAATTCTTCTTGAAATTGATATTTTTCAAAATGTCTAAAAAAAACGCTATTTTCAATTATTTCACAACCTTTTTTATCTATACTATAAAGGTTTGTAAAATCCTCTATCAGCATATGTCCATAAAAAGAATCTATATACCTCCTTTTTTTCGGGACAAAGAGCTGTGGCTTTTTTATTATAAATTTATTTTCCATAATTACCTGTCTTCCTCCCACTTAGTATGTGAAATATATTTCGACTCATTATCCAAATAATCATTCAACACCTTAACGGCATAGTATTCATAAATCGGATAATTTAATGAGTTAAATGATCTCTTTGTCTTTCCTAAGAACCGTTCCAACATTTTATTATCTGTTTGTAATAATCGTTGCCCAAACATTCCCTCCTCATAAATTAATATGTTACTATCAGCAACATGATTCATAAAGTCCATACTCCATTTAGTGTGCAACAATCCTCTATAACTAGTTGATAGAATACCTAAATCTCTTTGTGCAGTACAAAAACTAACCTGTCTTAAACATTCTTCTATTGTTTTTTGAGGATTGTGCATATTTTCAAGATTATCTTTAACTGCTCTCTCCCAATCACTATTCTGTGAAATATCTCCCCATAAACAAGCGTAACCACAAATCATCATGTATTCTATTTTGGGAGATAGAAACACTGCAACATTATAATTTTTTTTATCCGTTATTGAATTCTGTATGTTAAAAAATTGATATTCACTAATTTCTTTGAACTGCCCAATTTCCCTTGTAAATAATTCCACATCATTCTCAAAAATTGAACTTAATGTTTTTTCAGTATAAATATTAAATAGATATCCTATGACGTCTGGAAACTCAACTTTTAAATCGTTAACTTTAGCGTATACTCTTAAAGAGCACTTAAATAAATATTCATCTACTATTTGAAAACGATTTTTATTGTCTTGTTCTTTTTTTACTACAGGCTCTTCACCCAAATCATTACTATAATTGGATAAAATAACGTCCATCTGTTTCTTGCATAAACTCAGATGATTAAATACAACGTATGATTCAAAGAAATATTTATCTTCAAATAATAACTTCCCATATTCAACAACATTATCATAAGTAGCGAGTATGTTTTTTTCTATAAATCTTTTAACATAGAATTCTTTATCTAGTTTAATCAATCCAGTTAGGTATTCTTTAGAAGTTATTTGTCTCTTTTCTATATTCTCTTCTGTCTCTATTCCATTAAATAACTTCCAATATTTTTCATTATTGATAATTTCTGAAAATTTTTCTTTATTTTTAAATTGAAAGTAAATTTCATCAAAGTCAATACTTTCTATGATGATATTACTTTGTGCTATCAAACTACGATATAGAACTAAAAACGTTTCAATTAACTCTAACTTTTGTTCATCATATTCTTTTGCATGTTCTGCAACTATAACAGTATTTAATAAACTATGTATCTTTCGTGTAAACTTTACGATGATCTCAATTTTTTTTAAAGAGTCTGCCTTAGAGACATTTGAATTTAAGACTTGTAAAACCGAAACCAGTGCTTTAGTGTCTTTGTTCGATGTCAGATATCCTATTATGCTCTTTTCAATGTCCAGTATCTCTTCTTCAAACCATTCATCATTTATTTTCATTTCTGGTGAAAGATGGGAGCCGGTTTCTATATAAACGTCTAAGGAGCTTGCGTTGGCTAAATGCCATCTAGGATATACTAAACTCTCTTTAAACCATTTCGAATTATATGGAATAGAATCACAATACTCCCAATATTTAAAAATAACAGCTAATAATCTTATTGAAAAATCTACTGCAGTTTTGTTGATTTTTTCACCGCTATCAATATTGTATTGTGCAATTAAATTTAAATCCATAACGTTTTTGGATGCGATTTTCTTCAAATGGTTTTGTAATGAAACATCACTCATCATTCCTTTATATTTATAATTGAAAAAGCCCATTACTCTATTTAAGTTTTGTATAGGTTCAGAAGCCAAGTTGAAACTTTCCACTAGTCTTAACGATGAATTCCCTAATTCTCTATATGAAACAAGAATCACTAAAGTATATAAGGACAACCATAAAACATAAACTAAACCAATTTTGATTTTTAATACCAATAAAAACAACGTCAATGTGCATGAAAAGAAATAATTGGAAATAGTATTTACTATTTTCGTTGTTAACCTATCTTTTTCAAATAACTCCCTTATTCTTTTTGGTGCATCTGTATATTTAGCAGAATATATACTCATAATGTTTGAGCCGTATAGCCCCAAAAATATACCCGCAATTCCTAGACCTCCAATAATGTAGTTTAGTAAATCAGAACTATTGATTGTTATAACTTCAAATCGTTTCAATAGAAAACGATCTAACATGATAACGCTCCCTACTACTAAAGATACTTTTAGAATCTTTAGCAGTAATTGTCGAGCAACAAACATATCTATTGTTCGATCGACATTTCTATCCTCAATACGCCACGTTATTTTAAATTGATTCTTATTCAAGAAAAAGGAAATTTTTTTCTTTATTAGATCTATCAATAAATATTTTTTCTTATTATTTCCCACAATGTACCTCCTTTAAGGTTTGAGAAATCATCTGTCTAGTCTCAATTAAAACCAAAATAATCACCTATATAATGGGAAGATTTCTAATAATACTGTCTCTGTAACAAGGTACAGTATATCAATTGTAGGTTGTGGTTTACAAAATATTTAACAAATAAGATTTTCTTTGTTTAACCGAGGAATCTTTAGTACGTTCCAAGAACAAATCCTCGCTTTTTAAAGTCGATCGTAGTAGAATCTATTTAACTTATTAAAAGTAAGTAATTTCAAAGAGTACAAAGGAGGTCATCTTCATGAAAAAAATCGGCTTTTTGAGTTTTGGTCATTGGATGGACCAAGGTTCACTTGTTAAAACGGCGCAGGATTCTTATCTGCAATCGATTGATCTAGCGGTGGAAGCGGAAAAGATTACCGCGTGCATCATTTTGCGGATCAAATTGGCTCGCCTTTCCCATTATTATCAGCAATAGGTGCGAAAACCAGCAAAATTGAGATTGGCACTGGTTTGATTGATATGCGTTATGAAAATCCTTATATGATGGCAGAAAATGCTGGACTTACAGATATTATCACTCAAGGAAGAGTGCAATTAGGCGTGGGGCGTGGCTCACCTGAGCAGGTTCTTGATGGTTGGAAATATTTCGGCGAAGAAGAGATTAAGGATATTACTCGTGAACGGACATTGGAATTTTTAAAATTGATCGAAGGCGAACGTTTCGCTGAACAAAATCCGCAGCCAATGTTCCCGCAAGCACCTGGAAAATTACGCTTGGAGCCTTATTCAGAAGGCTTACGCCATCGAATTTGGTGGGGTGCTGGTTCAACTCAAACTGCCGTTTGGGCAGCGCAGCATGGAATGAACCTGCAATCGTCAACGTTGGTAAACTACGAAACCAACGAACCCTTCCATATCCAACAAGCTAAACAGCTGCGGGCATACAAGGAAGCTTGGAAAACAGCTGGTCACGACTTCGAGCCACGAACATTAGTCACCCGTTCGATTCAACCGATTACTACAGATATGGATCGTCAGCTATTCGGTCATCAAGGCGACGATGCAAAATATGATCAAGTTGGTTTCTTGGCTTATCATCAAAATCCTACAATCTTTGGGAAAACCTTTGCGGGTGAACCAGATAAGATCGTTAAGGAATTAGCTGAGGACGAAGCGATCAAAGAAGCGGATACGGTGTTAGTTACGATCCCGAACACCTTGGGAGTAGATTACAATATGCACTTACTTGAAACGATTGTAAAAGATGTCGCCCCTGATTTAGGCTGGAGATAAATATACTATTAGAAACAGGAGCAAATCTAATTTTTCAGATTTGCTCCTGTTTTAAGGTTTTAGTATTTATTTTACAATCAATACAGATTCAATATGAACTATCTTATAAGTCTTGTAGGATTGGTCTGAATAATTGAAGATCATCTGAAAATCCCGACTGAAGTGCGGAATGTTATTTAGAGTTGGCTATAGAGCGTTAATTAAATACAAAAACAAATACAGATACAACCCATTCGTTTTCACCAAACAAATTTGTTACGATATCGTCAACACAGAGGTATACTTGTACATAGAACGACTATATTTAGGAGGTTTTCTTAATGGAACAGTTAAAGCTAAACAATGGTCAGACGATCCCTCAATTGGGCCTAGGTGTTTTTAAAGTTCAAGATGCAGATGATTTGAAACGATCAGTAGCCGCTGCATTAAAAGAAGGCTATCGTCACTTTGATACGGCAGCGATCTATCACAATGAAGCATGGCTCGGTGAAGCACTGGCTGAGAGTGATGTAAAGCGTGAAGACCTGTACATCACTTCAAAAGTTTGGAACAGCAATAGGACTTACGATGAAACAATCGCAGCTTTCCACGAATCTTTGAAGAAATTGCAAACAGATTACTTGGATCTTTACTTGATCCACTGGCCAAGTGACGGCTACAACGAAAAATGGCGAGCAATGGAAGATTTATACAACGATGGCTTGATCAAATCCATCGGGGTTTCTAATTTTGAAAAACCACATTTGGAAAAATTATTAACGACGGCAAAAGTAAAACCCGCTGTTGACCAAATCGAAACTCATCCCTACTTCCAGCAAAAGGAATTGAACAAGTATTTGAGAAGCTTGGATATCGCTCACGAAGCTTGGGGCCCGCTTGGTCAAGGTAAGAGCAATGTTTTAGACGATCCAACGTTAGTGAAAATCGCTGAAGCTCACAATAAATCAGTTGCTCAAGTCATTTTGCGCTGGCACTTGCAACGAGAAATCATTGTGATTCCAAAATCGGTTCACGCAGAACGGATTGCGCAAAATATCAATGTCTTTGACTTCACATTAACAGATGAAGAAATGAGCCTCATCGCAGCGATCGATAAAAACCAACGCGGTTCTGGTGACCCTAATGATGAAGAATTTTTGAAAAATTCAATGAGCAGAGACTAGACTTCTCTATTTTTAACCCGCAGTCTCTTTGACTGCGGATTTTTTGCTTGATTAACTGGCGATAGGATTCACTTATGTTAGGATTGTTAATAAGAAAACAACAGGATTTCTTAGAGTGATACTCGCGCTGTGACTATAGAAGGCCAGGATCAATTCAGGAACCCGTTCAGATCTTAAAACCACTTTTCAAGAAAGAAGGTGTCATATGCGCTTTTCTACATTATTTGTCGGATATAGCTGTGTTTTAGGCTTGTTGGTGGGAATAATGTCCGCTGTTTTTTTGTCATTCACAAACCTTATGATAGACGTTGTATGGACAACTATTCCAGAAACCTTATCGATCCCCTTTTATCCGATACTTGTTGGATTAATCGGCGGCTGCTTGGTTGGTCTTATTCAAACTAAAATTGGACGATACCCGACAACTATGCATGAAACATTAAGTGAATTCAAACAAAAGAAGCGGGTAACCTACAAAAAACAAATAGGCAAAAATTTCTTGTCAGCAATCATCGTCTTGATGTTTGGTGCCAGCCTAGGACCCGAAGCCGCACTTGCTGGAATTATGGGGGGCTTGATCACTTGGATGGGTGACCGACTAAAGCTAACTCTACAACGCAAAGAAGAACTATTAGAATTAGGTATTGGAACAATGTTAGCCGCTATTTTTCGCGCACCGTTGGCTGGTGTCAGTGAAGTATTTGAGCAAAATAATCCGCCAACAGGTAATGATAAAGTAAAAAAAACGATCCTCTATGCACTTAGTACAGGCTTCGGACTTTTAGGATTCCTTCTTATTAAACGATTATTTCCAGAAGAAAGTATTTTTTCACTGCATTTCCCCAAAAATATTTCTTGGAAATGGCAGGCAATAGTCTTCTCCCCTGTTAGTTGGTTGATCGGTGGTTTATTCGGTGTTCTCTTTTTGGAACTTGAGAAGCTGACTGACCGTCTGGCTGCAAAAATTGATAATCTAGTTATTT
>OBWW01001372.1_pt1 | contig 11074 bp, 9 predicted proteins | sample 1538091 | NCBI WGS metagenome assembly OBWW01 (sample SAMEA2580125, study PRJEB22360) | human gut metagenome | biome: human gut; feature: human-associated habitat; material: faeces | place: Denmark | collected 2008/2010 | reverse complement strand
TCCACAAACCTAGCCATTTGCATCAGCTCAGGCTGCCGCCACAACGGTGATCGCCGCCAAAGAACGCGCGGATTTCTCCGCCAGCAGTCTGGCGCAATACAAACGTGAGCTGGAACAAAGTTGTGTTATGCGCGATATGCAGCATTTCCGCAAGATCCCGGCGCTGATGGAAAACCCGCGCCTGTTTAGCCAATACCCACGAATGGTCGCCGACATCATGAACGATATGTTCACCATTGACGGCAAACCAAACCAGCCGGTACGCAAAATGATCATGGGACACGCGAAGAAAATTGGGCTGATCAACTTGCTGAAAGATGGCATTAAGGGAGCAACCGCGCTATGAGCCAGAACGCTACGGTTAACGTCGACATCAAATTAGGCGTCAATAAATTCCATGTTGATGAGGGCCACCCGCATATCATTTTGGCGGCAAATCCCGATATCAATGAATTCCGTAAATTAATGAAAGCTTGCCCTGCCGGACTTTATAAGCAGGATGACGCAGGAAACATTCATTTCGATTCCGCCGGTTGTCTGGAGTGCGGCACCTGTCGGGTGCTGTGCGGCAACACTATTCTCGAACAGTGGCAATATCCCGCAGGCACCTTCGGTATTGAATTTCGCTACGGCTAATCATGCATCCCACAGGCCCGCATCTCGGGCCTGATGTTCTGTTTCGAGAGTCCAAAATGAAAGTGACATTAACGTTCAACGAACAACGTCGTGCGGCGTATCGTCAGCAAGGGTTATGGGGCGATGCTTCGCTGGCCGATTACTGGCAGCAGACCGCTCGTGCGATGCCAGACAAAATTGCCGTGGTCGATAATCATGGTGCAACGTACACCTATAGCGCGCTCGATCACGCCGCGAGCTGTCTGGCAAACTGGATGTTAGCGAAGGGTATTGAATCAGGCGATCGCATCGCATTTCAACTGCCAGGCTGGTGTGAATTTACCGTTATCTATCTTGCCTGCCTGAAAACCGGTGCGGTTTCCGTGCCGCTGTTACCTTCCTGGCGGGAAGCAGAACTGGTGTGGGTGCTCAATAAGTGTCAGGCAAAAATGTTCTTTGCACCGACGTTGTTTAAACAAACGCGTCCGGTAGATTTAATCCTGCCGCTGCAAAATCAGCTTCCACAATTACAACAAATTGTCGGCGTGGACAAACTGGCTCCCGCCACCTCTTCCCTCTCATTAAGTCAGATTCTCGCCGACAATACCCCTCTGACCACGGCGATAACGACCCACGGCGATGAATTAGCCGCTGTGCTATTTACCTCCGGAACCGAGGGTCTGCCAAAGGGTGTGATGCTAACGCATAACAATATTCTCGCCAGTGAGCGGGCTTATTGCGCGCGGCTAAATCTGACCTGGCAGGATGTCTTTATGATGCCTGCGCCACTTGGTCACGCAACGGGCTTTCTGCATGGCGTAACAGCACCTTTTTTGATTGGTGCTCGCAGCGTGTTGTTAGATATTTTCACTCCTGATGCGTGTCTCGCGCTGCTTGAGCAGCAGCGTTGCACCTGTATGCTCGGCGCAACGCCGTTTGTCTATGATCTTTTGAATTTACTAGAGAAACAACCCGCAGACCTTTCAGCGCTGCGCTTCTTTCTTTGCGGAGGTACCACAATCCCCAAAAAAGTGGCGCGAGAATGCCAGCAGCGCGGCATTAAATTATTAAGTGTTTATGGTTCCACAGAAAGTTCGCCGCATGCGGTGGTGAATCTCGACGATCCTTTGCCGCGCTTTATGCACACCGACGGTTACGCTGCCGCAGGTGTAGAGATTAAAGTGGTCGATGACGCACGCAAGACTTTACCGCCAGGTTGCGAAGGTGAAGAAGCCTCGCGTGGCCCCAATGTGTTTATGGGGTATTTTGATGAACCTGAATTAACTGCCCGTGCGCTGGATGAAGAAGGCTGGTATTACAGCGGCGATCTCTGCCGCATGGATGAGGCTGGCTATATAAAAATAACCGGGCGCAAGAAAGATATTATTGTCCGCGGCGGCGAAAATATTAGCAGCCGTGAAGTAGAAGATATTTTATTGCAGCATCCTAAAATTCACGATGCCTGTGTGGTTGCGATGCCCGATGAACGTTTAGGTGAACGTTCATGCGCTTATGTCGTGCTGAAAGCGCCGCATCATTCATTATCGCTGGAAGAGGTGGTGGCTTTTTTTAGCCGTAAACGGGTCGCAAAATATAAATATCCTGAACATATCGTGGTAATCGAAAAACTACCGCGCACTGTCTCAGGTAAAATACAAAAGTTTTTGTTAAGGAAAGATATTATGCGGCGATTAACTCAGGATGTCTGTGAAGAGATTGAATAAGTTTCATCTTCGGGGATCACATAAACCCGGCGACAAAACGCCGCCGGGTATTTATTTTATTTCTTCAGTTCAGCCAGGCTTAACCAGGTTTGCACCACGGTGTCCGGGTTCAGAGACAGGCTATCGATCCCCTCTTCCATCAACCATGCAGCAAAGTCTTCGTGGTCGGATGGACCCTGACCGCAAATCCCGACATATTTGCCCTGTTTCTTCGCGGCACGAATCGCCATCGACAGCAGTGCTTTCACCGCATCGTTGCGCTCATCGAACAGTTCAGACACCACGCCGGAGTCACGATCCAGACCGAGCGCCAGCTGCGTCATGTCGTTTGAGCCAATTGAGAAGCCGTCGAAATATTCCAGGAACTGCTCTGCCAGCAAGGCGTTGGACGGAATTTCACACATCATGATGATTTTCAGCCCGTTCTCGCCACGTTTCAGCCCCTGACGCGCCAGTTCCTCAACCACCGCTTTCGCCTGATCAACGGTACGCACGAACGGGATCATGATCTCAACGTTAGTCAGCCCCATGTCGTTGCGCACACGTTTCACTGCTTCACACTCCAGCGCGAAGCAGTCGCGGAAGCTGTCGGAAACATAGCGGCCCGCGCCACGGAAGCCGAGCATCGGGTTCTCTTCATCTGGCTCGTAACGCTCACCACCGACCAGATTGGCATATTCGTTCGATTTAAAATCAGAGAGACGGACAATGACGCGCTTCGGATAAAACGCGGCACCCAGCGTCGCGATCCCTTCAGTCAGACGACCAACGTAAAATTCACGCGGAGAATCAAAACCTTTCATCATCTCGCGGATTTCGTTTTGCAACTGCGGTTCCTGATCGTCAAACTCAAGCAGTGCGCGTGGGTGGACGCCAATCATACGGTTGATGATAAATTCCAGACGCGCAAGGCCCACGCCTTCGTTCGGCAGGCAGGCGAAGTCGAAAGCACGGTCCGGGTTACCGACGTTCATCATCACCTTCAACGGCAGGTCCGGCATCGTTTCTACGCTGGAGCTTTTCACGCTAAATTCCAGCAACTCCGCATAGACGTAACCGGTATCACCTTCGGCACAAGAAACAGTGACGTTCTCGCCGTCTTTCATCCGTTCTGTTGCATCACCACAGCCCACTACCGCCGGAATGCCGAGTTCACGAGCGATGATCGCCGCGTGACAGGTACGACCGCCACGGTTGGTGACGATGGCAGATGCTTTCTTCATGATCGGTTCCCAGTCCGGGTCGGTCATGTCAGTAACCAGCACGTCGCCAGGTTCGATGCGGTTCATTTCGCTGATGTCATGGATGACTTTCACCGGACCCGCGCCGATGCGATGACCGATAGCACGGCCTTCGGCGATAATCTTACCCTGTGAATGCAGCGTATAACGCTCCATGACCTGACCGCGTGAGCGCACGGTTTCCGGACGCGCCTGCACAATGAACAGTTTGCCGGTGTGGCCATCTTTCGCCCACTCAATATCCATCGGGCGACCGTAGTGTTTCTCAATTTGTACGGCCTGTTTTGCCAGTTCCTGCACTTCTTCGTTGGTCAGCGAGAAGATGTCACGCTGTTCCAGCGGTACGTCTTCGATTTTAACCTGCTTGCCGTGCTCCTGGGTCGGCGCGTAAACCATGCGGATTTTTTTCGACCCCATGGTGCGGCGCACGATAGCCGGGCGATTCGCCGCAAGTGTCGGTTTATGCACATAAAACTCATCCGGGTTAACCGCACCCTGCACGACCATTTCACCAAGGCCCCATGCGGAAGTGATAAACACCACCTGGTCAAAGCCGGATTCGGTATCAATGGAGAACATCACGCCAGAAGATGCGAGGTCGGAGCGCACCATCCGCTGAACACCGGCGGAGAGCGCCACGCCACGGTGATCGTAACCCTGGTGCACACGATAAGAGATGGCGCGATCGTTAAACAGAGAAGCAAATACATGTTTCACTGCCACGAGAACGGCGTCAAAACCCTGAACGTTGAGGAAAGTTTCCTGCTGACCGGCAAAAGAAGCGTCCGGCATATCTTCTGCAGTAGCGGAGGAACGCACCGCAAACGAAGCGTTTTCGTCATCGGCGGAAAGCTGTGCATAGGCTTCGCGGATGGCGTTTTCCAGCTCAGGCTGGAAGGGAGTGTCGATAATCCACTGGCGGATTTGCGCGCCCGCTTTCGCAAGCTGGGTAACATCGTCAATATCCGTTTTATCCAGCAGTTCATAAATGCGCTGGTTTACGCCGCTTTGGTCCAGAAACTGGTTAAACGCGTCGGCGGTTGTGGCGAAACCATTCGGAACGGAAACACCCATTCCGGAAAGGTTAGTAATCATTTCACCCAGGGAGGCATTTTTGCCCCCAACCCTGTCTACATCATTCATGCCGAGTTGGTTATACCAAAGCACCAGCGGTGACGAGCCATTGTTGGACATCGAACAATCCTTTTGTGATAAATGAACGGTTTGAGAAACACATTTCTGCGCATTTATCTTTGCATATTTAACCGGATGAAAAAAACGGTGAATCGTTCAAGCAAATATATTTTTTTACTTTTTAAGACTGATCCCAGCGTTGCGCAAATCTGCTCTCTTCGACAATTTCCACATAAACCATCGGTATAAACGAAACCATAAAAATGAAATGCTGTTTTCATAAAAAATAAAATTTAAGTTTCATTTTATAAACCAGACATAACGTTCTACGCTTCTGTGCGTTTTTAATTTATGCTTTCATAGAATTATGTCTGCATCACGGGAAGAACAAAATGGATAATGCTGTTGATCGCCACGTTTTTTATATTTCTGATGGTACGGCAATAACTGCGGAGGTATTAGGACACGCAGTAATGTCACAATTTCCCGTCACTATCAGCAGCATTACGCTGCCGTTTGTCGAAAATGAGAGCCGTGCACGGGCAGTGAAGGATCAGATTGACGCAATTTATCACCAGACAGGTGTGCGCCCGCTGGTCTTCTACTCCATCGTGTTGCCGGAGATTCGCGCTATCATCTTGCAAAGTGAAGGCTTTTGCCAGGATATCGTTCAGGCGCTGGTTGCCCCGCTACAACAAGAGATGAAACTGGATCCAACGCCGATTGCTCATCGTACCCATGGCCTTAACCCTAATAATCTCAATAAATATGATGCGCGCATTGCGGCGATTGATTACACCCTTGCCCACGATGACGGTATTTCGTTGCGCAATCTGGACCAGGCTCAGGTGATCCTGCTCGGTGTTTCTCGCTGTGGTAAAACCCCCACCAGTCTGTATCTGGCAATGCAATTTGGTATCCGCGCGGCAAATTACCCCTTTATTGCCGACGATATGGATAATCTGGTGCTACCCGCGTCGCTCAAACCACTTCAGCACAAATTGTTCGGCCTGACTATCGACCCGGAACGTCTGGCGGCGATTCGCGAGGAACGTCGGGAGAACAGTCGCTATGCCTCGCTTCGTCAGTGCAGGATGGAAGTCGCGGAAGTGGAAGCGTTGTACCGTAAAAATCAGATCCCGTGGATTAACAGTACCAATTATTCGGTAGAAGAGATTGCCACCAAGATCCTCGATATCATGGGCCTTAGCCGCCGAATGTACTAGAGAACTAGTGCATTAACTTGTTTTTTTGTTATCATGCTAACCACCCGGCGAGGTGTGACACACCTCGCACTTGAAATCAGCTGCGATTGGTTTATCGTGATGCGCATCACTTCCCGGTAGTCCTGCCGTAGAAGCAACAAATTTCTGAGACTTGTAATGAACAGAACTGACGAACTCCGTACTGCGCGTATTGAGAGCCTGGTAACGCCCGCCGAACTCGCGCTACGGTATCCCGTAACGCCTGGCGTCGCCACCCATGTCACCGACTCCCGCCGTAGAATTGAAAAAATACTGAATGGTGAAGATAAGCGACTGTTGGTCATTATTGGCCCCTGCTCGATCCACGATCTCACCGCTGCGATGGAGTACGCCACCCGTCTGCAGTCGCTGCGCAACCAGTACCAGTCACGGCTGGAAATCGTAATGCGCACCTATTTTGAAAAACCACGAACGGTTGTCGGCTGGAAAGGACTCATCTCCGATCCAGATTTAAACGGTAGCTATCGGGTAAATCACGGTCTGGAGCTGGCGCGCAAATTACTTTTACAGGTAAATGAGCTGGGCGTCCCTACCGCGACTGAGTTCCTCGATATGGTGACCGGTCAGTTTATTGCTGATTTAATCAGTTGGGGTGCGATTGGCGCACGTACTACCGAAAGTCAGATCCACCGCGAAATGGCTTCGGCACTCTCCTGTCCGGTGGGTTTTAAAAATGGTACCGATGGCAACACGCGGATTGCCGTGGATGCTATCCGCGCAGCCCGCGCCAGCCATATGTTCCTCTCGCCAGACAAAAATGGTCAGATGACCATCTATCAGACCAGCGGCAACCCGTATGGCCACATTATTATGCGTGGTGGCAAAAAACCGAATTATCATGCCGATGATATCGCCGCAGCCTGCGATACGCTGCACGAGTTTGATTTACCTGAACATCTGGTGGTGGATTTCAGCCACGGTAACTGCCAGAAGCAGCACCGTCGCCAGTTAGAAGTTTGTGAGGATATTTGTCAGCAAATCCGCAATGGCTCTACGGCGATTGCTGGAATTATGGCGGAAAGTTTCCTGCGCGAAGGAACGCAAAAAATCGTCGGCGGTCAGCCGCTCACTTACGGTCAATCCATTACCGACCCGTGTCTGGGCTGGGAAGATACCGAACGCCTGGTCGAAAAACTCGCCTCTGCGGTAGATACTCGCTTCTGAATGCGTGCCCATTCCTGACGGGATGGGCATTTCTGCGCAACTTGTTGTCTTCTCAACAAATTACTACTTGCTCTGGCCCGCCATAATATTGATAATAAGAATCATTGTTATATAAATTATTATTAATTTTTATGCGTTATACGGATAGCAGAAAACTCACGCCTGAAACGGATGCCAGTCACAAGACCGCTTCCCCGCAGCCCATCCGGCGAATTACCAGCCAGACACTGTTAGGTCCGGATGGCAAACTGATTATCGATCATGACGGGCAAGAATATCTGCTCCGTAAAACTCAGGCTGGCAAGCTGCTGTTGACCAAGTAGCCTTTAACTCGAGCAGCTGACTTCCAGCCGTTTACCCCAGTCGGGTGGACGACTGACATAGTCATCATCTCTGTCGCTGAAAGGATTTCGCAACGCCTCATGCAGGCGGTGCAATTCCGTCATATCATCCTTTTCTGCCGCTTCAATCGCCCGTTGCGCCAACCAGTTGCGCAACACCAGAGCCGGGTTAACGCTTTGCATCAGTTGCTGACGCTCACTATCGGTAATCTCGTCTTGTTGCAAACGCCCCCGATAACGGGCAAACCAGTCATCAAATGCCGCACGATCAATAAACTCATCACGTAGCGGTGACGCCGCGCTGTGCTGCTCGGTCAGACTCAGCATGCGGAATGTGCGGGTATAATCGCTGCGCTCTCGCGCCATCAGACTGAATAATTCATTAAGTAGCGCGTTATCCTCTTTTTGCTCCGTCATGAAGCCCAGTTTCTGCCGCATCCGTTGTCCATAATGCGTCAACAAAACCTGCTGATAGCTGTCCAGGGCCTCATTCAGCGCATCAACGGCAACAAATGGTGACAATGTCTGCGCCAGACGCTGTAAATTCCACAACGCGACGGCAGGTTGATTATCAAAGCTGTAACGCCCTTGATGATCCGAGTGATTACAAATAAAACCGGGTTCGTAATCATCAAGAAAACCAAACGGCCCGTAATCAAGCGTCAGCCCCAGCAGCGACATGTTGTCGGTATTCATCACCCCATGAGCAAAGCCGACCGTCTGCCATTGGGCAATTAACGAGGCGGTACGTGCGACAACATCGGTAAACCAGAGACGGTATTTGTCCTCCTCATCATCAAGATGTGACCAGTAATGACGAATGGCAAAGTCAGCTAACTGACGAACCTTTTCCGGCTCGCGGCGATAGTAAAAATGTTCGAAATGACCAAAGCGCAGATGACTTGGTGCCACACGCATCAGCATCGCGCCTGACTCCACCGTTTCCCGATACACTGGCGAATCGCTGGTGACGATACTTAAAGCGCGGGTCGTCGGAATGCCCAGATAATGCATCGCCTCACTGGCGAGACTTTCTCGTATCGTCGAACGTAAAACCGCCCGTCCATCCCCCATTCGCGAATAAGGCGTCAGGCCAGCACCTTTCAGATGCCAGTCCATTGTAGTGCCATCAGCAAGCAGTTGTTCGCCGAGTAAAATGCCGCGCCCATCACCCAGTTGGCCCGCCCAGACGCCAAACTGATGACCACTGTAAACCTGCGCAAGTGGTGACATACCCGGCAGTAGGTTTTCGCCGCCCCAGACACCTGCGCCATTTTTAAACAGCGACGATGGAATACTCAGCGTGTTAGCCAGTTCGGTATTATGCCAAATCAGCCGGGCATTATTTAAAGGCGTAGGGGAAAGTGCTGTATAGGTTTCTGGCAATTCATCGCGCCAGCGGGTAATAAAAGACAGGGTCATAGATCCTCCTGTTTGATAGTGTAGACGGTTACTCTCGTCTTAAACACCAGCAAACAGGAGGGTTATCGCTGAACCAACGTCGTTATCTGATTTATAGGAACCGCAGGCCACAGGCATCCCTGGAGAGCATGGAAATCAAAGGGGATAATCTGTGCCAATATTTCTGGCGTATCAATGCCCCCCGCGATGATGCAATTGCAACAAGGGGAAATTTGCGCCTGGATCGCACGAATAAACGGTTCGAAGGAGCGATGCGTGATTTGTTGCTGAATAAAACTTTTATCCAGCATGACGCGGGTGAAAAGACCATCAAACACCGCTTTCATTGTGCTATTACCTGCTCCCAAATTACCTAACACAAGGGGATACATTTGCGATAAGGATAAAAGATCGCGATTATCTTTTCCTTCATTGAAATGCGGGTAATTCTCATTAATCAACAGTTCAATAAACGGATATTTTAATAGTTCGCCTGCGAAATTATCCCTGTCTAATAATAATGTAGCCACTTGTGGCGTTAAATTAAGCCAGGCAAAGAGTTTATGTTGAATAAAAAAGTGTTGGCATGATTTTAGTAATTCCAACTGTTCAGAAAATAATTGCCAATGTTGCTCCACGGTAAGTTGCGCTATAACCCGACTCGTCGGGATACGAACCGTACCATCTTCACTGGAGAAATGGGTAATTAACTCAACGCCGACAAGGTCTTGCTGGTTATCTCTTATCGGCAGGAAATAGCAATCAGAATGATAAAGATTCTCCAAAAAAATCTTCATGGTAACCTTCCCTCTCGAAGGATGTTTTTCAGTATCCGGCTAAAAGGGATGAGGCCATAAGACATAACAATTACAGAAGGAGTAACTTTCATTTGTTCCATGTTAACCACTTTTTCAGGGGTCCTTTTTTTAGATTATCCTGATTATAAACGAATAATCCATTTACGGAATTTTTGTCTGCAAAATACTACTGTATTCAGGAGTAAATGGACGGCGATGTATCATCGCCGTCCATTTTTCGACATACTAGATTCGTCTCGCCTGCCAGAAATTTTTCTGCCAATAGACATTATCAAGTGAGGAACGCATCACTCCCTTGCTGGTAGAGGCGTGGATAAATTGGTTGTTGGTATCGTAAATACCTACATGCAAACCATTTTGTCCGGAACCCGTTTTGAAAAAGACCAGGTCACCTGGCAGCAACTCGTCTTTATCAATTTGCGTGCCAATAGAGGCTTGTTGCTTGGTTTCACGGGGCAGCTGCAAATCGAAACGATCGCGCATCGTCACAACCACAAATCCCGAACAGTCCACACCGCGCCGCGTCATGCCACCATAACGATACGGCGTGCCATGCCAGCTTTGTAGCTGGTCGTTCAAACCGGCAATAACGGTAATCGAATCAGAAAGTCTGGCATTTGGCGGCGGTGCTTTATGGTGGCTACACCCGGCCAGAAACAGTGCTGTGATCAAAATAAGGCAGAAACGCATTCCGTACGGTTCCTCTGTTTTTTATTCTTGCATTAATTTAGCGTCGTAATTACCCGATTTTCAAGATACTAATGAAATCAGATGGTCGAAATCAGCATTCTGTGACCTTCGATATCCAGACGGCGAAAATTCATCCCATAGGCCTGCGCCAGATTTGCCGGCGTGAGCACCTCTTCTCTGCGTCCACTGGCCAGCATTTTTCCACCTTTTAGCAACCACGCCCGATGCGCATGACGCAATGTGTGGTTGAGATCGTGACTGCTCATCACAATCGCCAGTCCTTGCTGACACAGCGCGCTCAGAATTTTGTCTAAGGCACTTTGTTGCGCAACATCAAGACTGTTCATCGGCTCATCAAGAAGCAGCAATTGGCCTGCGGGATTGGCTTGTGGTGTGATTTGCAGCACCACCGCAGCAAGACGTACGCGTTGCCATTCACCGCCGGAAAGTTGATTGGTGCTACGTCCGAGTTTGTCATCAAGAGCCAGCGCCCCTGCGACATCATTCAGTAGTTCGGTACGCGTTTTATCGTGCTGATGCAGTGTCAGGTAGTGCCAGACCGGCATTGCAAACGGCGGCGTCTGCTGTTGTGAAAGATAGGCGCGATGCAGCGCGAGCTTTGTTGCAGACCATGCTTCCAGTGGTTGCCCCGCGAACTGAATGCTTCCCTTACCGCTGGTC
>OBWW01001359.1_pt1 | contig 11211 bp, 10 predicted proteins | sample 1538091 | NCBI WGS metagenome assembly OBWW01 (sample SAMEA2580125, study PRJEB22360) | human gut metagenome | biome: human gut; feature: human-associated habitat; material: faeces | place: Denmark | collected 2008/2010 | reverse complement strand
AAGTCATTCAAAACGAATTGACGACCAAAGATGATTCGTTTATGAAACCTTTGTCTGCTGACGCTGACACGCTCGATGGTTTAGACACGCTGCTTGGAATTTTCGATGAATATGCGCTTTCTAAGACTACAGAAATGATGGATGTTATCGAAACGTCTATGAGTCAACAGGACGAACCGCTGATAGTCATCATCTCAACCGCTTCTAGCAAGCTGAATTATCCGATGTATTCAATCGAGTATCAGTACGTTTCTAAGCTGCTAAAAGGCGAAGTAGTCGGCGATGAGTATTTAGCGCTTTGCTGGGAACAGGATAACGTTAAGGAAATCAGCAATCCCGAAACGTGGATTAAATCAAATCCGCTTATGGAAATTCCAGAGCAAAAGGAAAAATTGACAGAGAAAAAGCAAAGTCTTTTAAACGAAGGGAAAGCTAAAGGCAGTATATCCAACGTTTTAACGAAAGAATTTAACATGTGGGTGCAGTCCTCTCAGGAAAGTTACATGAATGAAGAGGAATGGCTTGCGGCAATCGCACCGGATTATATCAAAAATACGGATATTACAGGCCGTGAAGTTTATATTGGTGTCGATCTATCACGCGTAAATGACTTGACTTCTATATCGTGGGTGATTCCGATTCGCGAGGAAAGCAAATTTTACTGCGATAGTTACTCTTTTGTTGCAAACCGTGGTGGGATCGAAGCAAAGGAAAAAGACGATAAAACACCATACAGGCAGTACGAACAGGCGGGATACTGCACGATCAGCAGTAGTCCAGACGGCTTAATTGATTACCATGATTTAGTCAATTGGATTACCGATTTTATTGAAAGCAATAATTTCGAGCTTAAAGGAATCTTCTACGATCCGTATAACGCCGGAAACGTCATTACTGATTTAGCAAAATATTACGAAAATGAACTGATTGAGGTACGGCAAGGGTTAATCACATTGAACGCGCCGACGAAGCAGCTGCGAACGGATATCATTCAAGGCAAGACGCTTCATGCCAACAACCCTTTATTAAATCGAGCGATACGGAACGCAATAACAAAAGAAAACAACGACACGATTATGATTGATAAATCAATGAATCGAAACAAGATCGACCCGATCGATGCTTTAATAAATGCTTACACACAAGCGATGTATCATGATTTTGATGAAGATGATATCAACGAATTAATTGAAAGAGGTGAATATGGATTTGGCTGGTAACTTATTGCGAATATTAGTAATTCTGTTGTACGTGCTGGGACTAGCTTCATTTATAGTAGCGGCTTTTTTATTCGGTAAAATCGTCGGTTTTGTCGTTGTTAGCGTCTGTCTGATGCTGACTGTTCTGATTTTAGTTAGGGAGTCAGGCTTGTAATTATAAAAGTTGAAGGGAGGTGAATCAATGGGATTATTCTTCAAAACAGAAAGACGAAGTTTATCAAGTCGCTCTGAATCCATGATGGATTTGATAACAAATGCTGACGGATCGGTCACAGTCAATTTTGACGGCGAGAAAGCATTAGAGCAATCAGATGTGTTCACTGGCATAAAGATTTTAGCTGGGGATATCGCCGCAAGTAAATTTAAGTTTGTGGATGATAAAAATACTAATCCACAAAAACTTGCTTTATTGAACTCAAAACCAAATTCGTCCATGACGCCTTACACCTTCAAATTTGCAACGATCGCCCAAATGCTATTGTCTGGTAATTCATTTGCGATAATCCATGATGATTGGCTGGAGTTCGCTAAACCGTCGCAAGTAGTCGTCTACGAGGATTTAGACACCGGTTTAATGCGTTACGAGTATACAAACAAGGCTGGAACCTCATATAAAGTCGATAGCGCTGAGATGCTGCATTTCAAATTTGTGACTGTCAATGGAAAAACAGGAATCAGTCCGCTAGACGCACTAAAAACAGAGCTTTCCATGTTGGATAACGGAAATAAGATGCTAAGCTCGTTCTTCAAAAAAGGTATTCAAGCCGGTGGGGTACTGAAACTTAAAAAAGGATCGCTAAATAATTCTTCGAAGAAACAGATCAAAAAAGACTTTGAAGAGGTGAACAGTGGGGCGTCAAACGCAAATAGTGTGATTGTACTTGATGAGACACAAGAATTTAATCAATTTGAAATCAATACTGATATTTTGAAAATGATTCAAAATAATGTGTACTCAACGAAGCAGATCGCCAAAGCCTTAGGTATCCCACTTTCGCGTTTTGGAATGGAATTGGTCAACTCTAAAGATGACGCTGCAAACGATCTTTACATTTCCAGCACACTAAGAATGCTGTCGCAGATGATTACAGACGAGATATTTGCCAAGATGGAAATTAAAGTTGAGTTAGATTTTTCCACACTTACAAGGCAGGATACTGCTTCTCGCTTAAGCAAACTCATGGATGACGGCAATGGCGGTGATGGAGCGCTATTAGTCAACGAAGTCCGCCGCTACTACGGTTTTAGTGATATTCCAGAAGGAAATGTCATTTACACTAAGACCACAGCGAGGGGAGGTGTGAATAATGGAAATGGAGATTCGGAGCCTAGCGGAAGTTCAATCAGGGGAGAACCGGACGATTGAAGGCTACGCGCTTAAATTCAACACTTTAAGCAAAGATTTAGGCGGATTTAGAGAAATCATTTCTCCCGAAGCGCTGGCCAATACTGATTTATCGGACGTGCGTTGTTTGGTTGATCACGATTTTAGCGCGGTTTTGGGGCGTACTGCGGCACAAACACTAGAACTTGCTGTAGATAATGTTGGCCTTCGCTTTAGATGCCAACTGCCGAATACGAGCTATGCGAACGATTTGTATGAGTCAATCAATCGCGGTGATATCAATGAATGCTCGTTTGGTTTTGTCGTCAAAGATGATTCTCAAACATGGACCCAGCAAGATGGAACGTATATCCGCAGCTTAAATAGCATTGATGAACTATATGAAATTTCTATTGTGTCGATCCCAGCTTATGAGGGAACGGACGCAGTAGTCGCTCAACGGTCGTTAGAACGAGTGATTAATGAACGCGAAAAACGAAAATTACAGATGGAATTGGAACTTCTAAATTACTAGGGGTTCTTTTTTTACGCCCAAAAACAAAGGAGGAAAGCGATTTGGATAACGAAAAGTTAAAAGAACAGACTCAAAAAGCGCTAGATTCTGGCGATTTAGAAACCGCTAAAGGTCTGTTGGCTCAAATCAAATCGAACAAAGAGCAAGAAGAAACACGAAACCAACTGAAAACCGAGCTTGAAGACGAGTTGAAAGGGTTGGAGGACGATCCTGAACCTGAAAAAGCTCCGGAGGAAACTGAAAAGGACCCAGAACCAGATAAAAAAAACGGAGAAAAACCAGAACATGAACCCGAAAAGAAAGCCGAAGAACCACCTGCAAAAGCGGAAAAAGAAGAAAAAAAGGAGAATCGATCTATGGAAGTAATCTTGAATGACCAAAAAGATAAAGAAACACGCTCTATTAACCAATTTATCCGTTCAAAAGGAGAAACACGTGACGGCTTGACAACAGTCGGAGCAGAAGCGGTAATCCCGATTGATCGAATCACAAAGCCAGAAAAACAACCTGAAACAGTCGTGGACTTACGACAACATGTTGGGCGTGTGCCAGTTACGACAGGTACTGGTTCTTACCCAATCTTGAAAGCGAACAAAAATAAAATGATCTCTGTTGAAGAATTGGCTAAAAACCCAGCGTTGGCAAATCCTGAATTCACGAAAGTAAGTTATGAAATCGCTACTTATCGTGGATATATTCCTGTTTCACAAGAAGCTTTAGACGATTCTGATATCGATCTAGGCGGTTTAGTAGCTGAACACATTCAACGTCAATCATTGAATACTTCTAATGCAGCAATTGCAGCTAAATTGCAAACTGCAACAGCTAAAACTGTTACTACGATTGATGATTTGAAAGATATCGTGAACGTTGCGATTGATCCAGCGTACGCAGTCAAAATTATTGCTTCTCAAAGCTTCTTTAATGAACTAGATAAAATGAAAGACAACGACGGACGTTACTTATTGCAACAAGATGTGACTGTCGCATCTGGTTACAAATTGCTAGGCCGTGAAATGGTCGTAATGGCAGATGATGTTATCGGTACCGCTGCTGGTGATAAAGTTGCGTTTATCGGTGATCCTGCACTATTCGCAAAATACTTTGATCGTCAACAAGCTTCTGTCCGTTGGGTAGATAACGAAGTGTACGGTCAATTACTGGCTGGGTTTGTACGCTTTGATGTTGAAGTAGCTGACACAGCCGCTGGGTTCTACGTGACGCTTGGCCCAAAAGCGTAGACCCATCCGGCGTAACGTTAAACAAAGCAACGGCTACGCTAGCGGTGGGGGCATCAGAAACACTGTCAGCGGCTGTCGCACCAGCTGACGCAACGGACAAATCAGTTAAATACAGTTCTAGCGATGAGGCGATTGCTACGGTAACGCCAGTTCAAGGTAAAGTCACAGGTATTACAGTTGGTACAGCGACAATCACCGCAACGACTACGAACGGAAAAACCGCGGTGTGTGAAATCACCGTAACTGCTGAATAGGCGGTGATCGAATGGAACTGACGGAACTAAAATCATATCTTCGAATTGATCATGATTTAGACGACGAGCTTTTGAAAATACTGGAGTCTACGGCTGAAAAATTCATTCTTGGATCAATTGAAGTCGAAAAGACATCTGATGAACGGTTTAACTATGCGGTCACGCTGCTGGTGTCTCACTGGTACGAGAACCGAATTGCTACAAGCGAAAAAGCATTCACAGAGATTCCGTTTGGAGTGACTGCTTTGATTCATCAGCTGAGGGGGTTAGATCATGACGCTAATACAAACGAGTGATTTTACACAGCGAATCGAATTCATTAAAGAGAAGACAGGGAAAGATGATGATGGTCAGCCCATTAAAACATCTGAGACTGTCTTTTCTTGTTGGGCTAGCGTTCAAACTCAGAGGTTAAGTGACGTTAAAGCTTCTGTTGGGACCGTCTTAGAAGGAACATTGACTTTCATTATTCGTTATCAACAAAAAGCGGAACTAGAAAACGACATGAAAGTAAAGTGGCGAGGCAAGCTTTTTGAAATCATTACGATTACGAAGGGCGAATTCGCGAAGGACTTTACAACAGTGATCGCGAAAGAGGTCCAAAAATGAGCGTAGAAATCGACTCGTCAGAGGTATCCAAAGCGCTTAGAGAACTGAAAACTAGCATAAAACGTGTAGAAAATCCAGCTCTAAGAAAGGCTGCGTCATTCGCGAAAACAAAACTTGAACAGAATACACCACGCTGGGACGGCAAAAAATCGAACGGTAAACGTGGGTCGTACATGCAGGAACATGCAAAAGATCACGTTGTGATTGGTCCAGTATCAAATGGAAATGTTGATGTTGGCTACGATGACGAAGTAGCATGGCGGATACACTTCGTGGAATTCGGGTCAATCAAGCAGCCGCCACAGGGGATTGTTCAAAAAACACAGCGGCAGATTGAGGATCAAGTAACAGAAATTATTGCCAACGAACTAAAACGGAGGTTAGGACTATGAAAACAGCTGTATCACAGGTTTATTCCATATTGAATAATGCTGAAAAAACTAAAAAAATTGATTTCTACACAAACGGCGTGCCTGAATCAGCTCGAACCGTTCCTAACTTACCAATCGGACGAATTGTAGAACTTTATGGCAACTATGACGATTACGCAAGCAACAACCCTTTAACAATTCAATTCAACGTACAAGTAGATGTATGGGTGTCGACCTTAAAAGAGGTTGATGCCTTTTATTTTGCTCTCGATGAAGTCATGCGAGTTGAGGGTTGGGAATGTACTTATACCGAACAAACCGATGACGAGGACTTGGAGGGATCAAAACGGATCATTAAGCGTTATGTAGCAACTATTTCATTAAATTAAAGGGAGAGATTAATATATGGCAACTCAAGGGTTTGATAGTGTTATCTTTGGTGTTCAATCAAAGAAAGATGATACTTTAAAAGAATTAGTGGCAGATAAATCTGCAGGCGGTGCAATTGAAGCGAAAATTACGGGGTTGGGTTCAACATCCAATACCATCTTCGCTTCTAATGTGCCATTTTTTATTGCTTCAAAAGGTGTTTCTGCACCTAAAGTCACATTAGATGTTGCTGACTTATTAGATGGTGGAATTTACCAAGAAGTAATCGGAGCGGAGGAAGTAGACGGAGCACATGTAATAGGGGCAAATACCGAAGCACCGTACACTTCGTTGGTTCTTATCTCAGGTACAAAAGAAGGCGAACGGTTATTCATGGGAATGACTAAAGGGAAATTTAGTCATCCGGACATTGATTTGAAGACAGCCGAAGATAAAGGTGTGGAATTACAAACGGATTCCATTGAAGGTGATTTCATTGCAGATAGTCGTGGATATGTTTATATCGCTGCTGTAGAAACTGAAACAATGACCTTAGATAAATTCAAAGCCTTGGTGTTTAACACGCCGGGGGAGTAGTTAGCCCTGCAAGTGTTTCGTTGAATAAAACAACGTTGTCACTTGCGGTCGGGGCAAATGAAACGTTGACATCCACGGTTTTACCAGCCAATGCGTCTGACAAGACAGTGATTTGGAAATCAAGCGATACAGCCGTAGCAACCGTTGACACAACTGGTAAGGTAGCAGCCCTTAAAGCTGGTACAGCAGACATTACAGTTACAACTAAAACTGGTGGGAAAACCGCCAAAGCAACATTGACCGTTACCGAAGGTTAGCCGATTGGCTAGCCTTTTCATTTTCAATTAGGAGGAACTATTAATGATCGAATTACAACTAAAAATCGAAGGTAAGAAAAAAATATTTAAACAGCAAGATATCTCAGCCCGTGCGATGCGTGAGTGTATCAAATTTTATGAAAAAGCCGATAAAGAAGAACTTTCTGATTTAGATGCCATTGATTCAATGATCGCCATCGTTGCAGATATTTTCCAAGATCCGGCAGTTTCCTTTGACTCAATTCTAGACGGTCTTACTGCAAATGAGTTGGGTCCTACCTTGCAAGGTATATTTGAACAAATCAATGATCTGGGCAGTGATGAAAAAAAGTCGGGAAAGAAAAAGAAATAAGCTTTACAGAAGCAAGAAAAGCTATTGATCAGATCTACAAAGATTTGATTGAAGCTGGTTGGACGATGAAAGACGTAGACGATTCAGATTATCACTATCTGCTCCACCTTTTTAGCGAAGTAGAAAAAGGCGATGACTACATGGATGGCGCAGATTTCATTAAACAATTTCTTTCTGCGGACGATTTAAAAATCCTCGAAGAAAGGGGGTAAATTATGGCTGGAAAAGGAAAACCTGTTGGAAATATCAAGCTGGGTATCTCGCTAGATGGTACTAGTTTTGGCAATACCCTTGATGAAATCAACGCCAAGGTTAAGCAAGCCGAGTCGAATATGAAGGCGAATCTAAAAGCTTACGATTCTGCGGGACGATCCTACGAAGCGTTGAGCCAAAAGACCAAAGATTTATCTACGGTTATGGACGGACAAAATGCCAAAGTCAAAGAGTTGACGAAACGTCGCGATGAAGCTATTGGGAAATATGGGGAAGAGTCCAAAGAGGTCACTAAACTAAATACTCAAATCAATAACGCTACTGCAAAATATAACGCCTATGGCAAACAGTTAAATGACACAAAAAAGGAACTTGTTTACTCACAAACTGCCGTCAATGACCTGACAGACGAAATCAAAGACAATGAACGGCAGATGAATGCAGAAGTCAAAGCCTTGAAAGCAGCTGGTGACGAATCTGGCGCGTTTGAAGCAAAACAAAGAGGATTGACTAAACAAGCTGAATTGTCTGAACGTGCGATGGACGAGCAACGTAAAGTTGTTGCACTGATGGCGGATGAATTTGGCGACTCTGCTGAGGAAACTGAAGATGCTCGAAAAGAACTTAGTAAGTTAGAACGTCAAAGCAAGCTCTCTGATAAGCAATTAGAGGGGCTGAAAAAGACAACTAACGATACAGGACGGGAAATCGATGATTTCGGAGATCAGGCGAACAAATCTGGCCGTAACCTAGACGGGTTCAAAGATCGTGTATCTAAAACGACTGGCGTTGTTTCTGCTTTAGGGAAAGGCTTTGCCACGATGGCGAAAGGTGCTGCGTTTGGCGCGTTTGCTACGATTGGTTCTAAAGCAGTCAATACGGTTTCTGACTCACTAGACGGTGCAATCAGTCGTATTGATACGCTAAATAACTCAGATAGAGCATTCTCAAATATGGGTTTTGAAGCAGGTGAAACCAAAAAAGCGATGGATAACCTGCAACTTGCTATTAAGGGATTGCCAACCGGTTTAGATGGTGCTGTAAAAGGCGTTCAGCTTTTAGCGGGTTCCACCGATGATGTCGGAAAATCAGTAGACATATTCAAAGCGATGAATGATGGGATTCTAGGTTTCGGTGGTAACGCTGAAATGGTTGATAATGCAATCGTTCAGCTATCACAATCATTCTCGAACGGAAAAGTCGACGCTGAAACGTGGAATTCAATGATCAATAGTGGTTTAGGACCTACTTTGAATGCGATGGCTAAACAGATGGGCAAAACCACTGGTGAGTTGAAGGCTGGACTGTCTGATGGTTCGATTAGTGTTAAAGAATTCCAAGACCGATTGATTGAGTTAGATAAAAATGGTGGCGGCGGTATCAAGTCGTTAAACCAAATCGCTAAAGACTCAACCAAAGGTATCAGCACTTCAATTTCAAATGCCAAAACTGCAATTACTCGTGGTGTGGCTGATATGATCACGAAGTTGAATGATGGGTTAGCAAAGAATAAGTTGCCTACTCTCAGCGACATGATTAGTATTGCAGGGGCGCGAGCTGAAGCAGTGTTCAAAAAAATTGGAACGATTATCCCGCAAGTTTTAGGAGCAATTGCACCAGTAGTCAATAAAGCAATCGGCGTATTTAAAAATCTTTTCACTGTTTTTGCTGAGAACAATGATCCCAAAAAGTATTCAAAGGCTTTATTTGATCTCGATAAGATCATTCCAATGGAAGTGTTAGCCAAAGCAAAACAACGTGTTATGCAAGTTAAAAATATTTTTAACGGAATATTTGCCACCGGAGAAAAACAAGAAAAGTCGCTGAATATTTTGAAAATGACCGGCATGACTGATGAAACGATTGATAAAATCAGAAATTTTACCGGAGACATTAAAAAATTGATTGGTTCAATCTTTGGTAATGAAAAAGCTGATGATGACATGCTAAAACGATTGGGTTTAAAGCCTGATGATATCGCTAAGATAAAAAAAGTTGTAGAAGACATAAAAATTTACTTTGGTGCAGTATTTACAAATATCCAGCAAATGTTAGAAGTTGCCATTGAGATTGCAAAAGGCGTGTTTAGTACATTAGCTCCTTATGTTATTCCAATCATTTCAAAAATCGGTAAGGCTTTAGGTGATATCGGCAAGTCTCTAACTCTCTTCTGGGATCAAAATGGAAAACAGATCATTGCTGCCATCAAAAACTTTTTCGTATTTATTCAACCAGTAGTAAAAATTGTCATGAACCTATTCATGGGATTTATTGACAATGTGATTGGATTGGTAAAAGGATTGTTGAATGCGATACAAGGAGCTATTAAGATTTTTACTGGAATCTTTACTGGTGACCTTGGGAAAATGTGGGAAGGTATTAAGCAACTCTTCTCAGGAGCCATTGAAGCGATTTGGAATTTCATTCAAATTATGTTCTTTAAGCGATTGCTCCAAGGCGTTAAAGGATTAGCGACAGGATTCAAAAGTGCCGTTAAAGGATTGTGGGATGGTGCTAGAAATCTTTTCACTCAAGGGATTCAAGGTGTCGGTTCGTCAGTTACGGGATGGATTTCCTCTACTCTTGGTAAAGTCGGCGGCTTAAAAAATTCATTCGTCAATTTAATTAAGTCACTTTGGAATGGTGTCAAATCTACTTTTTCAAACGGAATATCAAACACATGGGGCGCAATAAGAAATTGGGCTTCTAATTTGACTTCTCACGTAACAAATCTGAAAAATACATTAGTCAATGTAATTAAATCACTTTGGACTACAATAAAAAATACTTTTTCAAATGGTATCACAACAGTTGTTAACTGGATGAAAGCTCTACCTGGTAAAATTGCTGATGGAATTAAAGCAGGTGCCGGAGCAGTTAAAAATGCGTTCGAGTCCATCTTTAAGTCAGCAATGAATGCAGTCAAAAAACCTATCAATTTGATTATTGATGGTGCAAGCTGGGTTTTGGAAAAACTTGGTGGAGATAAGATCAAACATTGGGCGCCTGCTTATGCTCAGGGAACAGATGGGCATCCAGGCGGAATAATGAAGGTCAACGATGGCGCTGGTGCTGAAATGGTCGTAAGACCGAATGGGCAAGCGTTCATTCCAAAAGGTCAAAACGTTACCATGTATGGTGAGCCCGGAACGCAGGTTATTCCTGCACACGATACAGCTATGTTGATGGGTAAGAAGCGCTCTACGTTTGCCTATGCAAAAGGCACAGGCGGTATGTTCTCTAACTTGTGGTCGAATGTTAAAGACGTGGGTTCCGGTATCCTTGATGGTGTTAAGAATGCTATTGGCGATGTGATGGATTACATTGATGATCCTGGAAAGCTCGTTTCAAAGCTATTAGGTTCGAATCTCCTTGGTGGTTTGACTAAGTGGCCGTTAGACGTTGGATCAGGCATATTGAAAAAAGCCAAAGATGCATTAACAGCTAAAGTTAAAGAAATGTTTGACTCAATGAGTGTAGGCGGAGATTTAGATACTGGTATCAGCAATATGAAAGGTGTTTATCAATATTTAGCAGACGTAGCAATGAAAGTAATGTCTAAATTTCCTGGTATGGTTGCTACATCAGGATATCGACCAGGCGATAGATATTCTCATGGAACTCGAAATGCAATTGATCTGGCATATCCAGCATCAATGAATGGTTCTAGTAAGTATTTTGATCCTGCTAACTATGCTTTTGATCACTTTAAAAATCAAGTTGGGTACGTAATAACACAGAACAAAGTTCGAGATCGTGTTGGAACTTCGGGGACAGGTGTTCACAACGGATGGACTACTTGGACAGATGGAGATCATTATGACCATCTACACATAAATGGTATTCCTAACCCTCAAACAAAAACATTA
>OBWW01001353.1_pt1 | contig 11276 bp, 9 predicted proteins | sample 1538091 | NCBI WGS metagenome assembly OBWW01 (sample SAMEA2580125, study PRJEB22360) | human gut metagenome | biome: human gut; feature: human-associated habitat; material: faeces | place: Denmark | collected 2008/2010 | reverse complement strand
GAATCCGGATATTGCTTGCGCTTCCTAACACTTATATCGCCATTAACTGGAAGAACAAGCAAGCAGCTCGTGTCAAAGTCCAGGCACGAGCTGCTTAACAAAACTATTCTATTTTCTCATCAGTACTTCTTGACGAAGAGCCTAAAATTCTAAGCCCCTACACTAGCAGCAAAGCAAAAACAGACCTCCAACGTTGATAATCAACACTGGAGGTCTGTTACTATCTAGTTAACCAGAGATCATAGAATCGAAATCATCATGGTCGCTAATACAATCAAGAGGATAATTACCATCAGAATTTGACGGAAGCGAAGCGGATGCGACTTTTTGACGTAAACACGCCGCTTTTCCTTTTCCACCTTGTGCAAGCGGTCCATGGCGTGCTGTTCAACCAGCGACGATTCCCTTTGCTCATCATGCTTAGTCATTGGTCAACTCCCCAATCGTTTTCTGGTAGTCCGCAACCTTGACGTCCCCGGCAACTTCCCGTTGATGGTCGATCAACTGTTCCATCAGCCGGGGCTGAATCAAAGCTGTCATTACCCGTTGCTTCATCCCATCTACATCGGCAGGATCGAAGATATTTTCCGGCGCCAGCAATTCCGGCCGGTGGAGCGTGTTCTTGAAGCCGACAATCAGCATATTCTGCTCAAAAGCGCCCCGAACCGCGTCCAGGATTTCATTCCCATGGTTAATATCCATGTACACGTCACACTCTTTGATCAGCTTCTGAACCCGGTTAGTCGTAACCGTTGGGTAGACGTCTACGTTTTGATAATCAGCAAAGGCCATTAACTTACTAGACATCTCAGTAATCGCGGCAATGTGGAAGCGGAGGTTCGGCATCCCCTGGACCAACGGCGTCAACTGTTCGATCTGATCCGAATTGGTCAAAATCAAAATCTCAGGCCGGAGGTTATTGCTCCGCGGGTGCGGGTAAATCGTCCCCAAGTACCGGAAGTCAACGTTACCGGCAGACTGCTGGAGCTGAGACCCGTATTTTTTCCAGTCTGGGAAGCGTTGGAAGACAACGTGCTTGGTCCTGGTCTCATTCTTCATCAGGAACTGCATATTGCCTGGTAGTTCGTCACCAGTCGGTTCGTGCCAAAAGAGGGTGTCGCTCCCGTTCCCGCCGAGACGCAGGGAAACAGCCAGGGCCCGGTTCAAAGTATTATAGAAGATGTGGTCTAGCTTATAGTGGCGATCGCGGAGGTAGAAGATCACAAAGTCTTCAATACTTGGAAAATGGCGGGTTACCGCCCCCACGTTCAAAGTGAGGTCCCCTGCTGGAAGGTTCCAAGTGACTACTTCTTTCCCCTGCGGCGTAAAGTACTTCCGCAGCACCGGCTGGTCCTGGTTAAAGTAGGTCTTGGCAAACCGTTGACCATGCCGATTATAGTGGTCAACCCAGGAAACCCGGCCTTGCTCGTCCAGCCAGTGAACTTCCTTGACCAGACGCGTATTATCGGTAGCACTATAAAAGATTGTTGCCCGCTGCCGGTCCATGTCCATCACCTGGGCCTGGTCCCCGGTAGCCTCAATCCGCCAGTAACGGTTTGGCAACGGCAGCTGGTCAAAGTATAACGGCCGCCGGTTGCCCTTGTTCTCCGTATAGTAACTAAAGGGTGAATCGACGTCCTCCGGCAGAAAACCATCATCCTCGATCACGACCGAAGGGATTTTAACCTTAGCGATAACCTGAGACCGCAAAAAATCGAGTGAACTCGTATCAAAAGTATCAAATAGGTTAATCATTCGCTAGTTCCTCCAAAACTTTCCCCCACCGCTGAGCAACGTTATCCGTCAGGTATGGTTCCGCCACTTCATACGAGTGCTGACTGTACGCTGCCAAGTCAGCCTCAGTAAATAGTTTCACCATGGCATCGCGCAGCCGGGCCACCTTTTGCTCATCGGACCAGTCTTCTTCGTAGGGAATACGATAGCCATTCTGACCGTCATCAATGAAGGTCTGGTTACCGTACGGAACGTCGAAGCCAATCATCGGCAGACCCGAGCCCACCGCTTCCAGAAGACTCAGGCCAAAACCTTCGCTCGTCGAGGCGGCCGCGTAGGCAGCATACTTCACGTAAACATCCGCTAAGTCCTGCTGTCCCATCAGGCGGATGTAGTCTTCCGCGTGATTATCCTTAATTAATTGCTGGAGACGACCATATTCGCCCCCCTGACCATAAATGTCCAAGCTGATATCCGGCACCTGCTGGCGGGCCGCTACCGTCGCCTTGACCAGCCAATCAACGTGCTTCTCCTTGGCAAGCCGGGAAGCCGTAATCAGCGAGTGCAGCTTGCGGTCACTGCTTGGCTTGACTAAGCGCGCGAGGTTCCCCACCGGAATGGTATCAACGCGCGGCGTGGCGTGCTGAAAGTGCTGCTCCTGTTTTGCAAAGAGCTGCTTTTGGGCGTCAGTCGCCACGATAAAGCTGGCAACGTCTTCCGGATGGGTAAATTGGTACTCATAAAAGTTATTCCAAAGAACATTCTGGTTATTAGTGTAGTGCTTGTCGTAATGGTCGGCGTGAACTACGACAACCAGCTTAGCGGGCTGGTGTTCTTCAAAAATAATCTGCCCGTTGACCAGTTGTTTATCCTCGTTCATCCGGTCAAGAATGACCACATCCCCCTTTTGGAAGTGCAGCCGTCTAATCATCTCCCGGTAAAGGTCGTTCTTTGAATAGTAGACCGTCCCATCGGCCATCTCGAACGTTTCCTTATCGCCATCGAGGTGCTGGACATAGGCAACGCTCCCGTCCTCATTATAAAATTCCCGGACGGTAACGTGGTTATTCTCCTTTTGACCGTTGTAGTATTCCCGCGCGTACTTAACATAGGAATAAAAGTCACGCATCACCATTTGCCCGTTAGCAACGTAAGACACCTGGTCAAGCGTCTGTCCCTGCTCATCATGCAGGCGGACAACCAGGATCAGTCCTTCATCATTCAGAAGGTACTGGACTTCCTTGCCGTTGACCTTTTTCTCAGCTTGCCGCTGTTTTAGTTGCAGGTCCCGTTCTAACTGGTTAAGCGTGTACGTCGACGGTGCGATCCGGACGTCCGTGAAGAAGTTGTAGAGCCAGATTATCTGGTCGTCCTTAAAGTCAAGGTTGCTGGTCAGGTCCTGGATGTTATTGCCTAAAATCAGGTCCGAGAAGATGAACTTGGCCGGGATTCCTAGTTGGTTGAGTGATTGGGACCGGTAAGCCTGCGCATATTCAACCCCACTGCTGGCCCAGCCAATTCCCAAATTAACGTTATAAACTGTCATTGATTTTCCTCCGTACTGATTAATTGAATGATACCACAAGTTCACCCTTCTTGTTGACCTTGATGGTGCTAAGCAGCAGGTTGTCCAACGCCCGCAGCTTCGCCTTCAACAGCATCTTTCGGTAGGCGTTAAAGGCCCGCTGCTGGTACTCAAAACTCGGGTCCCGGCCCGCCATCGCCCATGGCTGAACCTCCGCCCGCAGATTAGTCAAGAGCTCCATCTCGTCCATCCAGCAGGAATCGATCGCGTTCAGCAATGAAGAGCGGTAAAAGTGATTTAACTGCTCATTGTTGACTAGGACAGCGGACTTGGTGGTCAGAATTTGACGACTAAGCTCCTCGAGGTACTGCTTTGCCTGCTGCTTGCTGGCTGCCGCTTCTGCCGGAACCTCGACCACATCGTAGCTAAAGTGGTCGTTAATCAGCAAGCTGAGGTCGTGGACCGTCCACTCCTCCTTCTGGGCAAGATAATAATCAATCGCTTCGCTAATCCAGTAACCAACCGTCTGTTCAAAGTGGTTGGCCCCCATGATTTGGCGGCGTTCCTGGTAGAAGTTATCCCGCTGGAGACGTAAGGCAAGTTCATTTTTATTGACCCGCTTTCGTGACGCCTCCTCGTTGCCGGCTACCCGGCTCCTGAGCATCGCCAAGCTAACCAGCAGACGGGGACTGTGCAGGGGCTGGTCACGGTCTGGGTAACGCCGGACTAGTTTGCGGTAATACTGCTTAAACCGCTTCGTACTATTTTGGGAAATAAAGTTATCTTCCAGGGAGATGAAGAAGCGGCTGGACCCGGGATCACCCTGGCGACCAGCCCGGCCCGCCAGCTGCAAACGAACCCGTGGGGAGAGCATTTCCGTACCAATTACTGCCAGGCCGCCCTTTTCTTTAACGCCTGGGCCCAGCTTAATATCGGTCCCCCGACCGGCCATGTTCGTGGCAACCGTCACTGCCCCCTCTTGACCGGCGTCCTTGATCATCGCTGCTTCACGGGCCGCGTTGAAGGCGTTAAGGACGTTATGCGGCACCCCGTAGTTCAGGAGGATTTCCGAAATAATTTCTGAGTTTTCTACCGACCCGGCCACCAGCAAAATCGGCCGGCCCTGCTTATGGAGCTGGAGCGCGTAGTTAATCGCGTGCAGCATCTTTTCCGTCGTCGTGATGTAGACCTGGTCCGGGTAGTCCTTTCTGATGACCGGCTTGTTCGTCGGCACCTGGACCACCCGCATCTTGTAGACGTTCATAAACTCATTCTCGTTCACCTTGACCGTCCCGCTCATCCCAGCAATTTTATTAAACAGGCCAAAGAGCCCCGGGAAGGTAATTGAAGCAGCAACCTTTTGGTTAGGGGTCAGTTCAACGTGTTCTTTAGCCTCGACCGCCTGGTGGAGACCGGTGCTGACCTTGACCCCGTGCTTGAGCCGCCCGTTGGTTTCGTCCAGCAGGATGACCTTCCCGTTTTCAACTAAGTATTCCCGACCGTTGCGCATGAAGTGGTGGGCGCGCAAGGCTAAGGCGATGTGCCGGTAGATTTCGCGACTGGACGCGTCAAAAAGGTTCTTGACCCGGAAGAAGCGTTCGGCCTTCCGAACCCCATGGTAGGTCAGGTAGACGGCCTTATCATCGCGTTTGAGCCGGTAGTCCATCTTGGGTACCAGCATACTGACAAAGTTTTCCGCCAGACCGTACAGGTTTGATTGCAGCATCGGGACACTGGAGACCACGAATGGCGAAGTAGCCTCGTCCAGGAGGACGTCGTCGACCTCATCAATAATCACGTAATTATACGGCCGCAGATACTGGCTCTCCGTACTTGAAGCCAGGTTATTGAAAAGGTAGTCAAAGGCCAAGCCGCTAGCAGTGGTATAGATGATGTCGTGGTTATACCAGTCCCGTTTTTCCGCTGGCGTCACTTTTTTCTTTTCTTCGCCTTCGTTGGGAAAGGCGACTGTCGCCGTCAACCCCAGCCAGTTATAGACCGGCTCCAATTGTTCTTCGTCCCGCTCCGCTAAATAGCCGTTGGGCGTGACCAGCATCGCTCCCTTTCCCTCCAGGGCATTTAGGTAGAGCGGCATCGTCGCCGTCAGGGTTTTCCCCTCCCCGGTCTTCATCTCGGCAATGTTGCCACTGTGCAGGACAATTGCCCCCATCACCTGAACATCGTAGGGAAACATCCCCAGCAGCCGGTAATCCGCCTCACGAATGGTCGCAAAGGCCTCGGGGAGAATCTGGTCGAGGGTCTTCCCCGCCTTTAACTGCTGACGGAGCTTGGCGGTCTGGCCCTGAAGTTCTTCATCACTCATTGCCCGCATTGTCGGCTGCCACTTATTGACCTTGTGCAAGGTCCGCTTCACCTTATGCAGGATCATCTGATCGACGACCATCTTATCCCTCCTTCCGTTGTTGCTGAATCGCCCGGCCAATCGTCAACCAATCTGGCTCGCTGACTTCCGGCGAATACCAATCCGCGTTGCTGGTCCACTGGTAGTGAGCGAGGTCGGGATCATTGAATTGGTCTGTTACCAAGCCCTTAGCAGCAGGGTGCAGGGCGCAGAGCTTTGCCACCGCCTGATCGGTTGCCGGTGTTGTACTGACCAGGTGGAGGTGCTTCGTCTGTCGCGTAAGCAGTGGACTAAGTTCTTCTACCAGGTCACCATCATATTGCCAGGCAATGTTTACCACTTGATAGGGAACACGCTCGAAGGCGGGGCCCAAGTCTGGGCAGGACGTTCGACTATGCTTGCCATCCTGGACCAGCAGCACGAAGAGCTCCTGGTCGTCCCCAGCCCTTGGACACGGTTCCTGCAGCCACAGGTCATCAAACGCGGCTGGCGGCGTTTGCACATCAGCAATCTGTAAACGGCTGAACTCCAACGTAATCGCCCCAGCGTTAATTAGACTGAGCGTATACGAGAACGCCCCCACCGGATAGACAAATTGGTGGTTGCCATTATAGAATTCCAGCTTCTTAATCCGCTCACCCTGGAGGTTGAAGAATTCCAGGCGGAGCAATACCGCCTGCTCGGGTTCCGTCGTCAGGCCGACCACTAAACGGTAGCGGTGGTTGGCTTGGAGGATTGGCAGGGCAGGTACCATTTTAGCCGCCTGGTAGGACGTCGTCGATTCCCACTTAATGATGCTAGCACTGGGCTCCATCAGCCGGTTGGCAAAGTGAATCCGCTGCTTGGGACTTGAGCTGATTTGCGAACCGGTATAGTAGGCTTGGGCGCCGGAATCCCAATAAACTTGGTTAATAAACTTATCACTCATTAAAGGCATTACTCCTCTTAAATTCCTTCCCGGTCAAGTAGGCGACCCGCTGGGCAAACCACTGAATCGACGCTGGGTTATCGTTATGCCGACCGCCAAAGCCCTTGTAGGTAAACTGCTTGGCCTTTTGGACCGCCGTGTTCTTCTGCAGCCCCGCTAGTGCCCGGTCGTCGTAGTCGTCGTTTTCCATAACTGAGATAAAGAGGCGGGTCTCCGTCAGGTCAGTCTGACTGGCAAGGCGCCAAAATTCTTCGTCTAGCTGGCGCAACGACTGCTCGTCCAGGTCAGGTACAATCTGGGCGTCAATGTCAAAAATCGTGGCAAATTCATCGGGACGTTGGAGCCGTCCCCGCTCCGCCACGTGGCCCAGGTTGGCAATCGGCTTGGCAACGTTGATGGCATACGCCGACAGCTGCATTCCCAGCTTCATGGCCGGGTAGGTCCCCATCGAAATTCCGTTCATTATCAGCTCGTGGTTGGTCAAGCCCAGTTCCGCTAGTTTTGCGCGAATCACTTTCTTAATCTGCTCTTCAATCACCGGTCCAGTGTAAAACTGACCGATTTCCAGCCGCATGTCAGTGAACAGCAACGATGGCGCGTGGGTGTTACGGAAAAGGGGATAGGCTTCGAACCCCTCCAAGCCCCGGGCACCAGAAAAGTAAACGTTCAGCGGCGGGCGCATATCACCAGGGTTAAAGTAATAGGCAATATCTTCATGCTTGACCGGGTCGACAATCCGTTCGCCGCCAGTCAAGAAAGCCCCCTGCCCGGCTCTGGACCAGCGGGAGTGCAATACGCCCAGACGAAGTTTCCCCGTCCCGCGAACTTCCAAGCCGATACAGCCAAAGCGGACGTCAGAAGCAGCCTTTATCGGTAGCTCCATCTCCTGCTCACCAGTCACCGGCAGATAATAACAGTCTTTGATTTCACCATCACCCCCGTTGGGCTGAATAAAAACCCGGAGGCGGATTTGGAGGCCGGTTCCCTGGTACTCAAGCCAAAATTTAATCAGGTGGTGGGGGTCAATAAACAGACTCTGCTTATACGTTCCGAGGTCTTGCCAGTCCTGTTCCGCCTGAACATCCACCTCCATGTGCTGGCCGTCGACATACTGGTAGCCGGGAAAGTTGCGGGTATTCAGGAGCAGCATACTGGGCAAAATCCGCAGGCCCGACTGACCAGTGTAGTATTTGGGAATCAAGTCGGCGATTAAGTCCTGGGGTAATTGTTCGATTGCAGCCGCTTTTTGCTGGTGCAAAAATAAGCGAAGCTGCTTGCCGGCCGCGGCCTTGACTCCGGGAAGGTAAAAGACCTTGTAGGGGTCGACCAGCCACTGGAGCCGGAACCATTCATCCCCGGTCAGCGCTGGTTCGCCGGTGAAGATGACCGCGTCATAGCGGTGCTGTTTCTTTTTATCTTTGACCGGGTAATCATTGAACTCCCACTTGATGTCACTGGGAATCTGATACTGGTCCGCCCAGTTATCACCACCGAGTTGTAATACATTCATTTTATTCACTCCGTCTTTACAAAATCTCCTGCCATTTTTTTAGCAGGTTTTCTTCCGAATACTGGTTGAGATACTGGACATTATTCGCCAGTGCCGCGTTCCAGTGCCGTAATGATTGCAAGTAATAGTTCAGGCCTGCTGGCAGCTTGTCCAGGTCCGTTTCAACCAGCCCGTTTTTCCCGGACTGGAGCATCTCGGTCGGTGCCTGCCGAATCTGGGGAATCCCCACGCTGATCACCGCGATTTGCATAAACTGGTCGATTTTTGTCCCCCAGTCAACCATGATCCGGGTCTTATCAAGTGCTTTGAGGACGGCGCTCGTGCTGGTCAAGCGGACCGTCTTGATTTCCAATTGGGGCAGTGCCTTCTCCTTTAAGTCCCGCTCGTTTTCGTTTTGGTCGGGCTTGTCTGGTTTAAATTCAAACTCTCCTGGATGGCGGTCGGTCAGGTCATCAACCAATTGGCGGACTTCCTGTTCCTTCTCCGGACTGTACGTCAAATAGTCGACCGCTAGTTCATCCGGATCCTTGAGCAGGAGCTGGTAAAGCAGTTCGACGATTCGCGCGAGCTCGTCATGGGCTGTGTTTTCACAAAAGACTGCAATCCGCTGGCGAAGGCTGCGCTGACTATGGCCGAGCTTAAACTGGGCCTGGAAAATCGGAATAATAGCTGGCGGTTCAGGCAGGTACCCAAGCTGCTGGACTTCTTCCGCCGTCGCCTGCGCGTCGGCAATCAGCAACGGCTTCTGCGTCGCAATTTTTGCGAGTGTCTGCCGGTAGGGGTGCCACCGACTAGCCGAAAAGACGACCCGGTCCTGCTGGGCAAAGACCTGCGAAGCCACTGGCTGCTGGTCATCCAGGGACACAATCAGCCGGTCGGTCGCCTTGAGCTGCGGCAGGAAGTGCTCCCGCACAACCTCAGTAATCAAGTCGCTGAGCTGGTCATAAGCTAACTGCTTAGTGAACCGCGGCAGGTCAGGATTAATAGTTACCCGCCCCGTTTGCTGGTCCTGACGGAAGCGCCAGTGGCCCTGCTCATCAAAGTAGGAAAAGCCGCGGAGCTGCCCGTCGGTGTATTCCTCTTCACGGGAAACGAAGCCCCGGCTATCCAACAAAAGGCGCCGGTTCCTTTGCCCGTCCGCTTGAAAGTAGTCAATCCAGAGCACCTTCCCCTGGTTATCAAAAATCACCTGGGCATACTTCCGTCCCTGGGAAACCACCTGCAACCGGAAGGGGGTCATATCAAAGAGTGCGTCGGCTGGCCAGGCAAGGTCCCGGTAGTCAACCACCCGGCTGTCACTATGCTCTACTCCCTGAAGGTAATCGAAAGCGGCGAAAACCTTCGTCGGGGCCAGTGAGAACTGGTTGAGTTTGGACGAAAGCTGGGGTTGGTAGTCCGTGACAATTAGGCCCGCTGGCTGCTGGTCATCCCGCAAAATCTGCAAATGGCTGACGGCATCATCAAATTCGACCATGGGAACGGTGTATGCCCAGTCATTCAAAAGCTGATGCCAGCCCGGCACTAAATAATCCATTTTGCTTTTTCCTCCTCCATAATCTTCCGGTAACGGTTTGGGAAGAACATAATCATAAACTGATCCTTGATCCCGCTCATAAACATGACAATCATCAGGATATTCATTGGAATCAGGGCAAAGCCAGCGAACTTACCCAAGAGCGGCATTGCCAGCAGGCCAAAGGTCAACTGGACGGCGTTAAGGACCGCGCCTGGGAAAGCGATAATCCAAAGGCGTTTTGACAGGTACTTCTGGGTTGGCAGGCCTGGTCGGACATTTAGGATGTAGTTGTTTTCGTTGCGCAGTTTCTTGGCTTGCTCCTCCGGGTTAAACTGTACAAAGGTAAAGAAGTAGAAGAGCAGGAAGGTCAGGCTTCCGCCCAGGACCGCGTCAAAAGTAATGTTCGAAAAAATTGACTTGGGACCTAAATACTGGCCCAGCATTGTAGGCATCATCAGGATTGCCATCCCGATCATGATCGTCATCATGGCCCCCATGTTGAGACCAATCGGGAGGACCATCGGCTTGGTGTAGCTCGGCATTGTATAGTTGACCACCTTTACCGGGTAGTAGGCCCGGTTAAAGGCAATCCAGAAGACCCCCAGGGCCAGACTGAACAGCACCAGGGCGAGCAGCCAAAGGTTGGCGTACGGCATCTGCTTGAGATAGCGGACCGACCGAATTAAGTTTGGCAGCGAGAGGTTGATGATGTTGAAGAGGATAATGGTAATCGTTCCCCCAATCCCATGCTGGATATTCATCACCCCCAGCCAGACAACAAACATACTGCCGGCTGTCAGAATCAGGGTCACCACGAAGATGTGGAAAGGACCGCTGGTCAGGTGGAGGGCCACCGTGACGGAAAAGGACTGGGCAGCCGCTAAAATCGCCGTGAGCACCTGCTGAACGGTCATCATCTGCGGCATCGAAAGGCTATCAAAGTAAAAGAGCCGCAGCATCGTAAAGAGCTGGATAAACAGCATCGCAATCATCAAGGGGTTTAAGCCGACGGTGAAGAGCGAGATGTGTTGGAGGTTAACCCCACTCATTAGCGACGCCACGCTTAATGGCGACGTATTTATCATCTGATGGGCACTTCTCGTGATTTTGGCAAACGGAATCGGCACTGAACACCCCAGCATATATACCAGTAAAATAAACATCGTGAAGCCCAAGCGCCGGTAAAAGAACTTCATCCGGGTCAACTTACCCATTGTATTCACATCCTAATTTTTATTAACTGCCTTTAATTGTAATTCAACTATAGGGGAATTTAAATATCTACAAATAATGATATAATTTTAACATAATAGCTATTAACATTTTGATTACGAAATTATTTATATTAAAAGTTGATCGCTCAGCTAGGGAGGACTAAGCAGCAGATGGAAAAAGAAAAGGTTTCCGTAATTGTCCCCGTCTATAATGACGAGAAGTACCTGGCAGATTGCGTTGACAGCATTCTGCACCAAAGTTATCAAAATCTGGAACTCATCCTGGTCGATGATGGCTCCACCGACAACAGTGCCCAAATATGTGAAGACTACCGGGAAAGAGAGGCTCTTCGTCAAGAAGTACTGATGAGAAAATAGAATAAGTTTTGTTAAGCAGCTCGTGCCTGAACCTTGGCACGGGCTGCTTGTGTATTCTTCCAGTTAATGGCGATATAAGTGTTAGGAAGCGCAAGCAATATCCGGATTC
>OBWW01001341.1_pt1 | contig 11416 bp, 10 predicted proteins | sample 1538091 | NCBI WGS metagenome assembly OBWW01 (sample SAMEA2580125, study PRJEB22360) | human gut metagenome | biome: human gut; feature: human-associated habitat; material: faeces | place: Denmark | collected 2008/2010 | reverse complement strand
GTTCCAAGGTGCGGCAAAAATGCCGTGGGCGCCTGCGTCTGCCTCAGCCAGTGCCAGTTCCTTGGCAGTGGTGGTATCGGCAAAGGAGCCTACATATTTGACAATTACCTCCACATCCGGGTTGGCAGCCTTGGCGCCCGCCATGTACCCGGCCACGAAGATGTTCTGGGATGGGCTGTCCACGCCAACCACCATGCCTATTTTGTTGGTCTTTGTGTTAAGGCCGGCAACGGTACCCACCAGGTATGTTTTTTCATTGTCCTTAAACAGGACGCTGGTCACATTGTCACATCCTGTCACCTCGCCGTCCACGAACAGGTATCTCTGCTCCGGAAACTCGGATGCCACCTTCTGAAGGGCTTCCACGGCATCAAATCCGCCGCCGATGATCAGATCGTATTTGCCGGATGCGGAGAGGTCGGTAAAGTTGGCTTCAAATTCAGATATCTCCTTGGGCTCCACCAGCTGGTACTCGATTCCGTAATCAGCCTTGGCAGCCTCCACTCCGGCCAGCATGCTGTCGTTGAATCCGCCGTCTCCCAGCCCGCCGATGCCGATCATAAGGGCTACCTTGAAAGGCTCTGAACCGCCGCCAGGGGCAGCCTGGCCGTCAGCCGGGGCTTTTGCGCCGGCTTCACCGGAAGCTGAGCCGTTGGAATCTGTTTGGCCGGAGTCTGCGGCTGCCTGGGTACCTGCATCAGGTGATGAAGCAGCCTTGCCCTGGCATCCGGCCAATGATACGGTCATGGCGGCTGTCAGCGCCAATGCTGCAAATAACTTTAAATGTTTCATGATAGTTTCCTCCTCTGTTTATCCCTGCTACATGTCCAGGCGGTTCTGTACGGCTTTGGGCATTTCTATAATGTTCTCGCCGCAGCGGCAGTTCATAGTCTCAGGATTGATGGCAGCCATGGCTTCCAGCATGACCTTTCCCACCACCGGTGCGCATTCCGAATAAATGTCAAAGATGGAGCGTTCCCAGTTGGGATTGATTCCCTCGGCCGAATTGCTGATTACGTACAGGGCCGCATAGCAGGCGCCGATGGCCCTGGCCAACGCCGCTTCCGGCATCATGGTCTGGCCGCACACGTCGCAGTGGTCCGCGTACATTTTCTGGATTTCAGCAGCCGACTCAAACCTGGGCGCTTCCGCCACACCGTAGATGCCGGTGCGGAACACACGGCGGAATACGCCGGAGGCCTTTTCTAAAAGTATCCTGTGCAGGTCCGGACATATGATTTCCCTCATGCGCATGCTGTAAGGCGTAAATTTTCCCAGATAGGACACACGCTTTGTATAATCAATGAAATCCTGGGGACAGATGATGTCGCCCGGCTCCAGCAGAGGATTGATTCCGCCGCCGCTGCCGTCTGCCAGTATGTATTTTACACCGGCTTCCCTTAATGCCCAGAAAATGCGCTCGCTGGGAGTGTCGTTGTAAGGGGAGAGCCCCTTCCAGCCGTGGAAAGGCACATAAAGTACCTGACGGGGTTTGTGGTCTGCCGTGATGGAGGCATCCATTTCGTACAGTTTCATGCAGGCAGTGACTCCAAATGGGGTTTCAAATTCCATATCCCGTTTTAACAGGGTAATGCCTTCCATATTTAAATCTTCGGGAAATTCGCATCCCCAGGTTCCTGAGCCACCGATGTGGCAGTACATGGTCTTTGGTATTTCTTTGCAAATCATAACATTCCCTCACTTATATTTTATTTACCTAGGTTACCGTAATTCTATTAATCCCAAGGGGATTATTCAAGTGAGGGGGAGTCGAAAAGAATAGAAAAATGGAGATGTCCCTTGTATCTGTCTCATATTGAGACTATAATCTCATTATGAGATAAATGGGGGAAAGAAATGAAACGATCCGTATTAAGCGCTTGCGCAGCCATTGTGCAGAAGGAGATTGAATTTTATGCGGGATTTACCTGCCTGGAGTACGATGTGAACGATGAGAATACCATGAGAGTGGCGGGGACAGGCATTTTCAGGTCCATTATCTATGCCAATGAAAACCAGCCCTACAGCGCCATTGAACAGGCCAAGACGGACAGGAAGCCTGTGTTCGTGAGAAACAGGAACAGCAGCATCTGCCGCAAATGCAGCACCAACCGTATCTGTACGGGAAAGGCAGAGGTGGTGGTGCCTTTGTATATCAGGCAGGCCTTTCTGGGAACGCTGTCCGTGCTGTGCTATGATGAGAAGATACACAGGGATATGCTGGAGCATACAGAATACTATAAGAATCTGGCGGTTCATGTGGGACAGGTCATTACCAGGATAGCGGAGTCATACCTTCTTGAGGATGCCCTGCATGTGACGGAGCACGCCCTTTCCGACATAGTGGATTCCATGGAGGACGGGGCTGTCCTGATAGAGAACCGGCGGGTGTCAAAGGTCAACCGGAATGCCCGGATCCAGATGCAGAGAATGGGAATCGGGGAGGACCTGTTCCGGGAAACGGTGAAGGTCATAAAGGGAAAGAATAGCGACTGGCTGAATATGAGGGCTGAGAACAGGAGCATCCGCCTTCACGCGAAGCACCAGATTTTTGATTCCGAGTTCCTTATGGGAAAACGGCTGGAGTATGTTGTCCTGGAGCAGAATCTTGTGACGGAGCAGAGTTATTTCCAGGATGCCAGCAGGAACCTTTCTCTGGACTACTTTGAGGGAACCAGCGAGGTTCTGACGAAGATGAAAAAGAACGTGATGAAAATTTCGGAGATCAGCCGTTACATGGTCATACAGGGAGAGAGGGGACTGGGCAAGGAGATGTGGGTAAAGGCCATACATAACAGCGGGCGTTATGCCCAGCAGGAGCTGGTGATTTTTGACTGCAACGCATTTTCAGACCTGAATTTTGCCAACCAGGTATTTGATGAGGAGACAGGTATATTCTGCAGCAGGGATATAACCGTGTGCTTAAAGGAGATTCCCAGGCTTCCTTACTGGCTTCAGCTAAAGCTGGCGGATAACATCACCCTGCTGGAAAACCACAACATCCGTCTCATTGCCACCACCCTGGAGGACCTGTCTAAGATGGCTGACCACAACGCGTTTTCCAAGCGTCTCTTTAACCTGTTTTATCCGGCCATCCTGTGTATTCCGCCAATCAGGGAGAGGGACATGGATATAGACTACTATATTCAGAAGTATCTGATTTACTATCAGGATTTTGAGAAAAAGAAGGTTGCCTGCAGCTCCAGGGCCCTTACCATGCTTAAAAACCATTCGTGGCCGGGCAATTTCAAGCAGATGGAACAGGTCTTAAGCTACCTTATATCCATAAACACCAGCGGAATCATCACGGAAGAGGACGTGCTCCGGCTTCCTGATTTTAAACAGAACGACGGACCCTTTAACCTGAAGGAGCAGGAACGGCAGCTGATACAGAAAGCGCTGCAGCGTTTTACAGGTCCCTACGGCAAGCAGGCCGCGGCAGATGCCCTGGGTATCAGCAAGGCTACGTTATACCGTAAGATACAGGAATACCGCCTGGATGGGGCATAGGACAGAACGGGGGAGGACAACAAAAAAGTCCGACCCCGCAGCTTCCGATATCTGCAAAATCAGACCTTTTAGTGCGCCTTCAGGGACTCGAACCCTGGACAAATAGATTAAGAGTCTACTGCTCTACCAACTGAGCTAAAGGCGCATTTTTTTCATTTTGTTGTGTGGCTGTCTCAACAGCACGTTCGCCATTATATCGCCTAAAAAGCAAAATGTCAACACTTTTCGAGAAAAAATCTTTGGAAAATTTTTTGCCGGGGGATTCATGGTTTTTAGATGGGCTCTTTTCGGAATTCCTGCGTCCCCGGCTGCCTGTTCCTGTGAGAAACAGGCGGCTGGGGCGGATGTGTCCTCTTTTGGGAGGTTATTTTTTATCCTTATCCTTTTTGGCCTTGGCTGAACCGGAGCCCAGGAGTTTGCCGACTTCCTTAAAGGAACGGTTGAACCGGAGCGCCTGTTTGTTTAAGTCCGTCTTATCGCTGGTGGCCTGGAGAAGCTTTTTGGTGATTCCCGGAGGGAGTGCCATGTTGTCCGCCTCCTGATGGTATCCTTTACCTGTATGTTATGCAGGACCCTGGCCGCAGGTGCCTGTCCGCCGGGCAATGAGCTTGCAGATGGGCTTGCCCTCGGAGGCGAATTTCATCTCATATTCTGTCATCACATTGCCTTCTGCCATGGGGCTGTTGTGAAGATCAAAGGTATACTCTGTAATCTCCCAGCCGGCATCTGGAATGGATTCCAGGGAATATTCAAACAGCCCGCGGTTATCTGTCTTGAATTCAACAACACCCCGGGGCGCCAGAATTTTGTCGTATACAGACATAAAGACAGGGGATGTGAGCCTGCGCTTGGCATGGCGGTCCTTTGGCCATGGATCTGAGAAGTTCAGGTATATCCGCTCCACCTCGCCGGGGGCAAAGATCTCCGCCATGTCCTTGGCGTCAATGCACATAAAATAAATATTTTCAAGGTCCATTTCGCTGCGTTTCTGGAGCCCCCGCAGAAGGACGCTGGAATAGCGCTCGATTCCTATATAGTTGATATCCGGGCTGGCGGATGCTTTTTCCATGATGAAACGGCCTTTGCCCATGCCCACCTCGATTTCAAGGGGATGGCTGTTTCCGAATACCTGGTTCCATGTGCCGCGGTGGTGTTCCGGTTCCTGAATGACAAATGGGCTGGAGGCAATGGTTTCCTCGGCACCCTGGATGTGGCGTAATCGCATGTGTTTCATCCTTTCGTGATATAGTTGCTGCAGGCCTTATTTTAACATTCAAAAGATGCATTTGCAACAAAATTTACTTTTTTCTTATTTTTCTGATTTTTTATAATTAATAGTGCAAAATTAGCAAAAATCTAGTATACTATACATAATAGGCGGATATCTGCGATACTAAGGAGGAAGGCTTATGTCGAATGTGGAGCGGACGACCAGCTGGCAGCAGATTCAGCAGGGCGTTAAGGAAGCAGAGCGATTAATTGCGCGCAAGGAATATAATCTTGTGATGGTCAGAGCCAGACAGGTTCTGGAATATATGGTAAGATGTATGGCTGAGAGAGCATGTGTGGTGGAAGGGGATTTGTCCGATACCATAGACCAGCTGTACGAAGGCCAGTGGATTAACAAGGCCACCAAGGACAATTACCATACCATCCGCATACTGGGGAACAAGGCGGTTCATGAGGGGGATGACACGGCGTATGACGCCAACCAGGCATTCCAGCTGCTGACCCAGGAAGTGTATGTGTTTGCCAATGAATTTGCAGGAGGTTCGGGCGGCCGTCCGGTCAGAACGTCCTCCGCTGCAAGGAATACATCAGGGCGCCCGGCGCCCAGGCAGGGAACCGGCGGAGGCAGGAGCGCTTCCGCCAGGAATACCCGCAGCGGCCCGTCCCGCCAGGGCGGTCCCAGAAAGAAGCGCAGACGGGTATCTCCGGCAGCATACATATTGAGACTGCTGATTCCGGTGCTGCTTGTTATACTTCTGATTGTGGTTATCCGTGTTTTCACGTCGGATAAGGGCAAGGATGCAGATAAGACCACCACAGTTCCGACTGTGACCACTGCGCCTGTGGAGCCTGCACCTACGCTGCCGCCGGAACCTGAGACAGAGCCTGAGACAGAGCCGCCTGCAGAGACCTACAGGATTAAGGGAAGCAGTGTAAATGTCCGCAGCGAGCCATCTACCAGCGGCCGGATTCTGGTACAGCTGGGCAGTGGCACCGAGGTGGTGTACGTGAAGCGGTATGACAACGACTGGGCAGTCATTAACTACGATGGCCAGGAGGCGTATGTATCCAGCAAATATATTGAAAAGGTAGAACCCGTGGCGTCAACCGGGGGGGAGACTGAGGGCAGCGAGGCCCAGACAGCCAATTAGGCTCATGTATTTGTGAAAATTGTATAGGAAAAATTGGTAATTTTGGATGCAAAAAGAGGAAGAATTTAAAAAGTTCTTCCTCTTTTTGGCGTTTTGCAGTGGGGAAATTGTGAAAAATTAATTTTAAAACTAAAATACCTCTGGTTTTTTTCTAAAAAAGGAGTATCATGAAATGATATGAAAATATATAAGGAGGAGAGCTATGGATACTGTGATTAACCGTTTATCGGAAATCGAAGCAGCGGCCGGAGCCATTGTGGAAGAAGCGAATGCACGCAAGAAGGCATTTGCCGAGGAAATGGACGCAAAGACGGCTGCCTTTGATAAGAGTATGGAACAGGAAACGGCCCGCAGGATTGCAGAGATTCAGGAGAAGATGGAGGCGGACATGAACGGGCTCCTTGCAAAGCAGAAGGCAGAATCAGAGGCCCTGCTTAAGGAGCTGGAAGATAATTATAACCGGCACCATGAAGAATATGCAGAGGCTCTGTTCCAGAAGATGATAAAGGGGTGAGATTATGGGCAGCCTGATTGCTTACAGCGGCATTGCCACCAAGGTGAAGGCAATGGAACGCTGGCGTATAAAAGATGAGCAGTTCCTTGAGATGGCGGCCCTGGAAACCGTACCGGATGCAGTGCAGTACCTGCGTGCCTTTCTGCCTTACCGCGAGATATTCGGCCAGGTGGAGGACAAGGATCTGCACAGGGGAAACATTGAGCAGCATCTGAATCTGTCCCAGTACAGGGATTTTGCAAAGCTTTACCAGTTTGCCAATATAAAGCAGAGGCGTTTCCTGGACCTGTACTTCATGCATTATGAGATTACCATTCTAAAGACCTGTCTGAGAAATGCGGCAGGCCACAGGGAACAGAGGCAGGACCTTTCCATGTTCCGTGATTTCTTTGAGAGGCATTCCGCCCTTGACCTGATCACGCTTTCCCAGTCCCAAAGCATGGAAGAGTTCATAGGGAATCTGAAGGGGTCCGTGTATTACGGCCCGTTGTACCAGATGCAGCAGAACGGCAGGGTAACCCTTCCGGCCTGTGAGACAGCCCTGGATATGCTGTATTTCAGGTCCATGTGGAAGATTAAGGACAAGTACCTGTCAAAGAACGAGCAGAAGATAATCGCCCAGTGTTTCGGCACCAGGATGGATATGCTGAACCTCCAGTGGATTTGCCGTTCCAAAAAGTTTTACCAGCTGGAGCCAGGGGAGATATACGCCATGCTGATTCCCATACAGCTCCATCTGACCAGAAAAGAGATTAACCGGATGGTGGAGGCGGAGAATCTGGATATACTATACGGACTCATAGGAGCGAGCTGGTACGGCAGGACTGGCCTGGTCCATCTGGACCAAGATCAGGATCTGGACCATCTGGCCCACGATATAATAGACAGGATTTACCTGAAGACAAGCAGAAAAGACCCATACTCCATCGCCATACTGAATTCCTATCTCTACTTTAAGGAGAGGGAAATCCAGCGTATCATCACTACTATTGAGAAGATACGTTATGGGCTGGGAGCAAGTTGACTAAAGGGGGTTAAGACGTGATTGAGAAGATGAAGTTCTTAAGTATTACCGGCCCTAAGGAGGATATTGACCGGGTGGTGGACACTTATCTGTCAAGATATGAGATCCACCTGGAAAATGCCCTGTCGGAGCTTAAGACAGTAAAAGACCTGAGGCCTTATATTGAAACGAATCCATATAAGGATGTGCTGGAAAAGGCCCAGGGGCTGGTGGAAAGCTATCATGACCTGATAACGGACCAGACGGGCCGGAACATGAAGCTGGAGGAGGCCGTTGAGGTTATTAACAGCCTTGACACCCAGCTTAAGGAACTGACAGACCAAAAGAACGTCCTGGTGCACCAGCGGGATGAGTTAAAGGCTTCCAGGGACAGGGTTATACCCTTTGCAGGGCTTAACTACAATGTGAAGGAGATACTTAAGTTCCGTTTCATGAAGTTCCGGTTCGGACGTATTTCCAGGGAATATTATGAGAAATTCTCATCCTATGTGTATGAGACCATAGACACGGTTATGTTCAAATGCGAGGAGGAGGGAGACTATGTATGGGTGGTCTACTTTGTGCCGGAGAGCCTGGCGGACAAGATTGACGCCATCTATGCATCCATGCATTTTGAGCGGTGTTTCCTTCCGGATGAGTACGAGGGCACTCCTGTGGAGGCAGGACATGTACTGGACGACAGGATAGGGAGCCTTCAGAAGGAGATAGACGAGGCGGACAGGAATATCGTGGAGGCCATGAGCAGCAGGAAGGACGAGTTTGCCGCTGCCTTAAGGCGCATCAGGACATTTTCCACCAACTTCGATGTGAGGAAGATGGCTGCCGTCACCAAGCATGACACCCATAACTTTTACATCCTGTGCGGATGGATGACGGAGAATGATGCAAAGAGGTTCCAGAAGGAAATCGAACGGGACAGCGATACCTTCTGCATCATTGAGGACGATCACAACAATATCATGAGCACTCCTCCCACCAAGATGAAGAATCCGGGGCTGTTCAGGCCCTTTGAGATGTATGTGGAGATGTACGGGCTGCCATCCTATAATGAGCTGGACCCCACCATACTGATTGGCATTACGTATTCCATTTTGTTTGGTTTCATGTTCGGGGACGCCGGGCAGGGACTGTGCCTGCTGATTGGAGGATTTCTGCTGTACCGGTTTAAGAAGATACGTCTGGCAGGAATCATTTCCTGCTGCGGCGTGTTCTCCACCATATTCGGACTGCTCTTCGGAAGCGTCTTTGGATTTGAGGATATCATAGATGCTGTGTGGCTCAGGCCCCAGGAGGCCATGACAGATCTGCCCTTTATCGGCAGGCTGAACACGGTATTTGTGGTGGCGGTTGCCATTGGAATGGGAATCATCCTTTTATGCATGATTCTCAATATCATTAACAGCCTGAGAACCCATGATGTGGAGAAGGCGTATTTTGACACAAACGGCGTGGCCGGGCTGGTATTCTATTTTGCCCTGGCATCCGTGATTGTACTGTATATGACCGGAAATCCGCTTCCCGCCACCGTGATTCTGGTAATCATGTTCCTGATTCCGCTTCTGGTGATATTCTTTAAGGAACCGCTGGCAGCCATATTGGAGAAAAAGGCGGAACGGATGGAAACCGGCCTGGGAATGTTTATCACCCAGGGCATATTTGAACTCTTTGAGGTGCTGTTAAGCTATTTTTCCAACACCCTTTCCTTTGTCCGTGTGGGTGCGTTTGCAGTGAGCCACGCAGCCATGATGCAGGTGGTCCTGATGTTAGCAGGGGCAGAGGCAGGAGGAAATACCAACTGGGCCGTGGTGGTTGGCGGCAACCTGTTTGTATGCGGTATGGAGGGCCTGATTGTGGGCATCCAGGTACTGCGTCTGGAATACTATGAGCTGTTCAGCCGGTTCTACCGCGGCAGCGGCAGGGCATTTGAACCGTATGGAAAGGCTGCCGGAGAGCAGTAAGCATATATAATACAAAAAGGAGATATGAGATATGAGTTTATTAGTTAAAATTACACTGAGCGCAGCACTTATTTTAAGCATTGCAGTACCTTTTGGAGCATTTGCAGCAGGGGAAAAGACAAAGGGACGCTATAGGACAGCCCTGGCAGCCAATGTATTCCTGTTTTTCGGCACCATGGTATTCGCGGCAGTGGTCATGTTCTCCGGCAATGCAGTGGCAGCCGAGACAGGAGCCCAGGCAGCCGGTTCATCCGCGGCAGGCATGGGCTATCTGTCGGCAGCACTGGCCACAGGACTTTCCTGTCTGGGCGGCGGCATCGCTGTTTCCGCAGCAGCCAGCGCAGCACTGGGAGCTATCAGCGAGGACAGCTCCATCCTTGGTAAATCATTAATCTTCGTAGGTCTTGCCGAAGGTGTGTGTCTCTATGGTCTGATCATATCCTTTATGATCTTAGGAAAGCTGTAATCCCATGAAGATGTACCTTATCAGCGACAACATCGACACCCTGACCGGCATGCGGCTGGCGGGAGTCGAGGGGGCTGTGGTCCATAAGAGGGAAGAACTGAAGGAAGAACTGGATAAGGCCCTGGCCGACAAAACCATCGGGATCATCCTGCTGACAGAAAAGTTCGGCAGGGAATTTCCGGAGATCATCGACAATGTAAAGCTGGAGCGCAAGCTTCCGCTGATTGTGGAGATTCCGGACCGCCATGGAACCGGCCGCAAGCCGGACTTTATCACCTCTTATGTGAACGAGGCAATCGGACTGAAACTGTAGTAATGATAGAAAGAGGGTGAATCAGCTTGACAACAGAGGAAAAGCTAAAGCATTTCCAGGATATCTGCATGACGGATGCCAGAGAGCGCAGCGCCAGGATGTTAGATGACTATATGAACGCCCTGGAGGCTGCCTTTGAGGAGCATGCGGCTGACGCCAGGAGGCGGGCCGACATGCAGGTGGAGGCAGAGACAGAGAAGCTGGAGCGTGAAATCAATAAAAGGCTGTCCATCGGCCAGCTGGATTTAAAGAGGGAGGCCAGCCACAAGCAGGAGGAACTTAAGGATAAGCTGTTCGTGGAACTGCGCGACAAACTGGCCAACTTTATGGAGACACAGGATTACCAGCGGCTTCTGGACCGCCAGGTAAAGGCTGCCAAGGAATTTGCAGGGGATGAGGAACTGATTATCTATATGGACCCATCGGATGTGGATAAGCTGCAGCGCATTGCCATGCACCACAACGCCACCATCAAGGTCAGCGAATATTCCTTTAACGGAGGCACCAGGGCTGTGCTTCCGGGCAAGCATATACTTATAGACAACTCATTCCAGACTAAGTTAAACGAGGCCCGCCATGAGTTTAAATTTGACTTGACAGGAGGTAGGCAAAGTGGCTAAGACAGGTGTGATTTACGGTATAAATGGTCCTGTCGTTTCCCTGCTGGGCGACTCAGGGTTCCAGATGAATGAGATGGTGCATGTGGGCCAGGAGAAGCTGGTGGGCGAGGTCATCGGACTGAACTCAGAGAAGACCACCATTCAGGTTTATGAGGAGACCAGCGGAATTAAGCCGGGAGAAACCGTGACTGGTACAGGCGCTCCTGTATCCGTTACACTGGCGCCGGGAATCCTGAGCAATATATTTGACGGAATTGAGCGTCCCTTAAGCGAGATTGCCAAGGGAAGCGGATATTATATCAGCAGAGGCATATCCGTCAACAGTCTGGACACGGATAAAAAGTGGGATACCCACATGGTGGTGAAGGAAGGGGACAGAATCATGCCCGGCACCATTATTGCTGAGGTGCCGGAGACAAGGGCTATCACCCATAAGGTCATGGCTCCGCCGGACGCGGAAGGCTATGTCCTTACAGTGGTGCCGGACGGCCGGTACACCATAGAGGAGCCGCTTCTGACCCTTCAGCTCATGGACGGCACTGAGAGGACCCTGACCATGACCCAGAAATGGCCCATCCGCGTGGCCAGGCCGTCTGCCAGGCGGTTCCCGGCAGCGAAGCCCCTGATCAC
>OBWW01001340.1_pt1 | contig 11416 bp, 10 predicted proteins | sample 1538091 | NCBI WGS metagenome assembly OBWW01 (sample SAMEA2580125, study PRJEB22360) | human gut metagenome | biome: human gut; feature: human-associated habitat; material: faeces | place: Denmark | collected 2008/2010 | reverse complement strand
AAGAAGTGCAGCTCCTGCCACACCACCCACAGCTCCCTCCACAGATTTCTTAGGGCTGAGGACAGGTGCCATTTTATGTTTACCGATCAGCATTCCCACACAATATGCGCAGGTATCACATCCCCATGAGCACAGAAAGATCAGCCATACGTGGAACTTTCCACCGGGAAGCTCTCTGGTAAGATAAATAAACGACAGCATAACTGCCACATACACAATACCAAACAGTGCAGGCATTACCTGCCCTGCCTCATAGGTTGGATAAGTGAACACGTATACAAACATGAGCAGCACAAGTCCGAAAATGATTGCCAGCACTCCATACCTCTCAAAATCAAGCAGTACTGCCAGATAATATAATACTGCGCCTAAATAGCCTGCTGCTGCCAGCAGATTTATCTTCTCATCCTGCACCTTCATTGCTCTGTACAATTCTCTCATTCCAATGAGAGAAACCGCAAGAAGTGTGAAAAACAGCACATAATCACCGCTGATAATAGTGGCAAGCGCAATAATCACAAGCAGGATTCCGCTTAAGAGTCTTGTCTTAAACATTCTTTACTCCTCCTTAACTCCGCCGTATCTTCTGTCTCTCTGATTATATTTCTCAATAGCCTTAATCAGCTCTGCTTTATTAAAATCCGGCCATGCCACATCTGTGAAATAAAATTCTGTATAAGCCATCTGCCATAACAGAAAATTGGAAAGTCTCAATTCACCGCTTGTGCGGATCATCAGATCCGGATCAGGGATTCCTGCCGTATCCAGGTAATTGTCAAAAACATGCTCATCAATTTCTTCCGGCTTTACTTTTCCATCTGCAGCATCCTGAGCAAGTTTGCGGATACCTCTTATGATCTCATCTCTGCTGCCGTAGTTCAATGCGATTTGGAAATAGATTTCATCATATTTCTGAGAATATTGTTCCAGACGTGCAATACTTTCCTGAATATCCTGATCAAATGCCGAAACCTCTCCGATCACCCGGACACGCATTTTGTTCTTATCTGCCAGTTTAATACATTTTTTCAGATAACTTCGGAACAGTTTCATCAGACCGTCCACCTCATCTTTAGAACGTTTCCAGTTCTCTGTGGAAAAAGCATATACAGTCACATATTTAACTCCCAGCTCCTTCATATAGTCACAGACTGTTTCCAGATTTGCACAGCCCTTCACATGTCCGTAGCTTCTGGGCATTCCCTTTGCCTTCGCCCAGCGTCCATTACCATCCAGAATAATGGCAATATGATTTGGTACATTCATACTCTTGTTTCCTTTTCTTATCCTGTTATTCCTTTAACCTTACTGTCTCATCATAATGAACCACAGTTTCCGGTCCATTATCTCATTCAGATAAAAAGAGAGCCCGCATTCATGGAGCTCTCCTTTTCGTTTCCCTTATACGGTCATGATTTCTTTGCTCTTTGCATCCACTGCCGCATCAACTTCTTTGATATATTTATCTGTGCTCTTCTGGATTTTCTCCTCAAGTTCTTTGATTTCATCCTCAGATACATCCTGTTTTGCAAGTTTCTTAAATGCATCATTTGCATCACGACGAATGTTGCGGACTGCTACTTTGGCTGCTTCGCCTTTTTTCTTGACATCTTTAACCAGTTCCTTACGGCGTTCCTCTGTAAGTTCCGGGAATACAAGGCGGATTACTTTACCATCGTTGCTTGGATTTAATCCAAGGTCAGAGGTAAGGATTGCTTTCTCAATTCCTTTGATCAGGCTGCTTTCCCATGGCTGGATCTGGATCATACGAGCTTCCGGGACAGTGATATTTGCCACCTGCTGAAGAGGTGTCGGAGCTCCGTAATAATCTACGGCGAGTTTGTCAAGGATATGCGGGTTCGCACGTCCTGCACGAATTGTAACCAGTTCGCTCTCAAGGCTTGCCAGTGTCTTTTTCATCTTCTCTTCATATTTCTGAATTCTCTCATCCATTAGGTTCGTCTCCCTCTTTTTATAGTTTTTATATTACACTTTCTCTGTAAACTGACTTATAAGCCTTACTTATACAGTAACCTTAGTTCCGACAAATTTGCCATGTACTGCATTGATGATGCTGTCTTTTTCATCCAGTGCAAATACCAGCATCGGCATCTTCTGTTCCATACACATGATCGATGCTGTCAGATCCATAGCTGCCAGTTTCTTTGCAACTACTTCTTCAATGGAAATTTCATCATATTTTACTGCATTCGGGTTTGTCTTCGGATCACTGTCATAAATTCCGTCAACAGCTTTTGCAAGAAGGATTGCTTCTGCTTCGATCTCTACTGCGCGAAGTACAGTGGCTGTATCTGTGGAGAAGTAAGGATGTCCTGTACCGCCTGCAAAGAATACGATCTTGCCCTGTGCAAAGCTTGCTTCCACTGCATCCTTAGAGTAAAGGCTTGTAAATGCACCGCATACAAATGGTGTAAAGATTTCTGTCTTTAATCCAAGGTATCTGCAGATATCAGATACATAAATACAGTTCATAACTGTTGCAAGCATACCAATCTGATCAGCCTTATTCCTGTCGATAGTCTCACTGGTGCGTCCTCTCCAGAAATTACCTCCGCCGATCACGATGCCGATTTCCAGTCCTTCCTCAGCAATTGTCCTGATCTGCTTTGCAACTTCAATAACAGTCGCCTCGTCAAATCCGGTCTTCTTCTCACCGGCAAGGGCTTCACCGCTTAATTTTAATAATACACGTTTCATAGTAACTGTCTCCTGAAATTAATTTTATCGCAGGTAACAGAGGATCGGAATACCTCCTCTGTTACATTCGTAGTTCTATTCTACCATATTCCGGCAACAATTTCATTACCATTTTCATCAACTGTTGTAGAAACTGTGAAATTGCTGTAATAATGGAATCCTGTTTTACCTGTCTCAGGATCATCCTCATAGCTGCTGCCCTGTGGAGAACCGCATGCGCCTTCCAGTGCATCCAGAGACTGACCGATATACTGTTCTGCTGTGGAAATCATATCGCCGCCATTTCCCGGGTCATCGTTACTGCCCGGATCATCATTAGTACCCGGATCGTCTGAGTTTCCCCCATTGCCCGGATCATCTGAATTATCCCCGGTTCCATTGCCACTGTTATTATTCTGATCAGAACTGTTGTTACTATCTGTGGAATCAGAATTATCTGCAGACTTCTTATCACTGTCGTCTGTGGAATCTGATTCTGACTCACTGTCATCTGTAATGCCAAGACGTTCCTTTACCGCATCAAGCGTGGATACTTCTTTTGTTGATGTACCTGTCAGATATTTTGCATATGGGATCGCATCATCATCTGTGCCATCCATACATAACGTAATCTGCGAAATTGTTCCAAGCGGAATATCGCGGAAAAAGCATTCATTCTTGTCCTCATCAGCATATGCAATACGGATATCATAGGAAGCTGTACTCTTGTTGGATGTTGTCTGTGTATCTGATGTCTGTGTACCTGATGTCTGTGTATTTGCAGTCTGCATATAATACAGTGCCTTGTCCTTATCTGTCAGGGTAAACATTCCATTGATGAGATCATCTCCCCATCCTCCATCCTCGTCTGCATCATAATCCTCACTGTCTTCATCCACATGAGTCCGGATATAGAGTGACTGGATGTCATCCCCTGTATTATTTACAAACACAATCTTAGATGCTGTGGAAGTTTTCTCCCCCATTACATTCTTTATGTCTTCATCTGCTGTCTGCTGCATATCCACCATATCGACTGCCTTGGTTACTTCAGGAGTCGGGGTAGCTGTTACCTCTACAGGTGCTGTCTCTGTTGTCTTTTTCTTACCACATCCGGCAGCTGCCACTGTCATTACTAACAGACCTGCCAGTATTAAATAACGTTTCTTCATAATATATTCCCTCCTGCTATATGGAATATCTTTTTTCTTTTTAACAATGTCATTTTTTCAATTCCCTATTATTGCAGAGTATCGAAAACTTGTCAACTAAGCCTCTGCCGATTTCATACAATTTTAAGACTTTCAGGTTTTTAAAGTTTCTGCCTGCGGACGCATTCTTATGAAAAAATCACATTTTTCCTACTTCATATTATTGCACAAAAGGAAACGCTCACTGTAATCAGCGGATACTCACCAGAAAGGATGTTACTGTGACTTTCACTCGCAAAAAACACCTCGCGGAATATTACCAGTGAACAGTAACGAAAGGACTACCATGTTGCTCTGGCAGTCCTTTCTCATCTCTTTGTGGTCATATTTAATATATTTCTATCCTGCCAGCTTCATCAGAAGTTCCACGCATTCTTCCTCTGATAAAACCGAAGTATTCAGGCAGATATCATAATTTTCCATTTTTCCCCATTCATGTCCTGTATAAAAGTTATAATAATCTCTTCTCTGACGGTCTTTATATGCAATCCTGTCAAGTGCTTCCTCCTGAGAAATATGCTTATTTTTCTTAATCCGTTTAATACGGTCTTCCATATCAGATGCATAAATATACACGCGAAGCAGCTGATTATCATCCTTCAGAATCTGGTCTGCACATCTTCCCACAAAAATACATGGACCTTCCTGTGCCAGGCGCTTCACTGTCTCTTTCTGCGCATGAAACATCTTCTCCGGAATCGTCAGGCGTTTTTTATCCTGCGATTCTTCTGACATCATTACTCCGATTGCATAAAGAAGACTGGTCTTGCCTTTAAATTCATTGATGATTTCCTGACTGATTCCATGCCTCTCTGCTTCCTTCGGCAAAAATTTACTGTCGTAACAGGGAACTCCCATTTTTTCTGAAAGCAAAGCTGCAATATATCTTCCACCGCTTCCATACTGTCTGCTGATCGTGATTGTTTTCATAGGGCACCACTCCTTTCAGCTCATCTGCCTGAAAATGAATTGTTATTTTTTTATCTATATGATAGATTATAAGAATTTTCGAATATTTTTGCAATATCCATTAATTTTTTCATAACATTTCACAATTTTGAGCCAAAGGATTTAGTAATATTATCAATATAGATTCTTAACCTTAAATTCACGCTCTGCTTCTCTTCTCTGGTCTTTCTTTGCGATATCCTGTCTCTTGTCATAAAGTTTCTTGCCTCGAGCCATTCCAATTTCCACTTTTACCAGACTGTCTTTGAAATAAACTTTCAGAGGTACTAAAGTTAACCCTTTTTCTTTGAGCTTTGCTTCAATCTTATTGATCTCATATCTGTGAAGCAGAAGCTTACGGATTCTCAACGGGTCTTTGTTGAAAATATTGCCTTTTTCATAAGGGCTGATATGCATTCCGTAGATGTAAACCTCTCCGTTCTCTACACGGATAAAGGATTCCTTGATGCTGCATTTGCCCATACGCAGGGATTTTACTTCTGTTCCTGCAAGGGCAATACCGGCTTCATAAGTATCTTCTATAAAATAATCATGAAATGCCTTTTTATTATTGGCAATCAGCTTCATTCCTTTTTTCTTTGCCATAATATCCTCCAAGCCATTTTTATTTAACTCTCTTCTTCATCATCAAATACCAGAAGTGTATCCATACATTTTTATTTAATTCTCTTCTTCATCGTCCCGGATATCAGAAACCAGCTCAAAGTCTACAGTCTTGAGCATCTTATCTGCCTCTGCCACGCGGACACGAACCTTATCTCCCAGCTTGTACACTTTCTTTGTCATCTCACCGCGAAGTTCATAGCTCTCCTGGTCAAAAACATAGTAGTCATCACGCAGCGTGTTGACATGAACCAGTCCCTCTACAGTATTCGGAAGTTCCACATAAAGCCCCCATCCGGTAACACCTGAGATAATTCCCTCGAACTCTTCTCCCAGATGGTAGGACATATATTCTGCTTTCTTCAGCTTGTCTGATTCACGTTCTGCCTCATCTGCACGGCGTTCACATACACTGGACTGTCTCGCAACTTCATCAAGGATTTCAGCATAGTGTTCGGTTCTGCCTTCACGCATCAGTCTGCCTCGTAAGTTATCCTTAATGATCCTGTGGATCTGCAGATCAGGGTATCTTCTGATCGGAGATGTAAAATGGCAGTAATATTTTGCTGCCAGTCCAAAGTGACCGCTGCATTCTGTTGTATATTTCGCCTGTTTCATGGAACGCAGCACCAGACGGCTGATCATTGCTTCATTCGGAAGCCCTTCGATACTTTCGATGATTTGCTGAATTTCTTTTGGAGTGATCTCTTCTTTTGCTTTCTGAATCTTCACACCCTGATTGTGAAGTAATGTCAGAAGACTCTCCACTTTCTCCGGATCCGGGTTATCATGGGTTCTGTATACAAACGGAATCTCTTCTGTGCAGTATTCCTGTGCCACAGTCTCATTTGCCATCAGCATGAAATCTTCAATGATTTTGGTTGCCACATTTGCTTCATATGGCTTAACATCGATTGCTTTTCCTGCTGCATTGAGAATAATCTTGCTCTCCGGAAAATCAAAGTCAATGGAACCCCTGTGATGACGGCTGTTTCGTAAGATTCCGGACAGTTCTTTCATCATAAAGAACATCGGGATAAGTGCCTCATACCGTTTCTTTGCTTCTTCGTCTGTGTCCTCAAGAATATTCTTTACATCAGTATAGCACATTCTCTCATTTACGTTAATCACTGTTTCCGCGATCTGATGGGAAACTACCTTACCCTTTTCGTTAATGTCCATCAGGCAGCTCAACGCCAGTCTGTCCTCTCCCTGATTCAGAGAACAGATTCCATTGGAAAGACGTTCCGGCAACATTGGCACAACGCGGTCTGCCAGATAAACACTGGTTCCACGTTTCAGTGCTTCCCTGTCCAGAGCACTGTTGTACTGTACATAGTTGCTTACATCTGCGATATGGACTCCCAGATGGTAAATGTCCCCCTCTTTTGTCAGGGAAATCGCATCATCCAGGTCTTTGGCATCTTCGCCATCAATAGTGACTGTCTGCAGATGTCTCAGATCCAGTCTTCCATCTCTGTCTGCATCCAGCACATGATCCGGAACACGCTGAGCCTGCTTCATTACTTTCTCAGGAAATTCACTTGGGATTCCGAAGCTCTTGACGATTGCCAGGATATCTGTACCCGGTGTTCGGATATTTCCCAGATTCTCCTTAATTTTTCCTTCAGGATTCTTATTTCCGGAACCATAATCTGTAATCACCACGATTACTTTATCACCATTTTTTATTCCTGCCGCTTCTTTTCTCGGAATGAAGATATCTTTGGAAAATTTCGGATTATCACTGATCACAAAACCGAAATCCCGATTTAACTGATAAGTTCCTACAATTTCAGGCATACCACGCTCCAGAACCTTCACAACTACACCTTCCTGGCGTTTTCCCTCTTTTTTGTCATCTCTGATGATGATCCTTACTTTATCCTGATGCATGGCTGTTCCTGTATCACTTTCAGGAATAAAGATATCCTCATCCTGTCCTTCGATTTCTACGAAGCCGAAACCTTTGGGATGTCCGATGAATGTTCCCTCAGCCTGGATTCCCTCCGGCTGCTCTTTTTTATTTTTATCTTTTTTATTTTTATCTTTCTTCTTTCTGCCATACTCTGATCCGTATTCTTCTCTTCGGTCATCGTAATAACGGTCATCTTTTTTCTTTTTCCATTTTCCTTTGACCTTTTCATATCTGCCCTTGCGGTCTACAGATACCTTTCCTTCCTCGCAAAGTTCGTCCAGAACATCATACAGCTCTCTTTTCTCTTCTTTTGAAAGTCTCAGAAGAGAAGAAATCTCGCGGAGTCTCATTGGCTGATAAATAGGATCTCCCATCAGTTCCAGGATAAACTTTTTTCTTCTGTCCATATCTTTTTTACTCATATTACTCCTCACAGCCTCCGCAGAGGACTTTTATCTGATTCAGCTCTTTATGACACAAAAAACACTCTTGCACATAACAAGAGTGTTTCAAATTTCTTTTCTGATTAACCAAGCATATTTAATGCTACAGAAATTACAAAAAATAAAGTTCCCATAATAGTGGTTGCCTTAACAAGTCCGCCCTCCATGGAACGACCTTTGTTCTTACCCCAGTATGTTTCTGCTGCTCCGGCGATAGCACCAAGTCCCTGCTGCTTACCTTCCTGCATAAGAACTACTACTGTAAGAGCGATGCAATCTATTATGAAAATGACACTCAGAATGATCTTAATAATCTGCACTTCGTTACACCTCCTAATCAACTGAGTTTCATTGTAACATAGCCGGATGGGGATTTCAACCACAATTCAGAGTTTTTGTCAGGTTTCTTAACAATTTTTTTCATTTTCTTTAAAAGGATTTTCATACACTGCCAGTTCTCCCAATGCCTCATGGATACGAAGAAGCTGATTATATTTGGCATTTCGGTCCGAACGGCAGGGTGCACCTGTCTTAATCTGGCCGGCACCTGTGGCAACTGCCAGATCTGCGATAAATGAATCTTCCGATTCTCCTGATCTGTGAGAAATTACTGCCCTGTATCCCGCTTTCTGTGCCATTTCCACTGCATCCAATGCTTCTGAAAGTGTTCCTATCTGGTTTAATTTTATCAGAATGGCATTTGCCGCTCCCAGTTTGATACCACATGCAAGACGTTTGATATTCGTGACAAACAGATCATCACCTACGAGCTGTATTTTGTCTCCCAGTCTTTTTGTCATCTGTTTCCAGCCTTCCCAGTCATCTTCCTCAAGTCCATCTTCAATGGAAACAATCGGGAACTTCTCTGCAAGTTTTTCATAATATTCTATCATCTCGCCGGAATCCCTGAGAACTTCTTCCCCTTTCATTTTTCCTTCTCCGGGGAAAACATAAACGCCTCTTTCTTCATCGTACAGTTCACTTGCCGCAGCATCAATTGCAATGCTGATATCCTTTCCGGGTTCATACCCTGCCTTTTTTACTGCTTCCAGAATCACTTCCAGGACGCTTTCTGAATCGGAAAGATCCGGTGCGAAACCTCCCTCATCCCCGACTGCTGTTGACAGACCTTTTTGTTTCAGGATAATTCTGAGAAACTGGTATACTTCCGCACACATTCGGATCGCCTGCTCCATATTTTCCGCTCCCGTCGGCATGATCATGAATTCCTGTAAATCCACCGTATTGTCAGCGTGACGTCCCCCTTGTGTCAAGCTAATGACACAAAATTTTTGTAATTTGTCCATCATCACTTCAACTGCAGATTTTCTGCACCTGCTCTACATACTTCACCAGCTCATCAGCAAAATTCCATTCAATTTCTATTCGCTTATCATTATATACCTTGATACCACGAATAAAAGTTACTGCTATCTCTCTGGTTAATTGCTTATTTCCTTCGATCAGGTCTGTCAGGCACTGTCTGCCATCGGGCGGAAGTTCAAATAAACGTTCAGCCGCTTCACTCTGTTCTGTCTCCATTTGCGCTATCGCTAAGGTTTCTTTCTCAATTTGTTTATCCAGCTTGTCATTTTTTCTGGTGAACTCTTCTTCTGAGATTTCTTCCATTGCATATCGCATATATAGTTCAGTCTTCTGGTGCTTGTATCTGCTAATACTGTCTTTGGCATCCCGAATCTTTTTTGCAGCTCCATTCACTTTTGATTTTAATTCTACTTTCTGTAATTCGAGTACCGGTTCAGCATCATCACTGATCTTTGCAAACAGCTTTATTGCCCTGAAAATCATCTCATTGAACTCGTCATCATATAAATTGTCTGTTACACAATCTTGATTTGCCGCATTAAATTTCCTTGGGCACTTAAAGTGCGGATTGCATCTGGTTACATGCTGTAGATTCTGACCGCATCCCCCACATTTTACCAATCCTTTCAGCGGATAATTATTATTGTGGGTTTTGCTCCTCTTTCTGGAATTTAATTCCAACTTTTCCTGTACAGCATCAAACACCTCTTTAGAAACAATCGCTTCATGCGTACCCTCAACCACAATCCAGTCTTCTTCTTTTGTTTTCAAATGCTTATTACTTCCTACCGAAGCAACTTTCCACTTGCCGCCAATCGTAGTTCCCGTATACGTTTCTGTCATCAGTATCAGTCTTACAGTTACTGGATACCAGATATATTTTTCTGTTGTTTTCTTCACACCAGTTTTCAGAACTTCTCTTTTATATTGACCTGGACTCATAATTTTCTGCTCATTCAGGTAACGTGCCAGCTGAGTAATATTCATTCCATTAAGATATTTCTGAAATATCATCTTCACAACAGGCGCTGTCTCCGGATTAATCACGAGGCTGGTCACATCTTCATCAGGCTTCAAATATCCATACGGTGCTCTCGCTCCCATATATTTTCCAGCTTTCTGACGCTGTATCAAAGTTCTTTTTACTTTAACGGAAGTATCAATGCTATGATGTTCGTTAATAATATTTCTGAAACCAACATCTATTCCCGGCATACCAGATTCATATTTCATACTATCAACATTATCATTGATTGCTATGAATCTCACATTCATAAATGGAAAAATTTGTTCCAGATATGTGTCAACCTCTATATGATTCCTGCCGAATCGAGAAAGGTCTTTCACTATAATTGTGCTGACTTTTCCATCTCTTACTAATTCCATCATACTTTGGAATCCTGGGCGATCGAAATTCGTTCCACTATAGCCATCATCTTTGAATTCTAACACTTCCGTATTTTTGAACTCATTTTTACTGGCTATGTATTGCCCAATCACAATTCTCTGATTGGTAATACTATTGGATTCATCCAGCATATCCTCATCTTCCAGCGACAATCTTAAATACTTTACTATGCATTTACCATCTGACATCTGATCACCCCCTCCTCTAAAATTTCTGATAACGCCTGTATTTCATCTTGAAATTTAAATTCGATCTCTATACGTTTGTCTTCATATAAAGAGATTTTCTTTATATAAGAACGGACAACATCTTTTGTAAGGAATTCCAAATTCTTTCCTTTACTGAATTCAGCAAGCCACGAGAAGTTCTTTTTACACAATTTTTCTGTAATTTTTCTACTCTTCTCAATTTCTTTCTGTCTTGTAACCAGGTCTTTTTCGACCACGGTTATTCTTTCTGTCATACGATTATATGCATCCGTATCAATCTCGCCCGAAACATATTGCTCATATAATTCAAATCGTCTTGCTTCGTTCCTTTTATTGAGCTGAACAATTTTACTCTGTTCCCTGTTCAAATATTTTTGGAATGTTTCAAAATATTCACCATTAAAGCGTTTCAGTTGCGTTTTTAATTCACATACTGTTTTTAGCTGCATGATGAGTGCCCGATACACCAGTTCATCAATTACTTCTTCTTTCCAGCGATTACAGTTATATTTTTCCTTGGAAATTTTTGCATAATTACCACAAATGAAATAGTAATTGTAATACAAAACACCATTCTTTTCGCTGTAATAGTATCTCCGAACCATATTAGCGCCACAGTCACCACAGTATAT